>ERZ1673699.1389-NODE-1389-length-19432-cov-4.369459_pt1 | contig 19432 bp, 16 predicted proteins | sample MGYA00580229_ERZ1673699 | MGnify/ENA primary metagenome ERZ1673699 (study PRJEB41218, sample SAMN15661785) | gut metagenome | host: Homo sapiens | place: Canada: London | collected 2015-08-20/2019-03-30 | study: EMG produced TPA metagenomics assembly of... | reverse complement strand
GTGATTCGGGAAATTCGAAGGAATATGAACCATTCTAAATTTACGATAGAGGAATAAAGGGAGGAACGCTTATGTTTCTGGATCAAATGGTGGGCAAGTTCAAACAGGTACTTGGCGGAAGTGCTCAGAAGATGGAACAAAAACTTGCACCGAAAATGAAAATCTGCATGTTGGGTGCGCGCGGTGTTGGTAAGACGAGCGTCATTACATCCATGTATTACAGTCAGAAACAAGCGGTCGAGGGGACAGATTTGTTTTTGATTGCAGATTCCGTAACAGGCTCAATCCTTGATGAAAAAAAGCAGGCCCTTGAGCAGATTTTTGACGGATATCATGAAGCCGGAGATTTTATTACAGATGGCGGTATTGCGGGCGATTCGCAGCCCACGACATTTTCTTTTGTATACGGCATGAACTCCATTCACGTAAATATCGGTCTTGAAATTCGGGATTATCCAGGTGAATATCTGATTTCAGATCCGAATACGGTGGCGGAATATGTCCGCGAGGCGGATGCTGTTGTCGTAGCAATCGATACGCCTTGTCTGATGGAAGAAGATGGACGCTTTAACAACGGAAAAAATCGGCCGATGCTGGTTTCTCGGTTTTTGATGAACCACTTGGACAAAGGCGAAGAGAAGCTCGTGCTTTTCGTTCCGCTTAAATGCGAAAAGTATGCGAATGAAAATCGTTTGGGCGAAGTACAGGCGCGAATTCAGTCCGTCTATGCAGATTTGTTTGAATATTTGAGAGATCGAGATAATCTTCACGGCATGAAGAAAAAAATCTGCTGCGCCATTACGCCTATTAAAACGCTCGGCGGCGTTGAATTTGATTCGTTTGATTTTAATTACGATGGAACGATCAGCGTAACTACACTGGAGGACGGTACGGAAATTCCAAACGGAATCAATTACCGTTATATCCGTGCAGATGCCCGTTATATGCCGGAAAACTGTGCGCAGCCTTTATATTATTTGCTTGGGTTCTTCAGCAAGCAGTATGAAATCATGAAGAAAAATGAAAGTCAGTCCGGTATGATAAGCCGTCTGCGCCGCTTTCTGGCCATTGAACCCAATATGGACAGATTCAGTATTGAAGCCACCAAGCTCAGCAATCGAAGAAACCAGAATATGAAAAATGATTTGATTCTCTTTGGCAAGGGGAGAATTTAACAGGGACGGAGGCGAGCACAATGCCTTTTGGATTTTTTCAGCATGAGGAGAAATCAACCGTAAATGTTCTGATGTGTGCGGGCAGCCGCGTAGGGAAAACGAGCATTATGGCGGCAATGCAAGATAATATGGGAAAAGCCTTTCCGGAAGCAAGCGTTTCCATCCGGCTGAAACAGGTTGCTGGAAAAGGACAGAACGCGCTGGATGCTTTCCGACAGAAGCAGATGGAGGCTTTTGAGGATTGGAGTTCCCCTTTTTATTACGCAGAGGAAAGCAATCAGACCGGCGCACGTAACGACAGCACGGCAAGTGAAGAAGCGAATGATTATGTAGGCGAAGTTCGTATAATCGATGCAAAGCATACGCCTAAACTGGTTAACACAATTCGCTTTAAAGACCCGCGAGGTGAAGATTTTACTGATCAGAGGCGTCAGCAGGAAGCTGTTCAATGGATTCGCTCCAGCCAGGTTTTGATGATTATCGTCGATACGCCGCGTTTAATGGAGTGCAATCAGAACGGCACGCGAGGCGCGTTTCATAAGCGGTTTAATAAGCCGGATGCGATTACGGATTTAATTCAAAAGGGCTGGCAGGGAAATCGGGATGAACGCTTGATTTTGTTTGTGCCGGTCAAGTGCGAGCTGTATTTAGATCAGGGACGTGGTCAGGAAATCGTTCAACGGATTCAGGAGGGCTATGCGCCATTAATTACATATATCCGCAGCAGTTTTCCCGAGTTATGCAGCATGGCCATTGTTCCCTGTGAAACGATGGGCACGTTGGAATTCCGTAAGTTTGAGCCTTTGGGCGGCTATGATGAAAATAAACCGATGAGCAATGTATTTCATTCTGTATATGCATATCGCCGGAATGATAAAGGGCAACGCGAGCGCAAACCTAAAAACTGCGAACAGCCTCTCCTGTACATGCTGATGTATTTGTTTGGTATGTGCAGGCTGGATAAGGGCAATACGGGTATTATGGGCTTTGTCCGTGGCATGCCGGCTTATGCAGATTTGAAACTTGCCAATCAAAAGATTTCAAGTAAACTGAATCGCTCTGAATCCAACGGTTATTATGTTCTGAATGATCCTCAGGGTGTGTTTGGAAAAATAATATAAGGGGATAACAACAAATGAGCAAAAAAATGCCGAAAGCTTCTGTGCTGATGATCGGGCCCAGGCGTGTGGGCAAGAGCAGCGTGCTAGCTTCCATGCTGCGCAGCTTACAGCTGATGAAGGATAGTGTGGGAATTCAGTTCACACCTGATTCGACAACTACGCAGCTGATGCAGGAAAAACTGGCGGATCTGAATCGTATTTTCGTCGAGCATGGACCGGAAGACGTTTTTGAAACTCAGTCCGGAGAAGTAAATGGTCAGGTATATGCGGCCAGTACGGATGAACGTATAACCTATCATTTTACACTCAGTGCCAGCGCCATTCAGAAAAAGGGGAAGAAGGAAAAGGAAGTCCGCGAGGATATCTGCGAAGTTGAATTTTCGGATATTTTGGGCGAAGACATGACCAACCAACAGGAAGAACTGATTGACCGTATGCAGAAAAGCTCGGTTATTCTTCTGGCGATTGACTCCGTCGCGTTAATGGAGGAAGGCATTACCGGAAATTCATGGAACGAGCGCATTAATTTTCCGGCTCAGATCTACAATATGTTTGTGGATGCGTATAGCAGTACGGAGCAGTATACGCCGCAGCTTGTGCTGATGGTTCCATTGAAATGTGAAAAATATTATTGGGAAAAAGGCGGTATGGATTGCCTGAATGAAAAAATCAAGGAATCCTATCGGGATTTAATCACGTTCTTTGAATCTCGCCCTGCGTTTTCAGTAGCTATTACGCCGATTTTAACGTTGGGTGACGTAATTTTCAGCCATTACGACAATGTGCAGCGTTATGCTCCGCTGTATACGTTTCGAACGCTGGATGAACATGGCCTTTCCATTGTGCCGAATTATACCCCTATGTTCTGCAACCAGCCGCTATGCTATATAGCTGGATTTATCCTTTCGCTTGAAAACCAGATCAAGCAGGAAAAGGCTAAAAAACAGGGAAACGGCTGGAAACGGTGGGGAACAAGGTTCGTTGTTGTCGTATTGGGCGGCTTAACTGGGCTTGTTTTATTTGAGGTGTTTAGCCATATTTTGAAAAAACCGGAAATACGCCTGCAAATGGAAAAACTGGCTGCAAGCATGAAGACGACAGGCGACGGTTATGAGTTTTTGCAGGATAACATGGGCATTCAGCGCCTTTGCGGTCAAATTGTTTTAAGCCTGCCTGAAGCAGAAGGAGGGAACTCATAATCCATGATTCTATATGTGGAATGCTATACTAAGCTTGGTTATCGGATGATGAAAATCGACCTTTCAACCGAACAAACTGAACAGCTGGACATCAGCAGGATTCGCCAAATGTCCGAAAGCCAAATTTCGTGTCTGTTGACCTCCGGAGACATAATCGCATATGCAGGAAAGGCAGATCAGCGGCAGTTATTTCGAATAAACCGGATTCCGACCAACTATCAGGATGAAAACCGCCGATATGCTTGCGTAAACCTCGCTTTTGAGGGGGATGATGCAGAGTCTGTCAATCAAATTGCAGCATTCGCATTGGCAGAATATCCACGCTTCGCGATTATGGTTAATCAGATGATTGTCTACGGCGAAACTGAAGCACAGATCAAAATAGGTGTTTTAAAAAGCTGGATAGACGATGCAAAACAAGCAAATCTGTCGTTCCCGCCTGAAAAGACGATTGTCGTTTCAGGCGAAGGTGGCGAGCAGGCTGCTCAGAAGCTGCTGAACTGGGTGGATCCGGCGCAGATTGAATATCGAGATTTGGAAAAAATCAGACGGGAAACTTTGCCGCGTCCGCTTCAAAAAGGTGAAAAAACAACGAAGCTATATCTGTATTTCAGCGCACCGGAAACCGGATACAGCTTTATCCGCGTCAATCCGGAATCTGGCGAAATGATGGCATCCGGGAACGAGGCTTCGATTCAGTTAAACCCAGTTCTGAACAAAATGGTCACAAACAGCGGCATGATTACGGCTCTTTTCCGCGGGGAAAGCGGAATGAATTTCATTGCAAAAAAGATATGCACGGAAGGTCAGAATCAGCGCATGGCTGTTATCGTTGAAAACGATTCCGGAAATCTAGCCTGCGCAATGGCTGTTCGTTTTATGGAAGATTATCCTGAATTCGCAAAGCGTGTTGATTCCTGTGCGCAAATCGACGAGATTCAGGGAACAGGCAGCGTTGACGCACAAGCCTTTCTATCCATGCTTGACTGGATTCAAAAAGCAAAAGTTCCAAACAGCGGAGCAAGCAGCAGCAAACCGTATAAATTGTTGGTTGTTGATCCGACGCTGGATTATTTCTGCCAAATGATGAATATCAAAATTCAAAGCCGGATGATCGAACATCTAATGACCGAGAAAGAGCTGCAAGCGCTTCGTGAAAAACCCGAAAAGAAGGTCGAAATGCAGATGGATGCAGCGGATGTCACAACGGAAAAACCGACACCCACAAAAGACATCCCAATTCAGTCTGAAAACAAAAAGAAAGAAATCAAAAAGCCCGTCGAGAAAAAGGAGTCTCCGGCTAAGCCTTCCCCATCCGATCAAATGACGTCAGGCAAAAAAACAGCTGCTGCGGCAGAGGTGGAAACCATCAACCTGTTGGATGATAAACGCTTTTTGCCTGTAACGATTGGTATTGGCATTGCGCTGATTATTCTCATTGGGTCGCTTGTTCATTCGTCCACACAAAAAAAAATAAGGGACACGGAAGCGGTAAGCGTTTCGATTCCTGTCGTTGAGCAAATCAATGAGGCGACTGCCGCAGAAATTGGAAACTGACAATCCATCGTTTTCTAAAGAACAGAATAGAGAGGAGATACGGCAGCATGAAAGTGTTGAAGGGTCTTGATGTAGCTTCTTTTGCTCATCCAGATGATCAGGCGGTGATGAAAGCACTTGCTTCGAGCAACTTGAACAATATTATTGAGCAGGTTTCGGACATTGGCACGCGCTATAAGATGGAAATGCAATTGATGGGTATGTATGTTCGGCTGAATCGTGAGGATATGCCGGAACTGTATCAGATTTTGGAGGAAGTCTGCCGGACGCTGGATTATCCAAAGCACCCGATCGTTTTCATGTATCGCAATAAAGCATTCGATTGGCAGATTTACATTGGCAATGAGCCGGTAATCATCCTTACGGATTATGTGCTCAACGAGTTTGATTTCGAGATGCTCCGCTTCCATCTGGGCTGTGCGGTAACGGCGCTCAAAGCCAGCACGAGTCAGGTTCGTGTTGCCAGCAAATTTGCGCTTCCGTTTGTGCTTTCCATCCCGATAATCGGGCAGGCTGCCGCGCCGCTGCTGACGAAATGGTCACGCGCGGCGGCTCTGACGGAGGATCGAGGCGGTCTTCTGGCTTGTCAAAATGAAAAAACAGCGTGGCGGTACATGATGCGCCGCTGCGGAATTCCGTTAGAAATGATTGATGAAAGCATCGTTTCGGAGTATCTTGCCGAGTATAAGCCTGTCAATGAAATTTCATCTGTGTCTAAGCTCATCTTGCAGCTTGACAGGCTTGAACCTTGGCAAAACGAGCGATTTATTCAGCTGTTCCAGTGGTACAACAGCGGCGCTTATGCGGATATACTGGAAGATTACTAATGGATGAAAGGAAGCGGAATCATGAGTTTATACAACGTGCATCATCTGCATATCGACCCTAAGGTATTTCAGCACCCTTCGGATAAGGCCATTAGCGATAAAATTCAAAATAACAGTGCTTTTTCCACTGCTCTGGATTTCATCAATAAAAACGGATTGGAGCGTATGCTTTACAGTCTGTATTATTCTTCCTTTATCCATATTACAGAACGCACCGGTCCGGAACTGGTCGCCATGTGTCAGGAAGCGGCCGACATGTTTGGTTTGGAAAAAACGCCGGAATTATTCCTTTCCCGAAGCTACGATTTGTTCGGTCGTGTTATGGGAACGACCAAACCGGTGCTCTTGTATTCTACTGAATTTATTCATCTGCTGGATGGCGTACCGCTCTTTGGCGCGCTAGCCTGCAACGTTGCCGCGACGCGTACCGGTTACAGCCAGATTCGCACGATTGACCAGCTGGTTTCCGAGTTCGGCTCGTTTTTGCCGCCTATCGTCACCCTTTCTCTCAGGGAATTGCTGAAACAATGGCGAAAGACAGCACAATATACGGCAGATCGTGCGACGCTGTTGGCTGTGGGCGACTTTAATCTGGCGATGCAGGTCATTTTGAGCGGTGAAATACCGATGAACGTTTTGAAAAAGATTGATTTTGCAGACCCGAATTGCAGTTATATGAAACAGTGTCTTGAATTTGAAGCGGATAAGGGCAAAGTGACCAACGCGATGCGTACCTTAAACAAGATTAGTACAAGCGGCGCCATGTACGCATCCAGATATCTGGAACTATACGATTTTTATCACCATGAATATGACGACCTGATGGAAGATTATGCGCAATAAGGGGGAAACGGGTGTGGAATACAATCATCTGTACAATTTGAAACCGTCGGATTACATGTATCCCGGTGAAGACAACGCATTCAATCTGATTCGAAAAGTTCCGCTTTGGGATAAGCTCATGAACGAATATTGGGGCTTTGTAATCAGTTCAAACGAGCTTCCCAACGCGCAGGCCGATTATTATCGGGTAACCGAAAAAAGCTGCAAACACGTTCACGACATTTTTGAATTGGCTAAGGCGCGTCTGGATATTCAGCAGGATATTCCGCTGTTTATCAAGCCGGATTTTGACTTTAACGCCTGTGCCTATGGCGGAGGTTCTCCGTTTATCATCATTCATTCGTCATTTGTCAAGAATTGCAGCGATGAGGAGCTGCTGTTCATCCTCGGCCATGAGCTTGGTCACATCAAAGGGGAACACCTGATTGGAAAAAGGATGGTCATTATGTTGTCCGATCTGATCGGGAAGACCTCTTCCGTTGGTGCTTTAATCTCAAGCGGCCTTATTTTACCCCTGTATGACTGGATGCGCATGATGGAATTCTCCGCAGACAGAGCGGGTGCAATCGCGGCAGGCAGCCCGGACAATGCTCTGCAAGGGGTTCAGCTTCTGCTTGGCGTTCACGACAAGCTCGCCCATGTTCATGTTACACAGGAGGATTTACTTACCCAGCATGAATCGTATCAGACTGAACTCGAAAACCCGATTTCCAAGCTGCTCATCACCCTTGAATTGCTCACCAGCTCACATCCATGGTCGGTTGATCGTATTTACGAGATGAACAAGTGGAAGGAATCAGGGGAGTTTGAAAAACTGATTGCAGAAAAGGCACAAAGATCGGAAGCAAAAGGCGACTGAAAAAACATATGTCCTCCTTTTTGGAAATCAAATGCAGACTCTTTCGTTCGGATGTTGTATTCTTTAGGCATTGAATAAAGGACTTCGCTTCAGACTGAATGTAAGCAGTGAGGAAAGTGGGCTAACCGTTATGAATTCAAATGATAAATTTGAATTATTGATAAGCTCTGGCTATGCCGTATGCGCCGGTGCAGAAATGGTTTCCGGTGTGAAGAAAACCATCAAGGAAACGCTATTTAAGCGATAGGCATGTTACCTGGGAAAGAAGACTCCGATGCAAATCGCCAATGAAAGAGCGTTTAAATGCATGGAAGATTCATTGAACCACTTTGGAAATGCGATTCATGTACGTTTGAAGTTTTGACAAACCGAGACCTTGTTTTTTTCAGAGGAGAGAGAATATGGAGTACGCACACGTCAGAGTTCAATATGGTCGCCGTGAGCTGAAAGGCAGAATAGAGGTCAGGACCAACTGTATCGTTCTGACGCGCGAATTGACCTTTACGGAAAAAACAAAAATCAGCGCAAAATCTACGATTGATGCCGCTTGTGAGAATCCGGGTGATGTCATTGGCGCGGCGGCTGTTGCCGCAGCTCAATCTGCTTTGAAAGCCGGCGTGAAAATGATAACCGGAACAAATACAATAGCAAAAGTAAAAGGTACAAATGATTATGCAAAATCTCTTTCCTACAAAATTGCGGAGAAAAAGAAAGCGTTTACGCCTCAGCCTAAAAAATTGCTGATTCTGAAAAACAGTTCCATTCAGGAAGCAAGCTGCGGCGCATTGGGGCATAGATACGTTGAAATCCGAACAACGGAAAGGAAATATACCTTACATTTCGGCGGCATTGTTCAGCATTTTGATTTCTATAAAGAGCTTTGCAAGAATTTGGGCTGGGCATAACACAGGAAAAGAGAACTCCGATGGCATGAATGATGAAGCCTCTCAATTTGAAAAAATTGTGACCTGTTTCAAGAAGGCATGCGACCGCGAAATTAAAATTTATTGATTTTTTGAATCCTGATTTTCAGGGTTTTGTGCAGTGTTAAAGCACCTTCATAGAACCCGTTGCATCAAGCTGTGTTTGTGTCTGTACAAACCCGTTTGTCATGGCATTTTTCCCGCTCCCTTTTGCAAACGTCTTCGCTCCGGACAGCGCAATATTTGGATATTTGCCGGAACCGCCAATCAATTTCCCCCCTTCCGATCTGCTATCCTATTTCCATCAAACAAGAAAGCCGGTGATGCCCATGAACGGAAAAACCATTTTCGCGTTTCTTCTGACCTGTTTCCTTCTTGCCTCCTGCGCGCTGGCTGAGCCGCTCACGCTGACGTACAACGAGACGGATTATCCGGATGGCGGCATGTGGCTATGCAAGGTCACGGAGGATTCCGCGATGGAAATCCGCCTGCCGCGCGGCTACGAGGAGGATAAAACCTTTGAGGACGACGAAGCAACCGTCTACGTGCGCGATGGATTGTATGTATACGGCGTAATGACGGATCTGTATGAAGATGCAGACGCAGACATGAAGGGTTTCTTCGAAAGCTGGCAGGACGTCGTCTGCAACGGGATTCCGGCCATCATGGGCGAAGCGAAAAGCCAGGCGGCAGAGGGTCGGGTGCTGTATGCCATCGTCAACGACACCCTTTATGCCTATGTGATGCTGCGAAGGAATCAGGCTTGGACGGCAGACGACGAGGCGGAAGCCCTGCGGATTTTCAGCTCACTCCGAGCCAGCGATACGGCAATGCCGACCCCGACGCCGGAATGGGGCGAAGGCTGGCCGCCGGACGACGTGCCGGATGGCGGCTATACCGAAATTCGGTTTGGCAGCGATGAAAGCGCAGCGTTCTTCCGCGTGCCCGGCAGCATGACCAGCGCACAGAATCAGACGTTCTACGGCGAAAACTGCAAGCTCATCTATTTGAAAGTGGCGAATTCTCAATTCGACAGGTTTACCTCGGATTACGCTCTGACCTGGGAGGCAGGCGAGGATGGTCTGCTGGGCAGCTACGACGACGAAAACAACTATCTGTTCGCGCGGGCACTGCCTGCCGGCGATTTGTGGTTCGTTCTGCTTTATGGAGAGGGCAAAGACACCTGGGAGGAAGTCGGCAAGGCGCGCTGCATCGAGATTCTCAATTCGTTCCGCCTGCTGGATGCAGCGGAAATCGAGCAGATGCATACCCATTGAACGAGACGATCACGAAAGGAGCATCCCTATGCTTGAACACAACCCGAACACTGACATGCGCGTTGGCGTGGCACTGAATTATCTTCGAGAGCATCTGGATGCGCCGCGCGTATCCTGCGGCGTCTGGAATATCGGAAAACGCGATAAATTCCGCGTTCAGCTGGAATATGGAACGATCGGCGCAAAGTGGGTTTACAAGTTCACGGTTTCGCCGGTGGATTCCGATATGGGGCTTGTCGTATTCATGGAGAGCGGTGACAAGGAGAAGGTAACAGCCTACATGAAGGAAAAAAAGGCACTCGACGATACGCTTGAGCAGCTGTACATCACGCTTGAGCAGGCGGAAGACCGGTTCGATTGATGCGTGATGAAGCGATTCTTCTACCGGAACATGGGGGAGAATCGCCATTTTTTTGAAAAAAGCGATGTGATCCCCGTGATTGAACACAATCCCGAAACCGACGAAACCGTTGGAAAAGCACTGAATTTCATTCGGGAACATCTGGATGAGCCGCGCGTGCAATGCAACATCAACGGCGTCGGCAAAGATGATGATTTTCTTGTCGTGCTGCTGCTCCATAAGCTGAAGGACAATTGGGAATACAAAATGACCGTTTCGCCGATTGATTTCAACATGGGCATCCATGTGACCCTGAAGGAAGGCAGCAAGGAGAAGGTTTCCCAATTCCTGCGCAGCGACAGGGCACTGGAAAAGACGCTGGATAAGCTGTATCTCACCCTCAAACAGGCTGAAAAGACATTTGCGCCCGGCAGCGATTTCTACGACCCGTATCTGCATTTCTGATTCGAAACGGATGGGGATGTAAACAGCGTGTTTTTGCTGGCAGAATGTTATCAATACGGCATAGGGACGGAAGAAGATTGGGTGCAGGCGGATTTTAAGCGGCTGAACGCGGAAATCCTGCAAATACCGGATGATTAAAATTTGCAGGATGGCGAAAGCATGATGCCCTCAAACAAGTCAATGAAGTATTTTTCAATGATTACTTGATTTTCAAAAACGAAAGACTTCGCAGAACTAAACTTCTGCGAAGTCTTTGAGCGATTTTGGGGCAGATTTCACCCTTTTCAGCAAAAGCAGCTTGCAGATTTTCTGCAAGCCGCTTTTTTCCCCGATGGTTTTCTTTTCATCCGAAACCGGCGCGAAGCAGCGTTTCCGAACGTGGCTCGGAAGGAAAGCGAAACGCTGTTCCCTCCTGCTGGCTATACTGTATCATGGCACAAACAGGGACTTTGCAATCACTTTCCTGCCTGCGCGCGGACAGCCTGACAGTACGCCAGCGGAGCGAAGGCCGCGCTGCCGAACGGCAGCAAACCGTAGGCTTTCCCATTTTCATATTGGAAGATAAATGCTTTTTCGGTTAAACCAGCATAAATTCTTGCCTTTTTTCCTGCCTCTTCTTTTTCTACAGTGGGCATAACGTTCAGCGAAGCGAGAAGATCCACATACGCATCAAACGCTTCTTCCGTCGTATACCACGACACATAAAGATCTCCGCTTACGCTGTCAACCAGAGTCACGTCTTTCGCCCAATTGCCGTCGGCGTCATAATAGCGATACGTGACTTCTTCGAATCTATCATCCTGCGGGATGGGAATCAGCAGCGGTGCATCCTTGTAAAAAATGTATGTGGCGTCGTCTGTTCCGCCTTCCATTGCATATAGACGAGCCTTACTTCTTGCCAAAGCGCGGTTATATACACTTAAGGAATCTTCATATTGATCTAGAAGTGTATTTATTTGCGTTTCTACTTCTTCCTTCGTTTCGCACCACGGCAGACAATACGCAGACAAGCAGGGATATCGAACAGCGATATTCTGAAAAATGGATTTTCCGTCTGGAATCCAGAGTAAAAGAGAGTTTAGCGGCGTCATATAGGTTGCAAGTTCCCGTTCCATTGTGAGTTTTGCTGCTACAATATGGTCACGTAGTGTATCGATATCTTCCTGTGTAAATGAAAGGTATTGCAAATCTAAATATTGACTCTCCCAATTTATACATAGCTGGGTTTGTGTAGTTTCCCATCCTCTCATGCTAAAATCTATATATTGAAGAAGTTCTTTATCCGAAATTCCAGCAATTTGTTCCTCCGTCAGTTCAATCGGCACCGGTGCTTCCTGAAGGAGGAGTTGATAATAGGCGACATTCATAGCTTGCTCAGCACGAGTAAACAATGACCACGAAGGATTTGCACAGAAATTTAAAACGGTCTGATAAGCGTTCAATCTGACGCTGGTTTGAATTTCCAGCGAGTCCAGATAACGCATATAGGTATCAATCAACTGCTCTTGGCCGGTCTGATTGCTTTGAATGACGCTCGTTCTGGCGGGCGTGCTTGCGTACAACGCAGTAGCTGGCACAGAATCTTCCGCCTTCTTGGCTGCATTGTTCAAATCCAGCCGTTTCCCTTCTTCCTGAGCGGCATGGTCAATCATGTCGGTGAATAATCCGCTGTTGATTGTCTGATTGTATCGCTCAGGGTCATGTTGACGAAGCACGTCGAAGTGCGCTCGAAAACCATCCCGATATACGGCGTTGAGATAGCGAAGCTGCGCGTCGTTAGCCGCTTTCCACGCCGCAAAATAATCGGCTTGAATCTCCGACCAGTTCGAATTCTGCCGCTTTTCCTGATAAACCTGTACATAGGTCAGGTATGCGTCGCGCTGGAATGTCAGCATGCGGAGAGAATCCTGATAAAGCTGTGAAAATACGTCTTCCGAAAAAGCTGTTCGCGTGCGTTTATACCGTGTGCCGCTGTCCAGCGCAGCGGCCAGTTTTTGCGAATCTTCCTTATGATAGAGATATAATTCTTCGGTGACATCGCAAACATTTTTCATTCCCTTGGTTAAATAGGTGCTCATATTTGAATCCAATTCGATGTCCTGCGACTGTTCCATAAAAGCATCGGATATGTTAATCGCCTGTACGGCTGTACCAAGATGAGACACCGCGTCTTCAAATACTGCATCCGCCAGTTTTTCGTCATACGCCCTCGTCATCCACCCATATCCTGCCAGCGCGGCGCAGGCCAGCAGCACGGCGAACACACCCCAGATTGCGCGCTTGACGCCGTTGCGCCTGCGGATCAGGCGGTTGTTTTGGGCGGCACGCGGAAGCAGCGTGTCGTAGAGGCTCTGGTGCATCAGCCGCCACATGCCCGTTTCATCGCGGACAAGCAGACCCATCTTCTGCCAGAGCAAATCGTGTACGACCTGCCCCATGAACGCATCGGCGGTCGGTGCGCCGCGCAGAATGTCGGCACTGTGGCCGATGAGCGCGGGGAAAACGTCGGTCAGCCAGCGGGAGGAGAAGATTTTGTAGCAGTGCGCAATCACGGCTGCCATTTGCGCGGCGTTCAGTGCGCCGCCGCGTTTATTCATCTCCTCGGCGATGGCGGGCAGGACAATGGAAACCGCGGCCTCGCAGCGGCATTTTTCGTTTTCTGCCCGGTTTTCGTTCTCCTTTTTGACCAGCGATTTGAGATACGCGCCGATCAGCTCGTCCGGAGAGACGAACAATACGGATTTATCCTCGCCCGCGGCGGTCTGAATGTACATGGAGAGCATCAGCGGGTTTTGCAGCGCAGCAAGGAGCGACGGGTTTTCCGGAATCAACAAATCGTGCAGCCTGAGCGCATCGCAGACCGCTTGTTCTTCCAGCGGAAGGAGCGAAAAACGGGCGAAGTCCTCCTCCGGCAGCGGATTGCGCGAAGTGAGCATCAGGCGCACACCGTCCAGCGCGGACAGCTCGCGAATTTCGCGCAGAAGCGCACCGGCGTCTCCGGATGCCTCGTTCAGCCCATCCAGCAGCAGGCAGACGCCCGGCGCGCCGTTTGCGCGCGGCGGAGCTTGCAGAATCTGCATCAATGTGTGTCTGGCATCCGCCAAATGCGCGTTTTTCGCATCAAATTTCAGCTTTTCCAAAATGCGGTTGACGATATACTGCCCGTTTTCGTCGCGCCAGCCGTACAGCGGGATATACAGCACAGCGGGGCTTTGCGCGCTGTAGCTCTCCTTTTGTGTCAGCGCAAAGAGAAGCAGGGCTGTCGTCTTGCCTGCGCCGCCTCCGCCGGAGAGAAAGACATGCTTTTGCAGCGCGGTGATTTCGGAAACAGGCAGCGTATTCCCGTTCTCGTCCTGCGTGCGCAGAGGGAAAAGCGCGCCGGATTTCAGGTAGGTCAACGCCTTGTTCTTTTGTATGACGGTTTGAACGCTCTTTTTTCCGGCTTCCCAGAGCGCCCAGTGTGTTACACCGCGCCCCTCAATGCGGGCAAGCAGTTCTTCAAACGCCTGCGCCATCGCGTCAGCACTCGCATAGCGTTCTTCAGTGAGCGGAAAGAGCGAAAACAGAAGAATCGTCCGCACCATATCCAGCACGGTTTCCGGCTGATCCGCTAAAAGCGGGCTTTCCAGCCCTTCCAGAAAACCGGGGGTCATGATGTCGTCCGGATTCGGCGTTTGACCGGTCAGCTGCTCATAAAACATCGCGCCGACGGCGTACAGGTCGGTTGCGGGGCCGATGCGCTCCACATCCTGCGCAATCAGCTCCGGCGCGGAATAGCCCTCTTTGCGGGAGAGATAATCCAGCTCACTGTCCATCAGCTCGGCAAGCGAAACGACGCAGTTATAGTCGATCATGTCATAGCGGATGCGCCGCCCTTCGCCGATGACCAGCACGTTATCCGGACTGACGTCCAGATGTAGAAAGCCGTGGCGATGGAACACGTTCAGCGCGTCCAGCACGCCGATCATGGTCCGCGCACAGGCGGACAGGGAGAGCATGCTCTCCTTTTCCAGCGTCCGCCCTCCGTCATACTGGAGCAGCGTGTAGAGCGTGCCGTTATATTCGCAGGTGTTCAAATTGCCGCCTACGCCGTCCGGCTGACGCTTGAGAATATCCAGATGGACGAGATTCGCCTTTTCAAAACTCGCTTTGTGCAGGTCAAAAACAGCCTGTGCGCGTGCATCCGCGGCGCAGATTTTCCCCGCCTCGTCGCGGTAGATTCTGCCGTTCATCGTATGGGGAAACAGTTCCTTGATGAGTACGATGTGATGCAGCTCCGGATGATGGTCGTCCGGGTACCAGCCCAGATAAACCATTGCATTGCCGCCGCGGCCGACTTCCCTTTCGATTCGGCAGGATAAGCCCGACAGCGGAAGGAGCGTTCCGGGCGCAAGCGCGCGACGTTTATCCATATGCAAGCATCCTTTCCTGATGATTTGAATTCTCTTGCTCGGAGTGTATCACAATCGAAATATGGCGTTTGCAAACGGATTCCGAAACGGGGGAAATCCGCTTATGATTCGGGCGAATCATCCTTCCCCATGACCTCGGTATAGAGTTTCAGCATCTTCATCATCGTCCCGACCGGCTCGGCAATCGTGTCCCCATTCTCCTCGGGGCGCAGACAGCAGAGCACAATCCAGTCAAACGGCGCGCGCACATCCAGCGGCGCAAATCCCCATCCGATTAAATGTCTGTCCATCGTCTGACGGTGCAGGTTAAAGAAGCGCTGGCGATCCATGTGGATGCCCTTCGCTTCCCATATTTCGCGGTTCGTCTCGTCGTCCGAATAAATCGGGCAGGTCGCCAGATCCAGCAGAATCATCACCTTGCGCGTAACGTCCGTCTTGCGGTTCTTCATTCGGGAGAAGGTGGTTTCGTTCGGCCAATCCGAAAGGATGCTTTGGCGGATGCGTTCCTCTTCCTTGCTTTCCTTCTTTGCGCTCCTGACCGCGCGGAACACGGAAATTTCCCGATCAAAGAGATAATGCTCCAAAATATCGCGCGTGCCATAGCTCGCCTGCGCTTCGGACTGCCCCAGCGAAAGTGCCACTTCGTCCGTCTGGCTGAGCTGATCGACCATCTTCATGAAATCGCGGTATGCGGTGTTGTGGAGCTTGCCGAGGTTCTCCTGCTGGTCGATGAGCACCTCCGTCAGCGTCTCCACCGAATCCGCCTTGCGCACCATGTTCTTGACAATATCCGTGAAGCGGTTTCCTTCCGGTGCTTCCCGCTCGTCTACAGGATGCAGCCTGGGCAGAATCTCCTCCCTGAGCTTCAGCATATCCGCGTAGCTCATGCCGTCGTCGAGCGCATACGCCGCGATGATCTCCTCCGGATCGCGCCAATGCAGCGCTTCTCCGCACGCCGAAGCCAGAAACGCGTCGGCTTCATTGGAGTTCAGACCCAGTGCGAACGCGATTTGCAGCGCAGATTTTTTCGTGATGCTGATTGTGTCGGGCTTCATCCAGTTGGAAACATTCTTGCGCACGCTGTCCGCGCTGGCGACGCCCATCTGATTGAGCGCGGTTTCAAGCGTCTTTTTTACCGTGTCCCCATCGTCACAGGCTGCAAACAGCTTGATTTTTTCGCTGAGCGGGCGCAATGCGAATTCACCGTTCAGCAGGTCCATCGTTTCGGCTTCGGTCAGCCTGCCCAGTGCCTTTTTATAGTAAGACTTCGAGATTTCCGTCAAATCCGCCATGCAGAATCCCTCCGTTGATGCTTCTGTTTTTTCCCGTTTCAGGGCTTCAAAACGCTTCATGTATTTCCATTATTATCTCATAATCCACATCGTTTCGCAACCGTTTTTCGTCCGGAATCGACAAACAAAAAGCAGACTGAACGTGTGCTATTCTGTACCCGTCAAGCAAACAACGCACCGGAAAAACACAGAAAAAGCGCGGAAAGCGGAGTCAAGCCTGTTCGGTGCGCATGGTACGATATAGTCAGCAAAAATAAAGGAGGATCATTTACATGTCTAATTATTATCTGAAAGAAGCCGTTTATCTGCTCAAGGCCTACTACGCCAATGCCGAAGAAACCGAAAGGATCATCATCTCCTGCGCGCTTGCCGCCGCCGGTGCGGATGCGGTCGGCGGTCTCATTCCCGTTCTTTCCGTTCCGATGCTTGTGGTTTCCTGCATGGGCGCGGTGTGGGCGATGTACGGTTCCATCTGCGCCAAGCTGAACATCACCATCAAGGGAAACGTACTCAAGATTCTTGCCCGCGCGGCACTGGCCAATATCGTCGCGAATCTCGGCGGCTTCCTGGCCGCGTATCTCGTCACCATGTTCGTTCCCGTCGCAAGCGTCGCGGCTTCCGCCATGCTGACCTTCGCAACGGTCTATCTGGCGGGCTATATCTTCCTTCAGATGCTCCTCAAGCTCGCACAGAAGAGCAGCGATCCCTATACCTTCAGCGACATCGACGAGAGCTGCATGAAGGATACGATCAAGTCCGTCAAGGTCGATCAGGATGTCGCCAAGGAAGCGTTTGCAGCCAAGAAGAAAGAAGATTAAACCATGAACATGATTGTTCAATACGACGGGATGCATACGGCGGATGGGCTTTACCGGCTCCATGCGCCGGGCTGTCTGGCAGCGTCGCTTCACTGGGCAAACGAAAGCGGCGCGCTGCCGAACTTTACGGCATTGGCTTATGTGCCGCTGGATTCGTTCGGAAACGGCGCGTACCGTCTTCGCGGCGGCAGGGGAATTCCGCAGCCGGCGACGCATATACAGGTTCGGACGGTGACGCCGGATTTTACCCTTGCAGAAGAAAGGTGCTTCCCCATTCCCGAAACGCAGAAAGATTCCGAAAGCCCGCATGACGTGCGCTTCTGCGTGATGAGCGATCTGCATCTGGCGGCAAAGCCGGACAGAATCCGCCAGGCGCTGAAGATGGCGAGCCGCGCGGATTGTATTCTTCTGCCGGGCGGCCTGACCAGCGACGCATCGCCGGAACAGTTCAGTCAGCTCCGCAGCCTGATTGAAGAAGAATGTGGGCAGACGCCCGTTCTGGCCATTTCGGGAAAACACGACTGGCTTCCGAATACGACGCCGTTCCTTAGCGTCTGGCGCATCTTTCAGCACGAACTGCTGCGCCGAGCTCAGACGCTTGGCGCAACCGTTTGGAAAGATAAATCCGGCGCATACGCCGCAGCGTTTCGCGGCGTTTCCATCTACGGCCTTGATTTCGCGATGAATTGCGGAGGTTTTGATTCTCTGCGCAGACGACAGCTCGCCCTCCTTGACGACTGGCTGGAAGCGGATACAAGCGCATATCCGCGGCTGATTCTCTGCTATACGCCGCTAGCGGCGCACAATCCCCTGCACATACGAGGAGACGTCGAATCGCCTTACTTCAACATGGACAGCATTTTGCAGGAGATTTTGGATCGCCGCGGACGCTGCGTTTTCCTCTCCGGTCGTATGCACATCTCCCTGAACGAATCGAAGGGATGCGTGGAACGGGACGAAGCGCACCGAAACCTGTACGTCAACGATTCAAGCGTCTGCCCCACGACCTTCCACGAAGAAGAAATGCTGTCCGAACAGGCATGGACGGATGGCGCGATGGTCTGGATGGACGTAGGCAGAGATCAAATTGCTCTCGACGGACAGACGATTTCTTCGCAGAAGTGGATCGCAAGGGGATGCTATCGGGTAAATCTGTGAGTTTGATGAAATGGATCAAGGCAGGGAACGCGCATCCGGCACGCCCTGCCTTGATCATGCATACGAGGCTATAAATTGCAAGGGCACAGGAGAGTGCCCCTATTGTCACGGTACGGGTTCCAGATTATAAGAGGTCAAACGGAGGAGCGGATGCGATTGTGCATCCGCTCCTTTTCTGTCCCCTCTTGTTCATGAATAATCGGAGTAAGTACCGCGTTCATAGGGAAATGATTCGGTCTGCCTGATAGGTGCATTGACCGCCATGAAGCATGTCGAAACGGCGTCATGGAAAGTCGTATGTTTGGCTTTCCTCGTCACCATCATTTATCCCGATGTCTTTTGTTGTCAGCCGCTCGAAATCCCTCTGCTTCGTTCCGGTCATTTTGGTTCAAACATTTTTCAATTGCCTTCAATGGCCCGGATATCCTCTTCGGGATGACCAATCCCCATCACATTCCTGAGCAGCCCATCGCCATAGCGCTCCATCATCAGCCCGACGACAAGGATTGCATTGTCAATATCTTCCGGATTCGGCAGATTATTCTTACAAGGAATATAAACCTTATATCGAATCTCACCATCCCGATGGTCAAACTCGAAGTTTCCGTGTCGGAGACCGTAATTAGCCCGCGTGATATACTCCGTCACATTGGCGTAGCAGTCTGGTTTTGCATGAACAGGCGAACAGCCATAAACCGTGATGCCGCGATCTTCGGTAAGAATAATAAACGAACAGGCATCCAGTTTGCTCTTCATTCTCAGGGTAAAGGTGATGATTCTGTGGGCGTCATCCTTAAAATTATAGTGGATATTCTTGGCGTCCAGATTTTCCGAGAGCATGGCGATCATTTGTTCAGTGTGCGTCATTGTTATTCCTCCCTGTTTTTCAAATTGTTTTTCCTGTTTGGTGAACATAGAATAACAGGTCGGAAGCGGAAAATTTGATTGGCGATTCCGGCAAGCCTCCGAAGGCTGCGCCGTTCAAGCCGAAGGTTTTGCAAAAAATGCCCCGACAAGCGGGTTTGTATAGACACAAACACCGCTTGCGGCAACAGCACAGGAACTCTTTCAGATTCGTATTATAAAAGAGATTATTGCGTTAAACCATCAAAAATACCCGACAGAGACGCTGTTTCTGTCGGGTATTTCGGTCTATAAGGATTCTC
>ERZ1673699.1381-NODE-1381-length-19469-cov-6.320696_pt1 | contig 19469 bp, 13 predicted proteins | sample MGYA00580229_ERZ1673699 | MGnify/ENA primary metagenome ERZ1673699 (study PRJEB41218, sample SAMN15661785) | gut metagenome | host: Homo sapiens | place: Canada: London | collected 2015-08-20/2019-03-30 | study: EMG produced TPA metagenomics assembly of... | reverse complement strand
TTGAGCTGCGTGCGGACGTTCGCCGGCAGGTTGCTGTCGGTGACGATGACGTCGATCTTGTCGACCGGGGCGATGAAGGCGAAACTGCGCTTGTTGACCTTGCTCGAGTCGAAGACGGCGACCACCTCGCTGGCCATCGAGAGCATCACCTGGTTGATGTTCGCCTCCTCGATGTTCGGGGTCGAAAGCCCGCATTCGATGTTGAAACTGTCCACCCCGAGGAAGAGCTTGTCGCAGTAGAAGACCCTGAGGTTCGATTCGGCGACGGGCCCGACGGTCGACTGCGACGGTTCGCGCAGGTTGCCGCCCAGCAGGATGACGTTGAAGCGCTTGTATTTGAGCAGCTCGGTGGCGACGTTGAGGGCGTTGGTGATGATCGTCAGCCGCTGGAAGCGTCCCAGATTGCGGGCGATCTCCAGCGTCGTGGTCCCCGAGTCGAGCAGGATCGTGTTGCCCTCCTCGATGAGCGAGGCGGCCAGCCGTCCGATGGCCTGTTTCTCCCGGATGTTGAAAAAACGCTTGTTGTTGATCGGCGTGTCGTCCTTGTTCGCACTGCTCGAACAGGAGATGGCCCCGCCGCGCGTGCGGATGAGCAGGTTACGGTCGAAAAGGTCGTTGAGGTCTTTCCGGATCGTAACTTCCGAAACCCCGAACTCCTCGTGCAGTTCCGTGACGGATACGGAAGCCTGCTTTTTCAGTTTCTGAAGGATCAGCGCGCGGCGTCCTTTCGTTGTTTTTACGATTTCCATTATCCCTTCTGTTTGCATTGATAATAAGGCGTATAATGTTCTTTTACTTCTCGGATTCCCGGGCCTTATCCATAATTTCCGTACAAACTTACTAAAAATAACCACATCGCACAAGAAAAAGGGCTTTGATTTTTCGAAAGGTTGCGAAATATTTTTTATGCTATTGAAATGTTTTGCTAAAAAATTGTTTTTTAGTTATTTAAATATTATTTCGAAATTTTTTTATTTTCGAATGTTGAAAAAATGCGTTGCAACATAATTACGAAACCTGTAAAATAAATTAAGTTTGTAATGCTCCAATGAAAATAACGGACATTAATCTATCATATATGGAAACACGCGGACATTATACCTATTCCGAGATCATGCAGCAGCCGCGCATGTGGCAGCGTGAGTTCGACCGGATCAAGGCCGATCGAAAGCAGATCGAAACTTTCGTAAACCGTTACGTCGACGGCGGCTACGAAGTGATCTTCACCGGGGCCGGAACTTCGGCCTATATCGGCGACGTGCTGGAGGTGGCCGTGGCGGACACGGTCTTCCGCGGCGCGCGCTCCGTGGCCACGACCGACCTGATTACCCATCCGACGGCCTATTTCTCGCCTGAGAAAAAGGTCCTGCTGATCTCTTTCGCCCGTTCGGGCAACAGTCCCGAGAGCATGGGCGCCGTGACGCTGGCCGACACTATCTGCGGCGACAACATCGCGCACATCTTCATCACCTGCAACGAAAAGGGCCGCCTGGCGCAGATCGCCGGACGCGAGAACTGCCTGCTGCTGTTGCTGCCGCCCGAGACCGACGACAAGAGCCTGGCGATGACGAGCAGTTTTTCGACGATGCTGCTCACGGCGCTGCTGCTGGCCAATATCCGCGATCTGGAGGCCCAGGAGACGCCGATCCGCAATCTCGTGGCGCATGCCGCCGGGGTGCTGGAAAAATATGATACGGCGATTCGCGCGATCGCGGCGCGGGATTTTTCGCGGGCGATCTTCCTCGGTTCGGGCGAGCTGAAGGGCATCGCCGAGGAGTCGCACCTCAAGCTGCAGGAGCTGACCGACGGCGGGGTGGTGTGCAGTTTCGACTCGTTCCTCGGGTTTCGCCACGGCCCCAAGGCGGTCGTCAACGGCCAGTCGCTGCTGGTGTACCTGCTGTCGGGCGATCCCGCCGTGCGCCGTTACGAAGCCGACCTGATCCGCCAGATCAACTCGAACAACCACGTGGTAGCCATGGTCGCCGTGTCGTCCGAACCGGCTGAAATTCCCGGTGTGGACTTCGACCTGAACGTCGTGCTGGGCGACGCCTCTGCGCAGGGCATCTACCGCTGCATCCCCTATGTCTTCACGGCCCAATTGCTGGGTTATTACAAATCGCTGGCGCAGGGGCTCGACCCCGATGCTCCCTCCGTGTCGGGCAACATCTCGCGCGTGGTCGAGGGTGTGACGATCTACCTCCAATAGCAAATCCTGAAAGAAACCGATATGGCAAAGACTGAAAACTTACTCGAACAGATCGCACGCATCGAATTGGAAACGGGCATTCCCCGGACGATCTTCGCCGCGTGCCCCAACTCCGTTTCGGTGGTCCGCGCGGCATTCCGGGCGGCGAAGCGCAACAACGCACCGATCTATTTCGCCGCGACGCTCAACCAGATCGACTGCGACGGCGGCTATACGGGCCTCACGCCCGCGGAGTTTGTCCGCCTGGCCCGCATCGAGGCCGAGGCGGTCAACTTCACGGGGCCGGCGATCATCGCCATCGACCACGGCGGTCCGTGGCTCAAAGACCGGCAGTCGGTCGAACGCTGGTCGACGGAGGATGCCATGGCAGGTGTCAAAAAGTCGTTCGAAGCGGCTGTCGAAGCCGGTTACGACCTGATCCACGTCGATCCCACGGTGGACATCCATGTCCCGAAAGGGGAGATCATCGACATTTGCGTGGTCGTCGAGCGCACGGTGGAACTGATCGCGCATGTCGAGCGTTTCCGCCGCGCGAAAGGCCTTCCGGCCGTCTCCTACGAGGTGGGTACCGAGGAGGTGCACGGCGGACTGGCCGATCAGGCTACCTTCGACCGCTTCCTGACGGGGCTGAAAGAGGGGCTGGCGAAGGCCGGGCTGGCCGACGTGTGGCCCTGTTTCATCGTGGGCAAGGTGGGCACCGACCTGCACACCACGACGTTCGATCCCGGGGTGGCGCGGGCCCTCACGGCCCGGGTGCGGCCCTGCGGCAGTTACATCAAAGGACACTATACCGACGGCGTGAGCAATCCCGAACAGTATCCGTTGTGCGGCATGGGCGCCGCGAACGTGGGTCCCGAATTCACGATGAGCGAATACGATGCGCTGGCTGAACTGGAGGCCAAGGAGCGGGAGATGGACCGCGAAGGCCGCGTAGCGCAGTTCTCGCACATCACCGATGTACTGAAACGCCTCGTCTGCGATTCGAACCGCTGGCGCAAGTGGCTCCACGGCGATGAAGCCGGCCGGGAGTTCGACGCCCTGGCCCCCGAACGGCAGATGTGGCTGGTGAAGACCGGCTGCCGCTACATCTGGCAGTCGCCCGAGGCGCTCGTGGCCCGGCAGACGCTCTACGACAACCTCCGCCGGGCGGGCTACGATCCCGAGGAGGTGGTGCTGGGACGCATCGAGCGCGACATGGACAAATATTTCCACGCTTTCAACCTCGTCAATCTCAACGACCTCCTGCGATGAAACCATACGACGTCATAGCCATCGGCGAACTGAACGTGGACCTGCTCCTGAACCGGATCGACGGATTTCCCGAGATCGGCAAGGAGAAGTTCGCCGGAGACATGCTGCTTACGCTGGGCAGTTCGACGGCCATTTTCGCCGCGAACTCCGCGGCGCTGGGTGTCCGCACGGGGTTCGCCGGGATGATCGGGCGCGACATGTTCGGCGAACTGGTGAAGCGCAGCCTCCGCGAAAAGGGGGTCGACACGCGCTTCGTGATCGAATCGGACGCCTGCGCCACGGGCGCCACGATCGTGATGAACTACGGCGAGGACCGCGCCAACCTGACCTATCAGGGAGCCATGGACCGGATGCGCTTCGGGGATATCGACAAGGAACTTTTCACCCTCACGCGACACGTCCACCTCTCGTCGATCTTCATGCAGAGCGGGCTGATGGAGGACCTCGGGGAGCTGCTCCGCCATGCCCGGTCGCAGGGGGTGACCGTCTCGCTCGACACCCAGTGGGACCCTGCCGAGACGTGGAATTTCGATTATCGCACACTGCTGCCGCTGGTCGATGTCTTCCTGCCCAACGAGAAAGAGCTGATGGCGCTGACGCGCCGTGCGACCGTCGACGAGGCGATCCGCGAGGTCGCGCCCTGCCTGGGAAATGCCGCGGTGGTCAAATGCGGCAGCCGGGGCTCGCTCCTCGTGCGGCGCGACGGTTCGGTCCATGCGCTGGACGCCTGCCTGAACCGGCATGTGGTCGACGCCATCGGCGCCGGCGACAGCTTCAACGCCGGGTTCGTCCGCTGTTTCGTGCAGGGACGTCCGCTGGAGGAGTGCCAGCGGCTGGGCAACCTGATCGGGGCCGTCAGCACCACGGCAGCGGGCGGCACGGGAGCCTTTGCGAACCGCGAAGCCGTTGTCCGCACGGCCCGGGAAGTATTCGGACAGGAGATAGACCTTTAAAAAAGATGCGTATGCGAGTACGGGAATTTCTGAAATCGTGCCAGCGGGAGCACAAAGCGGTGCTGGCGACCAACTTTTACAATTTCGAAACGCTGACCGCCGTGCTTCGGGCCGCTTCGGCCGTCGGGGCACCGGTCATGCTGCAGCTTACGCGCAGCTCGATCGACTACCTCGGGCTGAAGGAGGCTGTCGGAATGGCCCGTCAGGGGTTGGCCGACTACGGTCTGGAGGGGTGGATACACCTCGACCACGGCGACTCGGCCGAGCTGGCCGCGCAATGCCTCGACGCCGGATTCGACTCGGTGATGATCGACGGCAGCGAGCGACCCCTGGAGGAGAATATCGCCCTGACGCAGCGCGTCGTGGAGATGGCCCGTCCCTACGGGGCCCATGTCGAGGCCGAGCTGGGCTACGTCGCCAAATTGGGACAGACGCAGGGTGGGGGGTTCACCACGCCCGGGGACGCCGCGCGGTTCGTCGCCGCGACGGGCGTGGATGCGTTGGCCGTGGCGATCGGCTCGGCGCACGGATTCTACAAACAGCCCCCGAAGCTCGACATCGAACGGCTTAAAGCCATCCATGCCGCCACGGATGTGGTGCTGGTGCTGCACGGCAGTTCGGGGATTCCCCATCCGATGGTGCAGGAGGCCATTGCCAACGGCATCGCCAAGGTCAACCTCGCCACGGAGATTAAAGATACCTTCATGCGGGCCCTGAAACAGCGGCTCTCGGATTCGGACGAAATAGACCTGCGCAAGGTCTTTCCCGAAGCGGTGGCCCCGGTGGTCGCGCTGCTCGAAGAGAAGTACCGCATGACCGGAAGCGCCACCCGCTGAATGACAACCTAAAACCTGAAACTTCGATGAAACCTGCTTACTGTTTGCTGCTGGCTGTGCTTTTCGCAGCCGGATGCGCCCTGACCCCCTCCCGGACGGATGGGGATAAGGGCCCGGAGGCCGCCAAGGCCGCCGCACAGGAGCTGAAGCTCCGCGATTACGCCCCGCAGTCGATCTTCAAAATCCCCGAGACCCGGGTGCTGAAGGCCCGGTTCCCGATTATCGACGCCCATTCGCACGACTATGCCGCCACCGACGCCGAGATCCGCGCGTGGGTCGCGACGCTCGACAGCGTAGGCGTCGAGCGGGTCAACGTGATGCACTGCAACTGGATCGGACGCCCGTTCGAGGAAATTGTCGCCAAATACGGACCTTACAAGGAAAAATTCTCGTTCTGGTGCTGTTTCGACTACACGGATTTCGGTGAGCCCGGATGGGCCGAACGTTCCGTCGCGCGGCTCGAAGAGTGCCGGCGGCTGGGCGCCGTCGGTGTCGGCGAGCTGGTGGACAAGGGACTCGGCGACGTTTACGCCAGCCCGGCTTCGGGCGAAGGCATCCACATGGACGATCCGCAAATGAAGCCCCTGCTCGAACGCTGCGGCGAACTGGGCATGCCCGTCAGCATCCACATCGCCGAACCGATCTGGATGTACGAACTGCTCGACGCCTCGAACGACGGACTGATGAACGGCGCCAACTGGGCCGTCGACACCTCGGTCGAGGGGTGCCGCGACTACGAGGAGCTGATCGCCGCGTTCGAACGCACCGTGGCGGCCTATCCCTGCACGACCTTCATCGCCTGCCACTACCTCAATATGAACCAGGACCTCGACCGGCTGGGGGCCCTGCTGGACAAATATCCCAACCTCTATGTCGACCTGGCGGGCCGCATGGGCGAATCGGCCGTGACGCCGCGCGCCACGCGGCGCTTCCTCATTAAATATGCCGACCGCGTATTGTACGGTACCGACAACGGCATGGACAAGGCGATGTACCGCATGACTTTCCGCCTGCTGGAGACCGACGACGAACACATCTACTGCCCCGACTACGGCTATCACTGGGCTTATGCCGGATTCTACCTGCCCGACAACGTGTTGAAAAAGATCTACCGCGACAACGCCGCCCGGCTGCTGTACCAATAACCTAAACAACGACCCGATGAAAACTTTTCGATTGCTTACCCTTCCCCTGCTGGCCGCGGCGGTCGCCTGCGGCAGTACGACGACCGTCGTGAACGGAGACCTCGAAGTGGCCGTCAACGACCGGATGCACCTGCGCGTCCGTTCGCTCGACCCGGCCGTGCGACCTTTTTGCGACGCCTTCGTCGCCGCCGACGCTTTCGTGGCCGACGAGGCCGAGCTGACCGATTTCCGCCTCACGGACAAGACGCCCGCGGAGGGCGGATACGCCCTGACCGGCATTTACGACAAAGACGGCATCCGCGTCGAGAAGCACCAGCGGATCACAGCCCCCGCGGAGTTTCCGGGGATGCTGGTCGTCGATACCTATTATGTCAACCGCGGCCGTCCCGTGACGGTCACGGCCCTCGTGTCGAATTCGCTGCGCATGGAGGCCGATTCGCTCGTGTGGTCGTTCGAACCCTCGTCGACCTCGGCGCGCGCCGACTGGATTCTGCCCGTGCGTCCCGGCTTCGGGCAACGCAACTATTTGGGCATGAACAACAGCGACTACGGCGGCGGCATCCCGATGGTGACGCTCTGGCGCCCCGATGGCGGCATCAGCGTGGGGCTCACGGAGAAGACCCTCAAAACGGTCTCGATGCCCGTGCAGTGGCGGTCGAACGACGATTACGCCACGCTGGGCCTGCGTCGTGATTTCGACGAAAAGGTGCGCATGGAGCCCGGCGACACGCTGGCGGCCTATACGGGCTTTATCTCGACCCACCGGGGCGACTTCTACAACCCGCTCCACCAATTCTCGGAATACATGCAGCAGGAGAGCGGCGTCGAGTTCGCGGCCTCGGAGCCCGGGGCGTTCGAGCCCGTATGGTGCGCCTGGGGATATGAGCGGACTTTCACGGCCGACGAGGTGATCGGCACGCTGCCCAAGGTGGCGGAGCTGGGCTTCAAATGGGTCGATGTCGACGACGGATTCCAGATCGCCGAGGGCGACTGGGAGCCCAACAAACGCTTTCCCGGCGGCGACCGCGACATGCGCCGCATCACCGACGCCATTCATGCCCGCGGGCTGAAAGCCAAGCTGTGGTGGGCCCCGATGGCTGCCGATCCCGGGACGAAGGTCCTGCGCGAGCGTCCCGAAATGCAGCTCGTGACCGAAGAGGGCACGCCCGAGTACATCACGTGGTGGGACAGCTACTACCTCTCGCCGGTGAACCCCGCGACGCGGGAGTATACGCTGGGGCTGGTTGACCGCTTCATCCGCACGTGGAATTTCGACGGGCTGAAGCTCGACGGGCAACACCTGAACTGCTGCCTTCCCGACCACAATCCCCACAGCGGGCTCAACGCGCCCGAAGAGGCCGTCGAGCAGTTCCCGACCTTCTTCCGGGCGATCTTCGACCGGGCCCGGGCGCTGAAACCCTACGCCGTGGTGCAGTTGTGCCCCTGCGGATGTGCCATGAACTTCTTCAATATGCCCTACATGAACCAGGCCGTGGCTTCCGATCCCACGTCGAGCTGGCAGATTCGCCTGAAAGGCAAGGCCTACAAAGCCATCAACGACCGGCTGGCCTATTATGCCGATCATGTCGAACTGAGCGACGGCGGATGTGACTTTCCCACGCAGCTGGGCATCGGGGGCGTCGTGGGCTCGAAATTCACCTGGCCGAAGAACAACCCCGACGTTAAGGAGGACTACCTGCTCACTCCTGAGAAAGAACGTCTCTACAAGCACTGGGTGGGGCTGTACAATGCCAAAATGCTCTCCACGGGCGACTACCTCAATCTCTACGACATTGTCTGGGACAAACCCGAGGGGCACGTCATCGCCAAGGAGGGACGGATGTACTACGCTTTCTATGCCGACAAGTGGCAGGGCGGGGCGATCGAACTCCGCGGACTGGACCCCGCCAAGGGCTACACGGTCTGCGAGTACACGGCCGGGAAGCCTGCGACCTACCCGCTCGACGGCGCCGATCCGTTTATCCGGCCCACGTTCGAAGGGAGCTACCTGATCGAAGTGATTCCGAACGAAAAGTAAACAGATAACCAACTTAAGACCAAACATTATGAACATGAGATTACTCAAAAAGACGCAACTCCTCTGCGCCGTACTGCTGCTCTGGACCGTCGGGGCCTACGCGCAGCATGTTGTCAAAGGCAAGGTCGTCTCTGCGGAGACCGACCAGCCGATGGTCGGCGTAAGCGTGTTTGTCAAGGGCGACAACCTGCGCGGAACCTCGACCGACGCATCCGGTAACTACTCGATCAAGGCTTCGGAGAACGAAGTGCTGGTTTTCAGTTTCATAGGTTGTGAGACGGCCAACGAGGCCGTCAACCGGCGGACGGTGATCGACGTTCGGCTCAAAACGCAGTCCAACCAGCTGGACGACGTGGTGGTGATGGGTTACTCGACGCAGACCAAGGCCGAAATTTCCAGTTCGGTGGTGACGCTCAAAGGCGAGAACCTCACCGACGTGACCTCGCCCGACGTGGGCAACATGCTGCAGGGCAAGGCCCCGGGCGTGCTGGTTTACAACACCAGCGGCCAGCCGGGGTCGCAGGCCACGATCCGCGTACGCGGCACGGGGTCGATCTCCGCGGCCTCCGACCCGCTCTACGTGGTCGACGGCATCATCGGCGGCTCGTTCAACCCCAACGACATCGAGACCCTGACGGTGCTCAAAGACGCCGGAGCCACGGCGCTCTACGGTTCGGAGGGTGCCGGCGGCGTCATCGTCATCACCACCAAGTCGGCCAAGACGGGACAGAAGACCACCGTCAATTTCAAACTCTCGGCCGGTGTGAAATCGGTGCTGAGCGGCCGCCTGAAGATGATGGATTCCCGTGAGCTCTACGACACGCAGAAGACGTTCATGCCCGAGGTGCTGTTCAATGCCCAGCGTCCCGAGTCGCTTCTGGGCCGGAATTTCGACTGGACGGACGCCATCTTCCGCACGGGCGTCGTGCAGAACTACTACGCTTCGGTGGCCGGATCGTCGGGCAAGACCAACTATTTCGTCAGCATCGACCATTACAACGAGGAGGGGACGCTCATCAACACCAAGTATGCTCGCACCTCGGCCCGTGTGAACCTGAGCACCGAACTCTACAAGTCCCTGCGGATGAATACCCGCGTGGCCTACACCAATTCGCGCGATTACAGCGCCTCGGCCTACCAGACCCTCGAGTTCGCCTACGGACTGCTGCCGTGGGACAACCCCTACAACGCCGACGGTTCGGCCAAGGACCTCATGCACGACAGCTCGCTGGAGTGGCTCTCGCAAAACCGCTACAACATCTTCTATAACGAGCAGTACAACTACGCCAAGTCGCACGGCAACGACCTTTCGGCCGACCTGCAGCTGATCTGGCAGATCACCCCGTGGCTCTCGTTCACCACGTCGAACCGTTTCAACACGGCCAATTCGAAATACGTCGTCTACAACGACCCGCGCACCGTCTCGGAGTCGGAGACCGTCAAGGGCAGCCTCGCCCACAGCCTGAGCGAAGGGTGGGGCATCTCGACCTCCAACCTGCTGAAAGCCTCCCAAACCTGGGGCAGCCACACCCTCACCGGCCTGGTCGGTTATGAGTACGGCATCAACAAGGAGGAGTACACCGACGTCGAGGGGATCAACATGCCGCAGGGCATGGACGCCATGAACGCCACGCTGCCCTATACCAACGGCGGTTACGACATCTGGGGAGAGGGCTATTCGTTCTTCGCGCAGGCCCAGTACAGCTATGCCAACAAATACGTGCTGACGGCTTCGTTCCGCGCCGACGCTTCGTCGAAGTTCGCACCCAGGAACCGCACGGGTTATTTCCCCTCGGTTGCGGGTTCATGGATTATCAGCAAGGAGAACTGGTTCGAGCAGAGCCGCGCGCTGCGCCTGCTGAAACTGCGCGCTTCGTGGGGTCAGACAGGTAACTCGTCGATCGGCTCCTACATGTACCTCGATTCCTATTCGCTGTCGGCGAAATACCAGAACAACGTGGCCGCCATTCCCGTCCGCAAGGCCAATCCGACGCTGGGCTGGGAGACTGCCGACATGACCAACCTCGGCCTGGACGTCAACCTGTGGGACCGCCTCGAGGTGACCCTCGACCTCTACCACATCGTCAACAAGGGGCTGCTGCTCAACGTTCCGACGGCGCCCAGCACCGGATTCTTCGAATTTACGGACAACGCCGGCAAGGTCCGCAACCGCGGCTTCGAGGTGATGGTCGCCTCGACCAACATCCGCCATAAGAATTTCGAGTGGACGACCTCGGTGAACCTCGGCCTGAACCGTAACAAGGTGCTCTCCACGCCGACGCCCGAGGGCTTCCTGCAGTCGAACACCAACGGTTCGGTGACGCAGGTCGTCAAGCCCGGACATGACATCTACAGCTGGTACATGCCCAAATGGTTGGGCGTCGATCCGTCGAACGGCGACCCCGTCTGGGAGAAACTGCTCTACGACGATCAGGGCAAGGTCGTCGGAAGCGAACCGACGAACGTCTACAACGATGCCCAGAAGCAGATCGTGGGCTCGGCGACTCCGAAGTTCAGCGGCGGATTCTTCAACAATTTCCGGCTCTACAACTTCTCGCTCAACGTGGCCTGCAACTTTGTCTACGGCAACGAGATCTTCAACCTCGACCGTACGATCATGGACAACGACGGCGCTTTCACCAACTACAACATGGTGTCGTTCGACAACGGCCTGAAGTGGAAGCGCTGGGAGAAGCCCGGCGACGCCGCTACGCACCCGAAAGCCGTTTCGTTCGGCAACAAGAACTCCAACGCCGTGTCGTCGCGCTACCTGGAGGACGGCAGCTTCTTCCGCATCAAAAACATCACGCTGGCCTACAACTTCCCGAAGAAGCTCCTCAGCAAGCTCCGCATGCAGGGGTTGAAGGTCTACGCTTCGGTCGACAACCTGGCGACGTTCACCAAATTCTCGGGCATGGACCCCGAGATCGACCTGCAGGGGTCGTCCTATAACCTCGCGGGCATGTATTCGAGCCCCTATCCCGTAGGACGCACCTTCATGTTCGGCGTCGACCTGACCTTCTAACCAACCAACCCGAAAAATTCCGAAACGATGAAAAAGATCATATCGATTCTCGCCCTGCCGCTGCTCGCTGCGTCCTGCAACCTGGATTACTTCCCCTCGGACGCCATGACCTCGGACCAGCTCGCCGACAACCCCGCTTCGGCGGTTTACAGCACCGACGGCAACTATTCGATGTTCAAAGACGTGCTGGCCTACAAAGGCACCGAATACACGGGCAACACCTATATCCGCCACTATTTCCAGATGGCCGAATTCCGCGGCGACAACGTCTCGCTGGCCCACAAGACCGAGGACCCGCTCTACAACCAGATGTGTTACAGCGACCTGGTGACCGACCAGCCCAACTCCTACCTCTGGTGGTGCGCCTACCACATCATCTACTCGGCCAACTCGATCATCGAATCGCTTCCCGAGGGCAAGTCGGGCGAGTACGACCATATCCTGGGTGAGAACTACTTCATGCGCGCCATCTGCCACCTGCACCTGGTGACGCTCTACGCCAAACCCTATTCGTTCGGGCGCGACAACCCGGGCGTCGTACTCCGGAACTCGACCGAGACCAACTCGACCGTGCGGGCCACCGTGGGGCAGGTTTACGACCAGATTCGCGACGACCTCATCAAAGCCGCGTCGCTGATGGCCGCCGACGAGAGCCGCGTGACGAACAACAACCACGGCTACATCTCGCGCGACGCCGCGCTGGGCCTGCTGAGCCGTGTCTACCTCTACCGCGAGGAGAACGACAAGGTGATCTCCACGGTCAACGACATGCTCGGCGGCGAGGGCGCGGACCCCGCGTCGAAACTCGACCCCGACTGTGAGAACTACTTCGCCAACGCCCTCAAATCCCCCGAGACGCTCTGGGCCGTGGCGCATGTCGCCACGCTCGAGAACCGCGGCCGCGAGTCCATCGGCTCGATGTACTACACGGTTTCGGAAAAGGGTGTCGAAGGCTGGGCCGAGATGTACTACTCCGACCCGCTCGTGAAGCTCTTCCAGCGCCATCCCGAAGACCGGCGCTATACGGGCTTCGTCGTGCCCCTGAAACCCGTAGACGGCGCCCTGCAGGCCCGCTGGGCCGTCGAAAGCCCCGGCGATTCGTTCCGCCTGAACGAGATTCGCGACGTCACCGTCGAGGAGGGCACCGGCAAATACTACATCACTAACGAAGGCGCGAAGATTTACCTGACGACGGAGGTGAAGAACGGTTTCACGCACTATTATATCCAGTGGAACGGCGCCCGGACGGAGGTTTACGTCGACCGGAAGATGTTCTGCTTCAACACCTGCCCGGCGTTCATGTGCGCCAAGTTCACGGGACAGGACGGCGAGGCGATGCTTTCGTCGCCGGTGATGATCCGCTGGGCCGAGGTGATCCTGAACCGTGCCGAGGCCTATGCCAAGTCCAACAATCCGGGCAAGGCGCTGGCCGACGTGAACGTCATCCGCAGCCGCGCCGGACTGACAGGCGATGCGCTCTGGACCGAGAGCAACTATGCGCAGGCGGGCTATCAGAGCGTGCTGGAGGTCGTGCTCGACGAACGCCGCCTGGAGCTCTGCTACGAGGGGCACCGCGCCTTCGACGTCTGCCGCAACAAGCTCAAAATGGACCGCCGCTTTGCCGGCGTGCAGGCCTGGGAGGTGGTCGAGCCGACCGACAAACGCATCCTTTACCGGATTCCCTACGACGAGATTTCGGTGAGCGGCATTCCGCAGAACGATTAATGTTAACGACCTTAAAACAGCGAATCCATGAAAAAGAACCTTTTTGATAAGTTATTTCTGCTGGCGGGCGTAACGATGCTGGCTTCGGCCTGCATCATCGACGATCCCGTGGCCGGTCCGGTCATCGGCGGCGACGGCCCGGACGGTCCCGACGAGCCTTCGGTCGAGGTGTTCATCACCCCCGACGGCGATTTCTCCGACTGGGATGCGATTCCCGAGGACGAACTGGCGGTGAGCGAGGTTCCCGCCGATGCGTTCTATCCCACCGGACGCAAGGTGATGGCCTATGCGGGCGACACGTTCATCAACCTCTATGTGGAGTTTAAAAACCAGACTGATATGCCGGTGCAGATCATGCACCTCTACATCGACAGCGACATGGCTTTCGACGGCGAGGGCAACCCGACGACGGGCATGGGCAATCCGGCCTGGACGAACGACGGTTCGGACCTGCTTTTCGAGGGATATGTCGTCGACGAGGAGTCGGGCGAGGCCTGCGAGTACGATCCCACGATCTTCGCCTTCTCCGGTACGCCCCTCTCGGGCGGCTGGGAGTGGACCGAGGCCGTTTCCCCGGGGCTGGGCGTTTGCAAGAAGTCCCCGCACAAGGCGCTGCCCAACGGCAACACGGCTTTCGAAATGACCATCGTGCGCAGCGCGGTGCCCAACCTGGACCGGAAATTCCGCCTCGGCGTGGGGCTCCAGTACGACTGGAACGACATCGCCTACCTTCCGGCCGGGAGTGCCGTGGACAAGAGCGGTACGCTGGAGCACGGCCCTGTCGGGAACCTGCTGGTGGGTGAGAAAAAGACGGTCGGGGCGGCCCAGATCGCTGTCGACGGCGACTTTGCCGACTGGGAGGCGCTGCCTGCGTCGGACGTGACCGTGGCCCGGACGACTGCCGATGCCTACTATCCGGGCGGCAAGGTGCTGAAGGTGGCCAGCAACACCGATTATCTCTATCTCTATGTCGAATTCGACGGTTCGGACGAGGTCGGCGTGGGTATCCTCGACCTGTTCCTCGATACCGACATGGCCTTCGACGGCGACGGCAACGCCACGACGGGCACGGGCAACAATTCGGTCTGGTCCAACAACGGCTGCGACCTGATGTTCCAGGGCCCGATCGAGGGCTGGGACCCCGAAGGTTTCCTGTATTCGGGTACCCCGATGGGTAATGAGTGGGCCTGGACATCGGTTGTAGCAGCCGGAACGGGCGCCGTGACTACGTCGCCCACGGTGACGCTGGACAACGGACACAAGGCCGTCGAGATCGGCATCCTGCGCTCGGCGATCCCCAACCTCGGCAAGAAGACCAAGCTGGGCATTATGCTCGAAAAAGGCGACTGGAGCGGCGAATGCGGCGTACTGCCGGCGCTGCCCGCCAAGCACAGCGACGCGGGCGACGAGTTCGATCCCGCCGGGCTGATGAGCGTCACGTTGTTCTGACAGGCGGCTTTGCGGTAAACGCCTGCCGCAGGGACGGATAAAAAACTGCGAACGGATACCGGCGTTGCGGCGTTGCAATGCCGGTATCTTTCCATAAACGAGAAACCGATGAAAAGATCGATCATATACATAGGGCTCCTGCTGCTGGCCCTGCCGCTGCTGGCGGCCCGCTGTTCGGGCGGCGAAGGCAACGGTCCGCAGGACGATCCTTCGCTGACAAGGGTCGCCTACGAGGAGCTGACGACGGCGATTCCCAATCCCGAGCGGGGATTCTACTATCCCTACGATTTCATGTTCGGCAACGGCGAGGTCCCCGAGGCGCTCAACACGCAGGCGCTGGCCGTCAACCGCACGCAGAACCGCACGTTATTCCTGCTGGAGTATTTCCTGCGCGACTTCATCGACAAGCCGCTTTCGGACGAATGCCTCGCGCTGATCCGCGCGAACATGCAGGTCATGCGCGACGGCGGCGGCAAGTGCATCCTCCGCTTCGCCTACTGCGATTCGGACGCCGGGAGCGCCAAGCCGTGGGACGCCGAAGAGTCGGTCGTGATGCAGCACATCGCCCAGCTGAAACCCGTGTTTCAGGAGTATGCCGACGTGATTTACGTGCTGCAGGCCGGATTCGTGGGCGTGTGGGGCGAGTGGTACTACACCGATCATTTCGGATTCAACCCCCAAACCGCCGGGGAGTTCGCGCCGCGCCGCCGCGTCGTGGAGGCGCTGCTCGACGCGCTGCCCGAAAACCGCATGGTGGCCCTGCGCACCCCGCAGGCCAAGATGATGTGTCTCGGACTGTCGGGGGCCGATTCGATCGGCTCGGACGACGCTTACGGCAGGACGACGCGGGCGCGCATCGCCGCGCACAACGACTGCTTCCTGGCCGACGGCAACGATGTCGGGACGTTTGCCAGCAAGGCTGAACGGGAGCTCTGGATGGCCGATTCGCGCTATACGAGCATGGGCGGCGAGACGTGCGGCGTGTCGTCGTTCTGCGCCTGCGCCAATTCGCTCGCCGACATGGAGAAATACCACTGGTCCTACCTGAACATCGCCTACCATCAGGGCGTCATCAAAGGGTGGCGCGACGACGACTGTTTCGACGACATCGAGTGCCGCCTGGGCTACCGTCTGGTGCTGACCGAAGGGGCTTTCACCCGCGAGGTGAAGGCAGGGGAGCCGTTCAGGGCGTCGGTGACGCTGAAGAACACCGGCTTTGCGGCTCCCGTCAACCCGCGCGGCGCCGAACTGGTCTTCGTGTCGGCCGACGGCAGGGAACGCTTCGTGCAGAAACTCGAGGACGACCCGCGCCGCTGGTTCGCCGGCGAGACCCATACCGTCGAGGCTTCGTTCGACGCCCCGGCCCTGACCGCGGGCACGAGCTACACGCTCTGCCTGAACCTGCCCGACCCCGAGCCGACGCTCGCCGCCGATCCGCTGTTCAGCATCCGCACGGCCAACGCCGGGACGTGGGACGAGACGACGGGCTATAACGAACTCTATACGTTCACCGCCCAATAAGCCGCCCGATGAGTTGGATAAAAGAGCATAGATGGCTCGTCTTCGCCCTCGTGACGACCCTTACGTGGGGCGTGTGGGGCGAGTTCAGCGAACTGATTCAGCAGGAGGGGTTTCCCGCCAGCATGGTCTACATCGTGTGGGCTTTCTCGATGGTCCCGTGCGCCGTTGCGGCGCTCTGGTTCGGGGGCTGGAAACTCGACCGCTCGCGGAAGTCGCTCCTGCTGGGGCTGGGCGCCGGACTGCTCGGTGCCGGCGGACAGCTGGTGCTGTTCGAGGCGCTGCGTTTCGGCCCGGCCTACATCGTCTTTCCATTCGTCTCGATGTCGCCCATGGTGACGATCGCCCTCTCGCTGGCCTTTCTGCGCGAACGGGCCAACCGGGTGCAGACTGTCGGCATCGTCGTCGCCCTGGCGGCCATCTTTTTCCTTTCGTGGCAGGACGGCAGCGACACGCACGTCTCGGGCTACGTCTGGCTGGTGCTCGCGGCGCTGGTATTCATCGCGTGGGGCATTCAGGGCTACATCATGAAGTTCGCCAACGGCTCGATGAGCGCCGAAAGCATCTTCTTCTACATGGCGCTGACGGGCGTGATGCTGGTTCCGCTGGCGTGGACGATGACCGGACCCGAGGTTGCCGCGGTTGAGCCGGGACTTTATGTGAAGGGATTCTTTACCCAGATGCTCAACTCGATAGGCGCGCTGACGCTGGTCTATGCCTATCGTTACGGCAAGGCGATCATCGTGTCGCCGATGCAGGGGCTGGCGCCGCTTATCACGATGGTACTTTCGCTGGCGATCTTCGCCGTCGTGCCGGGGCCGATGCTGCTTATCGGGCTGGTGCTGGCGGCGGTCGCCCTTGTCGCACTTTCGATCGAATAAAACCATGAGGGGCATTTTGATAGTACTCTGTTGCGGAGTGCTTGCTGTCTCCTGCGGCCGTTCCCCGGCCGGGATTGCCGAACGCGCGGCGCATTGGTGGGACGCGGCGGATTTTGCGGACACGACGCTGGCGGCGCATCCCGAGGCTTTGGAGGAACGCTTTGCGGCGTATGTCCGTCTGCTCGAAGAGGAGCGGATGGACCCCGCGGTGGCCGGGGCGTTGCTGCGCGCCGTGCTCGGGCGGGCCGAGGCGCACGAAGAGGCTTTCCGGCTGTTCGGGGAGTTGTGCGAGAAATACCTCTATTCGCCCGACTCGCCCTGCCGCGACGAGGAGCTGTACCGCCACGCCCTGCTGGCCGTGGTGGAGAGCGACCGGTTGGACGATTACCGCAAACTGAGGCCCCGCTGCCAGCTCGACATGATCGGCCGCAACCGCGTCGGGGAGCCTGCGACGGACCTGGCTTACAGGCTGCCGGACGGTACGCGGTCGTCGCTGTATGCCGTCGGGGCGGAGTTCACGATCCTTTGCTTCGTCGATCCCGGGTGTCCCGAGTGCCGCGAGGTGCGGCGGGAGTTGGCGCGCTGCCGGCGCGTGAACCGTCTTGCCGCGCAGGGGCGGTTGCAGGTGGTGGCGCTTTACAGCTCGCCCGAGGAGGACGAGGCGGCGTGGAGGGCTTCGCTCGGGGAGTATCCCGAAGGGTGGATCGCCGCGTACGATGACGGGGCGCAGGTGCATTACCGGGGGCTTTACGACCTGCGGCGCGTGCCGTGCCTCTACTTGCTGGACGCCCGGAAACGGGTTCTGTGCAAAGGGGCCGTGGCGGTGGAACAGATCGCCGGGGCGTTGGAAAAAGCCCTTTCCCGCTGACGGCGGTACAGGCTGCGAACCGGGGTTCGCGGCTTTTTCATGCCGGGCGGCAGGGCGTCGGGAGGGCGATTGGTCGTCCAAATGAAAAAAAATTGTTATATTTGCCCGAATTTTTAAACCGAATTACGATGGCATACAATTTACTGAAAGGAAAGAAAGGACTTATTTTCGGAGCCCTGAACGAGCAATCCATTGCCTGGAAGGTAGCGGAGCGCGCCGTGGAGGAGGGCGCCGAAATCGTCCTCACCAATACTGCCGTATCTATCCGCATGGGAACCATCTCGCAGCTGGCCGAGAAGTGCAACACGATTGTCGTCCCGGCCGACGCCACGAGCGTCGGGGACCTCGAAAACCTCATCGACAAGACGATGGAGCATTTCGGCGGCAAGTTCGACTTCATGCTCCACTCGATCGGCATGTCGCCCAACGTCCGCAAAGGCCGCACGTACGACGACTTGGATTACGATTTCCTCTCCAAGACGCTCGATATTTCGGCCATTTCGTTCCACAAGGCCATTCAGGTGGCCCGCAAGAAGGACGCCATCAACGACTGGGGGTCGATCGTGGCCCTCTCCTACATCGCGGCCCAGCGCACGCTCTACGGCTACAACGACATGGCCGACGCCAAAGCGTTGCTGGAATCCATCGCCCGCAGCTTCGGTTACATTTACGGCCGGGAGAAGCATGTGCGCATCAACACCGTGTCGCAGTCGCCGACGCCGACCACCGCGGGAAGCGGCGTACTGGGGCTGGGCGACCTGATGTCGTTCTCCGACAACATGTCGCCGCTGGGCAACGCCTCGGCCGGGGACTGCGCGGACTATGTGCTGACGCTCTTTTCGGACCTCACGCGCAAGGTGACGATGCAGAACCTCTACCACGACGGCGGATTCTCGTCGATGGGCATGTCGCGCCGCGCGATGAAGACCTACGAGAACGGGATGCGCTTCGATGACGTACATCAGAACCAATACCCGTTCAAAGACAAGGAGTAACGACCGGCCGGAGACGGACGAATAGGAAGCGGAGGCCGGAGCCTCCGCTTTTTTGGTTAATACTGGTGGTCGTCGCCGCGGATCTCCTCGCGGGTGATCGGGCGGCGGTTCATGGCCCGCCAGGCGTACCAGATGTAGGCCGCCACGAACGGCACGAACAGCGACACCCACGCCATCGTCTTAAGCGTGAAGAGGCTCGACGAGGAGTTCGAGATCGTCAGCGACGACTGCATGTCCGTCAGCGAAGGGTAGTAGGCCGTGCCGTTCCACCCGGCCACGAGCAGCAGCGACAGCACCGTGAGCACCGTGCCCGCGCCTCCGAACCACACCGCACGGCGGCTGCCGCGCCATCCGAGCCCGATGCTCCACAGCACCGAAACCACGCCGAGGAGCAGCACGGCGGTGACGAGGGGCATCTCCAGCAGGTTGTGGAGGTATTTATAGGGTTCGATGGAGATCGTGCCCGCGGCGTCGACGGCCCAGCCGTCGGCGAGGACCAGCGCCAGGAGCCACGCCACGAAGCAGACCACGAACAGCACGCCGAACAGCCGCATGCGGCGTTGCGAGCGGCGGCGGATC
>ERZ1673699.1370-NODE-1370-length-19630-cov-5.626513_pt1 | contig 19630 bp, 20 predicted proteins | sample MGYA00580229_ERZ1673699 | MGnify/ENA primary metagenome ERZ1673699 (study PRJEB41218, sample SAMN15661785) | gut metagenome | host: Homo sapiens | place: Canada: London | collected 2015-08-20/2019-03-30 | study: EMG produced TPA metagenomics assembly of... | reverse complement strand
GTACTACTCCATGATGCTGTTTCCCGCCCTGTTCACGGTGTTCCACCCGGATAGTCCCCTGCGCAGCTGGCCCGCGTGGCTCGGCGCCGCGCTGTGTCTGTCCCCCTTGAGCTGGTCCAGCTCGTTGCACCCGCTGACCGGCAGCTGGCTTAACACGTTTTTGCCTACTGCCGGGTGGGCCGTGTTTATTGTCGCGTGCGCGGCGTGGGTATTGTTTAGGCGAAACTTGCTCGCTCCGGAGGAAAGGATTGGGCGATGACGAACTTTAAGGACTTCACCGACGCGCAGTGGCGCGAGCAACTCAGCCCGGAGGAGTTCCACGTCCTTCGGGAAGCAGGCACGGAGCCCCCAGGCGTCGGCGAATACACCAACACCACCACCGAGGGCGTATACCGCTGCCGTGCGTGCGGCGCTGAGCTGTTCCGCTCCACTGAGAAGTTCGACGCCCACTGCGGTTGGCCCTCGTTCTTCTCCCCGCTGGCGGGCGACGCCATCATCGAGCGCGAGGACACCTCGCTCGGCATGGTGCGCACCGAAGTGCTGTGCGCGAACTGCCATTCCCACCTGGGCCACGTATTCGCGGGCGAGGGGTTCAACACCCCCACCGACCTGCGCTACTGCATCAACTCTATTTCGCTGACGCTCGACGAAGCGTAGAAAAGGCGCCGTCAAAGCAGTTGCTTGACGACGCCACCTTCGGTGCCCCGACGCTTAGGGCAGCACCGAAACGATCTCACCGATGTCGCCCACGCGGCGGCCCGTCTGGAACGGGATCTCCTCGCGCACGTGCAGGCGGGCCTCGGTGTAGCGCATGGTCTTCATCAATGCCTCGATGCGCTCGAGCGTCGGCGCCTCGAAGGCCAACATCCACTCGTAGTCGCCGAGCGTGAACGCCTCGACGGTGTTCGCGCGCACATCCGCGAAATCGCGGGCCGCCATGCCGTGCTCCGCGAGGATGCGGCGACGTTCCTGCGGATCCATCACGTACCAGTCGTACGAGCGGACGAACGGGTAGACCGTAATCCAGTCCCCCGGTTCCTCGCCCATGATGAAGCTGGGCAGGTGCGACTTGTTGAACTCGGCGGGCCGGTGCAGCCCGTTGCCGATCCAGCTCAGTTCCACCTTCTGCCCGAGCTCGGTTTCGCGGCGGAAATCCGCGAGCGCCTTCTGCAGGTGCTCGAACTCCTCGGCGTGCCACCAGATCATGAAGTCGGCATCGGCGCGGATCCCGGTGTTGTCGTAGATGCCGCGGACCGTGACCACGCCTTCCTGCTCGAGGCTGGAGAAGAAGGCGCGAGCTTCGTCGACAAGCTGGCTGCGCTCGGTGCCAAGCACCCCGGGGACTGCACGGAAGACCGCGAACTGCAGAAAGCGCTGCGTGGCGTTAAGTTTGTCAAAGTCGAGCTTGGCCATGGATTTTGCCCCTTTCCTGCCGCACGGCAGATCAAACAAAAGTCGTATGACATTCTACGCCCTAGGTTGCGACACTCACGGCGCGCCTCCCTCAACGGCGCCGGTTGCTGGATACGTTTGACCCTGTGATGAAACCGGACACCACCTCCCCCATGTCCGCCGGAGGCGCGGGCGACAACAGGGACGACCACGGCAACAGCGATTCCTGGCCCGCAGAATTCAGCGCGGCCGTCGAATCCATGCACGCGGCGCGCCTGCGCCCCGAAATCACCCTGGGCACCATCCGCCCGCCGCAGCGCCCCGCGCCGTTCAGCCACGCCGTCGGCCTGGAGGTCGCGCACGCGGACGAGGAAAACGTCCCGGTCGACTCTGAAGGCGATGCCTTCGGACGCCTGATCCTGCTGCACTCGCCCGCCGCCGAAGAGGCGTGGGAAGGCACCATGCGCCTGGTCGCTTACATCCAGGCCGACATGGACGACGCCGTGGCCTCGGACCCGCTGCTTCCAGACGTGGCCTGGCAGTGGCTCAACGAGTCGCTCGCCGAGACCGGTGCGCGCTACACCAACCTCGGCGGCACCGTCACCTCCACCGCCTCCGTGCGCTTCGGCGAGATCGGCGGACCGCCGCGCGCCTACCAGCTGGAGATGCGCGCGTCCTGGACCGCGGAGGGCACCGACCTCCAGCACCACGTCGAAGCATTTTCGAAAGTGCTCGCCCACGTGGCCGGTTTGCCTCCGGAGGGTGTGGCCCAGCTCGGAGCGCGCTAAAATCGTTGCCTGATGAATGCCCGGCTGGACTACCGCCTTGTAGACACGCCCGCCGCCTTCCGTGAAGCGGCGGGCGCACTCGCGAACGGCCGAGGCCCGTTCGCAGTAGACACGGAACGCGCATCCTCCTTCCGCTACGGCGACCGCGCCTTCCTTGTGCAAGTGGCGCGCCGCGGTGCGGGAACATTTCTGATCGCACCTGAAGGTCACCGCGACGAGGTGCGCGAGATTTTCGCCCCCGTTATGGGCGACCAGGAATGGATCATCCACGCCGCCGGTGAAGACCTGCGTAGCTTGGCTCTGCTCGGCTTGCGCCCTGGCATCCTTTTCGACACCGAGCTGGCCTCACGCATCGTCGGCTACGACCGACCCAACCTCGCCGCCATGGTCGAACGTTTCGTTGGTGTGGAGCTGGAGAAAGGCCACGGCCACGAGGATTGGTCGCGCACACCGCTGCCAAAGTCGTGGCAAGACTACGCCGCACTCGATGTGGAATACCTCCACGAGCTTGCAGAGGCGCTCACAGAGATCCTCGACGCTCACGGCAAGCTGCATTGGGCATTCGAGGAGTTCGCGCACCTGATCGCCGTATATTCAAAGACTCCGTACCCGGAGAAGACTTGGCGGGATATGAAAGGACTTGCGTCAGTACGTGACCAATCCGGACTCCAAGTCGCCCGCGAACTTTGGCACGCGCGTGAAGAGATCAGCGAACAGCGCGACATCTCCCCGGGGCGTCTATTGCCCAACCGGGCCTTATTGGATATCGCGCTCGCCGAACCGGACTCCCCTCACGGACTGACTCGCGCGATCGGGGGTAAAGGCATGCCCTCGCGGGACGTACGACGCTGGCTCGGCGTAGTCGAACGCGCACTTTCAGCGGACCCAGCCACGTGGCCGCGACGCCGAGAGCCGCGTGCCAATGGCACACCATCGAAATCCGGTTGGGAACGCCACTACCCCGAATCGTGGCGGATGCTGCAGCTGTGCCGCGAGGATATCGCCGCCAGCGCAGAAGACCTAGACATTCGTCCCGACATCTTGCTCACACCCGCGATTTTGCGCGAGACAGTGTGGAACGCGCCCGACAAGGCGCCGGCGTGGGACACCCACCAGGCAGCGGCGGCCCTGGAGAAAGCGGGCGCGCGACCGTGGCAGGTCCAAATCACTGCACCGATCCTGGCCGCAGCGCACGCGGAGATGCTCGAGCTGGTTTAGCGCTTCGTTTAAGCTTCCTGGTCCGCCAGGCTGGCCACCCACTCACGGACCTGCGCCGCAGCAGAGACCGGATCAAGACCGTACTCCTGCAGGATCTCGCCGCGAGATGCGTGCAGCGGGAAAATATCCGGGAATGCGAGCTGCCGCACCGGGGTATCCACCTCCGCAGCCGCAAGCGCCTCGGCTACGGCGGATCCCACGCCACCGCGGACCACGCCGTCTTCGTACACCACCACCAGGTCGGCTTCCGCGGCCAACTCCAGCACGTCAGAGGAGACGGGGATGACCCAGCGCGGGTCTGCCACGGTCGCCCTGATGCCGTCGGCACGCACCGCTTCTGCAACCTCGAGGCCGTACTTTGCAAACGCGCCGACGGCGACGATCAGCACGTCGATGTCGTCCTCGGTGCCTTCGCCCTCCGGGCGTGCCAGCACGTCGGTGCCGCCGGCAAGACGCTCGAGTGCGTCAATATCAGCACCAACCGCGCCCTTCGGGAAGCGGACAACTGTCGGCCCGTCGTCGACAGCAATAGCCTCGGCGAACTCCTCGCGCAGGCGAGCCGCATCGCGCGGCGCGGCAATGCGGATGCCCGGGACGATGGAGGCGATCGCCATATCCCAGACACCGTTGTGGCTGGCGCCGTCCGAACCGGTCACTCCGGCACGGTCGAGCACCAACGTCACAGGCTGATCAATCAGCCCCACATCCATGAGCAGCTGGTCGAACGCCCGGTTCAAAAACGTCGAGTACACCGCGACAACCGGGTGCAGGCCGCCGAGCGCCATACCGGAGGCGGAAGCGACAGCGTGCTGCTCCGCAATACCGACGTCGAAGAAACGCTCCGGGAACTGCTCCGCAAAAGGCTGCAAGCCGGTCGGCCCGGCCATCGCTGCGGTGATGGCCACAATGTCTTCGCGCTCGTGTCCGGCGCGCAGCAGCTCCTCGGTGAACACGGACGTCCAGCCCGGCTCAGACGCGGCGAGCGACTGCCCCGTCACCGGGTCGATCACACCCGTGGAGTGCATCTGGTCCGCCACGTTGTTCACCGCCGGGGCGAACCCGTGGCCCTTTTCAGTGACCACGTGCACGATCAGCGGACCTTCGTAGCGCTTGGCGTACTTGAAAGCGTTGAGCAGGCTCTTGATGTCGTGGCCCTCAACCGGGCCGACGTACTTCATGCCCAACTCCGGGAACATCTCTGTGGGCAGCACCTGGTACTTCACGCCCTCCTTGAGCGCGTGCAGCGCGTCGAAGGTGCGCTCGCCCACCCAGCCCATGGACTTCAGCGTCTTCTTGCCGGATTCCATCACTTCGTCGTACGCCGGCTGCATGCGCAGCGCCGCGAGCTGGTCGCGAAGCTTTGTCAGGTTATTGGCGAACCCGCCGATGGTCGGCGAGTACGACCGGCCGTTGTCGTTGACCACGATCACGACGTTGCGGTTCGCCGCCGCGATGTTGTTCAGCGCCTCCCAGCACATGCCGCCGGTCAACGCACCGTCACCCACAACGGCAACGACGTTGTCGCCGTCCCGGCCCTTCAACGCCTTCGCCTTGGCAAGGCCGTCCGCGTACGACAGCGATGCACTCGCGTGCGAGGACTCGGTCCAATCGTGCTCCGACTCCGCGCGCGCCGTGTAACCGGAAAGCCCGCCCTTCTTGCGCAGGGTGTCGAACTGCCCGCCGCGGCCGGTGAGGATCTTATGCACGTACGACTGGTGGGATGTGTCCCAAATAATCGGGTCGTTCGGCGAGTCGAAGATGTAGTGCAGCGCAATGGTCATCTCCACCACGCCCAGGTTCGGGCCGAGGTGCCCGCCGGTGGCGGAGACCTTCTGGATCAGCATCTCGCGGATCTCGTCCGCCAGATCTTCGAGCTGCGCAGGAGAAAGCTTGCGGACATCCGCTGGCGTCGCAATGTGCTCGAGCAGTGCCACAGTCCTGTCGTACTCCTTCGCCGTATCGGGCGCGCCCGGTGTGGGCGCAGCTGCCGTTTCGTTCACGCTAGTTTACACGCCGGTTTTCCTACGAAGATTCGTCCCGCGACACAGGTTCAAGCACCGCGATTACTTCGAAGTGGTGGGTGTTCGGAAACGCGTCGATAAGCTTCATCTTCTTGACCGCGTAACCGTGTTCGCCAAAGCCCGCCAGATCGCGGGCGAATGTGGCCGGGTCGCACCCGATGTGGATGATGCGCTCCGGTGCCGCCTGAGCGATCGCACGCACCACGTCCGCGCCTGCGCCTGCTCTCGGCGGGTCCAGCACGACCAAACTCGGGCGATCTAGTTCAGTCACAACCGCCGCCGCATCGCCGTGGTGCACGCGCACATCGCACGCGTCGGCGACCTGCTGGCGGCGCGAGGTGGCTGCGCTGGAATAGTCCACCGATTCGATTCGGCCGCCGCCGAGCGCCTCGCTCATCGCCGGCACGAACGCGCCGACGCCGCCGTAGAGGTCCCAGCCCACGCGGTTGGCGTACTCGCCTGCGCCCCACTGGGCAATCACGTCGGAATAGGCTTCGGGGGCTCGCCGGTGCGCCTGCCAGAACGCAGTTGGCGGGAATACGAAGTCGTACCCGCGCACCCGTTCCACCAGCTCACCTGGTCCTTCAAGCACGCGCTCGACGCGTTCCACGCGGCGCCCGCGTTGGGCAGCCTGGGTCTCCACCACATGGCGGTTGCCCTCAGAGTCAACCGCGACGACGAGCTCCGAACCAGGAGTGAACCGCTTAGCGCCCTCGCCCACAATGCCGTCGAGCAACCCCGGCACCGGCTGGGTGCACGCAACCCCCGCGACCACGTCGGTGGAACGCGCCCGCCGCATGCCGGCATTGCCTTGGCTGTCCACACCCAGCCTGACGCGGGTGCGCCACCCGGTCACCGGTGCAAGCTGAATCACCTCAACCGAGTCGAGGTCGAAGCCCTCAAGCACACCGGAGCGGGAGGACAGCGCGCCCAGCTGCCCGAGTAGCACCTCTCGCTTGAACTCCAGCTGCGCATCAGCGGCGATGTGGGAAAAGTCGCAGCACCCCGCCCCCGCGACAGCCGCGGGGCAGGTTGGGTCGACGCGGTGCGGCGACGGGTCAACCACAGCGGTGGTCTCCGCGCGGGCCCAACGCTTCTTCACCTTCGTCAGCGTCGCCTCCACCGTGTCACCGGGAATTGCGCCGCGGACAAACACCACGCGGCCGTCGGGCGCGTCGGCGATGCCTTCGCCGCCGTGTGCCATGGTTCGGACACGCAAATGCACCGACGCCCCCGCCTCCACAGCGGGCGCGCCGGCGCCGTCAGCCATCTCCGCCACTTACTCGGCAGCAGACGGGGTGTCGCCGCCTGCCTTCGTGCTGCGGCCGGCCGCTCGACGCTCGCGCAGTTCCTGCAGCTGCTTCTGGTTCTCCGCGTTCTGGGCGATGATCTGCTTCAGCGCGTCGCTCAGGGCGTTCGGGTTGCCCTCCGCCGGAGCCTGCGCGGACGCCTGGCCCTGACGCGCCTTGGCCTCAGCCGCAGCCTGCACCTGCTGTGCCAGCTGCGCGGGCAGGACAACCTGCAGGGAATTGCCGGCCAGGATCGGATCCTCGCCGCGGTACACAAAGGAGCGCGCGATGGTCTCGCGGCCGATCTCGGCGAGCTGTTCTTCAGACCCGGTCGGCGCCGCCAGAGTGACGCGGTACAGCCAGCGCGGACCTTCCACACCGATGATGCGGATAACACCGTTCGTGCCGGTGCCCACGATTTCCTGGCCCCACGGCCCCTGCTGGATCTCCACCGGCATGCCTTCGGAGCGCATGCCCGCAATAATCTCCTCCGAGGATTCCTCCCAGAGTCCGCCAGTGCGCGGCGCGGCGAATGCGACCGGGGTGATACGGCCGTAGCGGGTGACTACGTGGACCATCTTCGGGCCCTGCTCGCCCATCTCCACTTGCACCTGCGATTCCTTCGGCAGCGGGACGCGGATGGAGCCGAGATTCAGGGTGACGTTGGAAAAATCGGAGAAATCGAAGTCCTCGATGTCCACGTTGTCGCCGTCGAACGGGCCGGTGGACCCGCCAACCGGGTCGTAGTCCGTCAGCGCCTCCACGCCAGCAGCGGCGGAGGCGGCGGGCGCGGCTTCGGGGGCAGCTTCCTGCTTTTCGACGGGCTTTTCCACGGGCGCAGCTTCTTCAGCCGTCTCGGCCGTCGGCTCAACCGCGGGCTCAGCCTCGGTCTGTTCCTGCTTCGGCTCGAGCGGCGAGGACTCTACAGGTTTTTCCTGCGTCTGCTTCTTCTTTTTCTTGCCAAACGGCCAAAATGCCATCGGTGGTCACTCCCTAAATCGGTGGTCGCAGATGAGCGTAATTCTCGTGTTTGCGGTTATTGACTGTAGTCCGCGCTAGCGGCGTTAGTGCGTACCGGTCGAGCCGTACCCGCCGTCGCCTCGCTGCGTCTCGTCCAAAGCCTCGACCTCGGTGAAGCCCACCAGCTCCACTCGCTGAATCACCAGCTGCGCAATGCGCATGCCACGGGTGATTTCGATCGGCTCGGAACGGTCAGTATTGAGCAGGCAGACCTTCAACTCCCCGCGGTAGCCCGCGTCGATGGTGCCTGGCGTGTTGACAATGCTCAGCCCGTGCTTAGCAGCCATGCCGGAGCGCGGGTGGATCAGGCCGACAGTGCCCACCGGCAGTGCGATAGCCACCCCGGTGGCCACTAGCGCCCGCTCCCCCGGCTGCAACACCAAGTCTTCTGCGGAATACAGGTCCGCGCCTGCATCTTCCGGGTGCGCCCGCATCGGCATGGGCAAATCCGGATCGAGGCGCTTTACCGGAATCGGCGGGAGCGGATCGCCCTTGTAAGCGCCGAAAGTGCTGTGCGTGCTGTTTTGGTTCTCCACCCGCCCCACACTACGTCAGTGCCTCTACGTCACGGCCACTTCTCCAGGGCACTGCGCCGCTTGCCCCCGCAGTCGAGGCGTGAGTATGCCCCGGCGTTCGCCCCGCCTATTGTGGAATGCGTGAGTGAGACCGCTTCGACCCCTGCAAACCCCGGCTCCGAAAATGCCGCACCTGCTGCCGCGGCACCACAGGCAAAGGTGCTGTACACGGAGCGCCAGTGGGTGCCTTGGTATTGGTGGGCTGCCCTCGCCGGGCTCTCCCTGCTGCTCGCCGGGCAGTTCGGCCTCAACCGCAACGTGTGGTGGTTCGCGGTTCCTCTCGTGCTATTCACGGCGTTGTTCGCGTGGTTCCTGTTCTGGCTGTCGCGCACCACAGTCTCCGTCGAGCAAGATCCAGACGGCACGCGCTGGCTGCTCGTCGACGACGCAAACCTGCCCAACACAGTGGTTTCGCGCTCGATGGTGGTGCCGGGTTCCGCCCGCCAGAACGCGCTTGGCCGCCAGCTGGACCCGGCGGCGTATTTGGTCTCGCGCCCGTGGGTCAGCGAGCACGTGCTGATCGTCCTGGATGATCCCGAGGACCCCACGCCGTACTGGCTCATCTCGTCGAAGAACCCAGAGAAGGTGCTGGCGGCTTTCGCGCCAGACACCGTTGCCGGCTAGGACGGCTAGCCCGGCAGGTCACGGTAAACGACTAAGGGCGGCACCACCTAACCAGGTGGGGCCGCCCTTTAGCCGTCGATAAGCAATTGCTTACTCGCAATCGAGGCAGATCTTCGAGCCGTCGTCCTCGGTGTAGGCGAGGCGCTTGTTCTTCTGCACCAGGAAGCAGGATGCGCAGGTGAACTCGTCGTCTTGGCGCGGTTTGACCTCGACGTTGAGCTCCTCGCCGGACAGGTCCTGAGTCGGAGGCTCCACCGGTTCCACGATCTCGCCATCGTCGTCCATGCTGCTGCCAGCTACTTCAGCAGCCTTGAGGCCCTCCAGGGAGTCGGTCTCAATCTCGTCGTCCATGCGGCGGCGCGGCGCATCGTAATCGGTGGCCATGGTGGTGTGTCCTCCAGCTCAGCGTGGTCGCCCCTGGGAGGGGCCTGAATGTCGTTATTTGAGCGGAATACTAGGTCAAACACATAGCCCTGTCATCTTTCCTGCTCAGAGCCCGAAAACTTCGTTTACAGGGCAGGGATGGCTCCGCGTTTGTACACTCCCATTGCATGACGCAAAAGGCTCTGGGTTTCGGTGTGGATATCGGCGGTTCCGGCGTGAAGGGCGCCGTGGTGGATCTGCACACCGGCGATTTTGTGGGCGAGCGGGTCAAGATTGCCACGCCAAAGCCCGCAACACCGGACGCGGTCGCCGAGGTCGTCGGGCAAATCGTCCGCGAATGCGAGTGGGATGGCCCGGTCGGCATCACTCTCCCATCGGTGGTGACTCAACAGGTCGCGCGCACCGCGGCGAACATCGATGAGTCGTGGGTGGGCACCAACGTGCACGACCTGTTCACCCGGGCGTTGGGCCGCGAGACCATCTCTGTGCTCAATGACGCGGACGCGGCTGGCATCGCGGAGGTAGCATTCGGAGACGAAGCCGCCCGCAGCGGCGCGGTCATCTTCCTCACCTTCGGCACTGGCATCGGCTCTGCGCTTTTGGTGGACGGCACCTTGTTCCCCAACACCGAACTCGGGCACATGCTTATCGACGGCACCGAGGCTGAGCACTTCGCCTCCTCCGCTGCCAAGGACCGGGAAGAGCTGAGCTACAAAAAGTGGGCCAAGCGCGTGGATAAAGTCCTGCACGAGTACGACCGGCTGTTTAACCCGGCGGCGTTTGTTGTCGGCGGCGGCATTTCCCGGCACGCGGACAAATGGGTTCCGCTGCTGAGCGTGGATACCCCGGTGGTTCCGGCGGCGTTACGCAACCGGGCCGGGATCGTGGGAGCGGCGATGGCCGCCCAGGACCATGTCGCACCGTAGCTCCGTGGCGGCGGTGATGTACGGTGGTTGCCGTTCAACGGTCGGTCTGCGGGGGACGGAATACTCCGCGTGGACGGCTGTTAATATTGGCGTTCTGAAAATTTTTGGACGCATACGTACCCTGGATTGCCAGTGGTAAGGTCCGATTGACTCGAAAGGGCGTACGTGGTAGCCAGCGAAGCTTCAAGCAACAGTGCCGACGACGTGACTGCAGTTTCGTCCGACGGTGGCGCAGGCAGCGTTGCCAAGTCCACCGCGAAAAAGACGGCCAAGAAGACGGCGAAGAAAACCGCGAAGAAGACCGCCAAAAAGTCGGTGAAGAAGGCAGCCAAGAAGACGGCGAAGAAGGCTGCGAAGAAGACCGCGAAGAAGACGACTGCGAAGAAGGCCACAGCGAAGAAGGCAACCAAGGCGGCGAAGGATGCTGCCGCGGATGCAGACGAGCTGGAGGACGAGGTCCAAAACGTTGACGGCGACGCGGATTACGATCCGGAGATCGGCGACGAGGACGAGGCCTTCGACGAGGACATCGACGACGCGCTCGGCGACGACGATGACGACGAAGAAGACCTCGGCGATGACGACGCCGAGGACGACGAAGAAGATGAGGAAGACAGCAGCTCTTCCGTCTGGGACATCGAGGAGTCCGCTGCCCTGCGCCAGGCGCGCAAGGACGCGCAGCTGACAGCGTCTGCAGACTCGGTGCGCGCCTACCTCAAGCAGATCGGCAAGGTTGCCCTGCTCGATGCGGAGCAGGAGGTGTCGCTGGCGAAGCGTATTGAGGCCGGGCTGTACGCGCAGTACCGCCTGGACGAGATGGCACGCGCCGCCGCGGAAGGCGACAAGGACGCCAAGCTCACCCCCGCTGTGAAGCGCGACCTGCGTTCCGTAGCGCGCGATGGCCGCAAGGCGAAGAACCACCTGCTGGAGGCGAACCTGCGTCTGGTGGTCTCCCTGGCGAAGCGCTACACCGGCCGCGGCATGGCGTTTCTGGACCTGATCCAGGAAGGCAACCTCGGTCTGATCCGTGCTGTGGAGAAGTTCGACTACTCCAAGGGCTACAAGTTCTCCACCTACGCCACCTGGTGGATCCGCCAGGCGATTACCCGCGCGATGGCGGACCAGGCCCGCACGATCCGTATCCCGGTGCACATGGTCGAGGTCATCAACAAGCTCGGCCGTATCCAGCGCGAGCTGCTGCAGGATCTCGGACGCGAGCCCACGCCGCTCGAGCTGGCGAAGGAAATGGATATCACCGAGGAGAAGGTCCTCGAGATCCAGCAGTACGCCCGCGAGCCGATCTCCCTCGACCAGACCATTGGCGATGAGGGCGACAGCCAGCTCGGCGACTTCATCGAGGACTCCGAGGCCGTCGTAGCTGTGGACGCTGTGTCGTTCACGCTGCTGCAGGACCAGCTGCAGGACGTCCTGCACACCCTGTCCGAGCGCGAGGCCGGCGTTGTGCGCCTGCGCTTCGGGCTTACCGACGGCATGCCGCGCACCCTCGACGAGATCGGCCAGGTCTACGGCGTGACTCGCGAGCGCATCCGCCAAATCGAGTCCAAGACCATGTCGAAGCTGCGCCACCCGTCGCGCTCCCAGGTGCTGCGCGACTACCTGGACTAACAGACCGGATCTCCCCCGCAACGCACTAACGCCCCGACCGATCGTGGTCGGGGCGTTAGCCGTCGAAAAGCAAAGTGCCTAGTTGTTCAGGCTCTTTTCAATCTCTTCTTCGATACAGGTCGTGTACTGCTCGTTATCGCCCTGGAACTGCTCGCACGCCTCCATGACACCGTCGTCCAGCAGCTGCTTCGCCAAAGAGATGCCGAAGATGAGCATCAGCGCTGACAGGATGGTGGCGATGGCACCCATGACGATGCCGGAGATCGCCATGCCCTTGCGGGAACCCGGGCCGATGATGGAGTTCGCCTTCTTCATGCCGACGATGCCCAGGATCAGCGCGATCACGCCGAGGATGAGGCCCGGGAAGAGGAACAGGAGGCCCAGCAGGGACAAGATGCCCACGATCATCGCGGCGAGAGCCACACCGTTGTTCTGCTGCGGCGGGGCTGCCTCGTAGCCGTACGACGTCGGCGGCTGGTTGTAGTTGCCGCCCGCCATGCCGTAACCGGCGTGGCCCGCGTCGCCGCGGGTGTAATCCGGCTGCAGCTGCTCGTGGCCGGTGTAGTCGCCGTAGCTGGAAACGCCCTCCGGGTGGCCGCTAGCCGGGTTGGTGCCGTACTGGTCGCCACCGTAGGGGTTTTCACCGTACGGGTTTTGGCCGTTCGGATTCTGTCCGTTGTAAGGGGTGCTCATCACAATTCCTTTCGTTTTATTGCGGTGCACGCCACCCTACCGCCGGGGCTACCAGTCTCGCAGGAAGGCAATCCGCTCGCGCAACTGCTCGGCGTTGCACAGCGCAGTAGGCGGGCCGCCGCAGGCTTTTCGCACCTCGGTGTGGATCGCGCCGTGGGGCCGGCCGGTCTTCCCGGCCGCGATAGCCACGCGGGCGTTGAGCTCCTTGCGCAGCGCGGGGATTTCGTCCGCGGCGGTTGCAGTCTCGCCTGCGGCCGCTTCCGGTGCCGGGGCGGGCTTCTTCACCGGCTCGCCGAGCACCTCCGCCCGCTCGCGGGCCTTGCGCTCCTCCGCTTTTCTCGCCCGCTCCTCGGCGTCGCGCGCATCCAGTTGGTCGCTCTGGCGCTTAGCCAGCAAGGTGCGCACCTGGTCGGCGTCGAGCAGGCCGGGCAGGCCGAGGAAGTCCTGCTCTTCCGCGGAGCCTGCTTGGGTGGGCGTGCCGTAGGTCGAGCCGTCGAAAATCAGCGAGTCCAGCTCGGCGGACGCACCGATGGATTCGTACGACGGCATGTCGTCCGGCTCGGTCTGCGTCCGGTTGGCTTGCTCCAGCAGCTCGTCGGACCAGCCAGATTCCCGGTGCGGTTTGCCCAGGACGTGGTCGCGCGAGACCTCCATCTCCTCCGCCAGTCGCAGCAGCACCGGCACGGAGGGTAGGAACACGGAGGCGGACTCTCCCGGCATGCGGGAGCGCACGAAGCGGCCGATCGCCTGCGCGAAGAACAGCGGAGTGGACGCGGAGGTGGCGTAGACGCCCACTGAGAGGCGCGGCACGTCCACGCCCTCGGAGACCATGCGCACCGCCACCATCCACTCGTCGCGCGAAGCGGAGAACTCGTCGATGCGGTCGGACGCGCCCGGTTCGTCGGAAAGCACCACAGTAACCGGGGTGTTGGACAGCTTCGTCAGAATCTTCGCGTAGGCGCGGGCGGTGGTCTTGTTCGTGGCGATGACAAGGCCGCCAGCATCCGGCATGTTGGCACGGATCTTCATCAACCTGGTGTGCGCGGCGGAAAGCACCGCGGCGATCCAATCGCCCTTGGGGTCCAACGCCGTGCGCCAAGCGCGGGTGGTTTGCTCGGCGTTCAGCGGCTCGCCAAGGCGGGCGGAATACTCCTCGCCCGCCGAGTCCTTCCACTGCGCCTCGCCCGAGTAAGCGAGGAAGACCACGGGGCGCACCACGCCGTCGGCAAGCGCATGCGAGTAGCCGTAGGTGTAGTCGGCCTCCGAAACCAAGTGCCCCTCGCCGTCCTCGACGTAGCGCACGAACGGGATCTGCGAGTCGTCGGAGCGAAACGGCGTACCTGTCAGCGCCAGTCGGTGCTCGACATCGTTGTACGCCTCGTAGACGCCGTCGCCCCAGCTTTTGGAATCGCCGGCGTGGTGGATCTCGTCCAAGATCACCAGCGTGCGGCGGGCAGAAGCCACAGCGTGGTGCTTGAAGGGGTGCATGCCCACCTGCGCATAGGTGACCACGATGCCGTCGTAGGAAGCGTTGACCGCGGAAGAGTTGGTGAAGTTCGGGTCCAACGACAGCCCGAAGCGCTTCGCCGCGTCGGACCATTGGTGCTTCAGGTGCTCCGTGGGCACGACCACGATGATGCGCTGGACGGTCTTGTCCTCTTTCAGGCGCGAGGCCAGGGTCAGCGCGAAGGTGGTTTTGCCCGCGCCCGGGGTTGCCACCGCCATGAAGTCACGCGGCTTGTCGCGGAGAAACGAATCAAGGGCCTCCTGCTGCCATTTGCGCAGCTGGGGCCCAGAAGTCGCGGCGGTCACTTGCGGCGCAGCCCCTTGTAAATCCGCTCACAGTCAGGGCAGACCGGGGAACCGGGCTTGGCCTGCTTTTTCACGGGGAAAGTCTCGCCGCACAGCGCCACCACCATTTTGCCGGAGATGGCGGAATCGACGATCTGATCCTTCTTCACGTAGTGGAAGAACTTGGGGGTGCCGTCGTCCGTGGTCGACGAGGTGTCTTCCCTGAGGTCCGGGCGCTCGAGCGTCTTCGTCGTCGTATTCACGGCAACCATCATGCCCCAATTTGGGCGAGAGGTTAAGCCGGAGGGCTAACCTCTGAGTTCATGAGCGCCAACGACAACACAACCACCGGGCGCGCCTCCCGCCACTCACGCCGGGGCAGGAAATCCCGCGCGCTGATCACGGATGCTTCCTACACCCCGGAACAAAACCGGCAATCGCGCGAGAAGCAGTACGCCGTCTTGCAGGGGTTGCGCCTGCCGTTCATCGTCGCGGCTATTGCCGCGGCGTGGGCGAACTGGTGGGTGCTCGCCGGCATTTTGTTCGTGGTTTCTGTGCCGTTGCCGTGGATCGCCGTGGTGCGCGGCAATGCGCAGGGCGAGGTCCGGGATACCCGCCAGAAGAATGTGTACAAGCCGGCGGTGGCGCGCCAGGAGCAGCAGATGCTGGCTCAGCAGCAGCGCACGGCGCTTGATTCGGCGGAGAAGGACCGGTCTAGCTCCCCCGCTATCATCGACCACGACGAATAGCCCCCTCGCACCGCAGGAGTTTTTGCGTGACTGCCCCAGATGATCTCTCCCCTCACCTTCCCGCAGTTGCCCAGGCGCTTGCCGCAGAACTCGACGCGGCGGGTTTCAGCGCCGAGGGCATCGCGGCCCACCTCGGTCCGGAGGCAACCGAGGCGCTCTACCGCCGTGAGCCGGGTGTCGTTCTGGCGGCGTGTTCCGACGACGCGCGCTTGTCGCGCCTGATCCGGTTCTTCCTGCTGCGCCGCCCCGCCACAGCCGAGGCGTTGGGCGACATGCTCACCCCGAAACTTGCGCTTTCGCTTATCGACGACCACCTGGTCCTGCCCGTCGCCGACTCGTCCACGTACCGCATCGCCGTTGAGGTGCGCCCCCACGTGGTCGCCGGCAAGCCGAGGCTGGTGCTCTCCGACCTCGACGCGTCCATGACCGACCACGTCCCGGGCCGCGACCACGTCCTCGGCGTCGGTTCGGCGTCGCTGTCGTTGCTGTCCGCCACTCCGTGCACCCCGGTGGATTCGGTTCTGGATTTGGGCACCGGCTCCGGCATCCAGGCGCTCGCGCAGGCGGACGCCGCCACGCGCGTGGTGGCAACCGACGTCCACGCCCGCGCGCTGGAGTTCGCCGAGGCCACCATGCGGGCCAACGGGGTGGACAACGTGGAGTTGCGCGAGGGCGAATGGTTCGAACCGGTACGGGGCGAGCGATTCGACCGCATCGTGGCCAACCCGCCGTTCGTGGTTGGGCTGCCGGAAGTCGGCCACGTCTACCGCGATTCCGGCTTGGACCTCGACGGCGCAACTGAGTTGGTGCTCAGCCAGGCACCGGACCACCTCGCAGAGGGCGGCCGAGCGTACATCCTCGGTTCCTGGGTGCATGTGCTCGACCAGTCCTGGCAGGCCCGCGTCGCGTCCTGGCTGCCGTCCCACGGTGTGAGCGCCTGGGTGCTGCAACGCGACGTGGTCGATCCCGGCATGTACGTCTCCACCTGGCTGCGCGACGAGTCCATCGATCCCCGCTCGGACGAAGGTGTCGCGCGCACCGTGCAGTGGCTCGACCACTTCGCCGACAACGACGTCCACGCGGTGGGTTTCGGCTGGATCCTGCTGGAAGACATCGGCGACGCTCCCAGCGAGATCACCTGCGAGGAACTCGCCCAGCCGTTCACAGACCCGCTCGGCCCGGAGGCGGAAGAGTACTTCACCCGCACCTCCTGGCTGCGCGGCAAGGACCGCGATGACGTCCTCGATGCCAACTACGTGGTCCGTCCAACCGTCGCGCTGGAAGACATCAAACTCGCGGACACCGAACTCGGCATGGGGTTCGCGGATGAAACGCTGCGCATCACACGCACCGACGGGCCGCGGTTTTCCCACACCATCGACGCGGGCATTCTCTCGCTGATCTCGGGGCTGCACCCGAACGGGTTGCCGCTTCGGGACGTGGTCGGCCTGTACGCGGCGTCGCGCGGGCTGGGGCAACCGGAGGACGTCGACAAGCTTGAAGCGGATGCGGCGGGTGCTGTGGTTGACCTGGTGCGCCACGGGCTGATTTTGCCCGCAGAGATCGCGCAGCTGACGCACCTTTAAACACCAACAAGAACGGAGCATCAATGAAGGCTGTACTCACGCGTGTGACTAGCGCGTCGGTGACCGTGGACGGCGAAACCGTCGGAGCGATCGACTGCCCCGACACTGGTGGCATCCTCGCGCTCGTCGGCGCGGGCCGCGAGGACGCGGACGACGCGTGGGAAACGGTGGCACGCAAGATCGCGGAGCTTCGCATTCTCGAGGGCGAACGTTCGGTGGAAGACGCTGGCGCGCCGGTGCTGCTGGTCAGCCAGTTCACGTTGATGGGCCGCACGGCGAAAGGCCGGCGCCCGTCTTGGAGTGACGCGGCGCCTGGCGACGCCGCGGAACCGGTGATCGAAAAGATTGCTGATGCGCTGCGCTCGCGCGGCATCCATGTCGAGGAGGGCCGGTTCGGTGCGCATATGCAGGTCGCAAGCGTCAACGATGGGCCCTTTACCGTGATCGTTGAAGCGTGATTTGAATATATTTCCCGCGGGCGGGAACACTGAGTGGCGGCTAAGCGTTTCACTTCTAGACTGCCCAGCTGTCCCCAGCTTTTCCACCTAGTCCGAGGAGGCGTTGCCACATGACCCAACCGGATCACGCTGCACAGGGAAACCAAGACTCCGGGGAGACCGTCGACCGCGGTAGCCGACGGAACCAGACCAACGACAACCCTTCTGCGGACCTTGTCCGCGTCTACCTCAACGGCATCGGCAAGACTGCTCTGCTCAACGCTGAGGAGGAGGTCGAGCTCGCCCAGCAGATCGAGGTCGGCCTGTACGCGCAGCGCCTTTTGGACGACCCGGAGGTGAAGCTGACCCGCGCGAAGAAGCGTGACCTGAAGATTCTGGCAAAGGAAGGCCGCAAGGCCCGCGCCCACCTGCTGGAGGCCAATCTGCGCCTCGTGGTGTCCCTGGCCAAGCGCTACACCGGCCGCGGCATGCCGCTTTTGGACCTCATCCAGGAAGGCAACCTGGGCCTAATCCGCGCGATGGAGAAGTTCGACTACTCCAAGGGCTTCAAGTTCTCCACCTACGCCACGTGGTGGATCCGTCAGGCGATAACGCGCGGTATGGCGGACCAGTCCCGCACGATCCGCCTCCCAGTCCATCTGGTGGAACAGGTGAACAAGCTCTCCCGCATCCGCCGCGAGATGTACCAGTCCCTGGGCCGCGAACCAACGAATGAGGAGCTGGCGGAGGAATCCGGCATCGAGGAATCCAAAATTGAGATGCTGCTGCGCCAGTCGCGCGACCCGGTGAGCTTGGACATGCCGGTCGGCGCGGACGAGGAAGCCCCGTTGGGCGACTTCATCGAGGACGCAGAGGCCACCGATGCGGAGGACGCTGTGGTGACCACCCTGCGCCACGACGATATCGAGGACATCATCAACGGCCTCGAGCAGCGCGAGCAGGACGTTATCCGCATGCGCTACGGCCTGACCGACGGCGTGCCGCGCACCCTGGACCAGATCGGCCGCCAGTTCGGCCTGTCGCGCGAGCGCGTCCGTCAGATTGAGCGTGAGGTCATGGCAAAGTTGCGCGCCGGCGAGCGCGCCGACCGCCTGCGCGATTACGCGCTCTAAGCTGCACTGCACTCCGCAGTTTTTTCAGCCCAGCACCCTGTTTCAGGTTTACCGGTACAGCCACAGGTGCTGGGCTAAAGTATTGCCACATGGTTTTCGGACCTCTAACCAGTACCGCGATTGGAAGGGAGCATCACAGTGCGTGATCTCGTTGACACCACAGAGATGTATCTGCGCACCGTCTACGAACTGGAAGAGGAAGGCATTACGCCGCTGCGTGCGCGAATTGCGGAACGCCTTGAGCAGTCCGGCCCGACCGTCTCTCAGACGGTTGCGCGCATGGAGCGCGACGGACTGATTGTGGTCGAGCACGACCGCTCCCTGTCGCTGACCGAGGAGGGGCGCCGGCGCGCCACCGCCGTGATGCGCAAGCACCGTCTTGCGGAACGTCTGCTTACCGACGTACTGAAGTTGGACCTCGCACAGGTTCACGAGGAGGCATGCCGGTGGGAGCACGTGATGAGCGAAGAGGTGGAGCGCCGGGTTGTCGCGGTGCTGGACAACGCTGAGCGCTCCCCCTTCGGCAACCCGATCCCCGCACTCGACGAGCTCGGCGCAACCGCCGGCACCGCTGAGCAAGTGGGCACCCGGGCCAGCGATCTGCGCCTGAAGGAACCGGCGCGCGCGAAGGTGGTGCAAATTAGCGAGATCCTGCAGGACGGAGCGCTGCCGAAATCCGCAGGCCAGCTTGTGGGACAAACGGTGGATCTGCACCCACTTGAGGACGGCGCGCTGGAGGTCTCCACCGATGACGGTGAGACTTTCGTGCTCACCGCAGATGTCTCGCACGCCCTACGCGTGGAGCTTCAGGGCTAACAAGACTGAGAGACTCACCAGCACGGAAAGGATTTCCATGAAGCTTGTTGTCACCGGCGGCGCTGGCTATGTGGGCAGCGTGTGCGCTGCCATCCTGCTTGAGGCGGGACACGAGGTCATCGTCGTGGACGATCTGTCTACTGGCAACCGCTACGCCGTTCCGGAAGCTGCCACGTTTGTCGAAGGCAAGATTCAAGACGTCATCGACGACGTGCTCGCCACAGACGGCAGCGCCCCGGTGGACGGTGTGTTGCACTTTGCGGCGAAGTCTCTTGTCGGCGAGTCCATGGAGGACCCCGCCAAGTATTGGCACGGCAACCTCGACGTGTCGTTGGCGCTGCTCGATTCGATGCGCCGCCACGACGTGAAGTCGCTGGTCTTCTCCTCTACCGCGGCCACGTACGGCGAGCCGGACGTGGTGCCGATCACGGAAGACGCACCGACCCGGCCGACAAACCCGTACGGTGCCACGAAGTTGGCTATCGACTACGCCATTACGTCTTATTGCAACGCCTACGACCTGGGTGCTACCAGCCTGCGCTACTTCAACGTCGCCGGCGCT
>ERZ1673699.1351-NODE-1351-length-19827-cov-5.572780_pt1 | contig 19827 bp, 17 predicted proteins | sample MGYA00580229_ERZ1673699 | MGnify/ENA primary metagenome ERZ1673699 (study PRJEB41218, sample SAMN15661785) | gut metagenome | host: Homo sapiens | place: Canada: London | collected 2015-08-20/2019-03-30 | study: EMG produced TPA metagenomics assembly of... | reverse complement strand
TTGGTATTGTAGAGGCAATGAAGCTGATGCATGAGATTACCTGCGAACAAAATGGCATTGTAAAAGAAATCTGTGCACAAAACGGTGATGCTGTCGAGTACGGTCAGAAGCTGTTTATTATAGAAGAAGCTTAAGCCAAAAATTGGAGAATCAGAATATGAATCATTTAGATATTAACCAGATTAAAGATATTATTCCGCATCGCCATCCGTTCTTATTAATTGATTACATAGAGGATTATGTACCGGGTGAGTATGCTGTTGGATATAAATGTGTATCATACCGTGAAGAGTTTTTTGCCGGTCATTTTCCGCAGGAACCAGTTATGCCAGGTGTTTTGACAATAGAGGCACTTGCACAGACGGGTGCAGTTGCAATTCTTTCACTTCCGGAAAATAAGGGAAAAACAGCTTACTTTGGCGGAATTGACAAGTGCCGTTTTCGCGGAAAAATAGTGCCTGGTGATAAGGTACGTCTTGAGACAAAGATCATCAAGACAAAAGGACCTGTCGGTATTGGAGAGGCAGTTGCAAGCGTGGATGGCAAGGTAGTTGTCCGTGCTGAGTTAACATTTATGATAGGATAGGAGATAACATGATCAGGAAAGTTCTTGTAGCAAACCGGGGAGAGATTGCAGTGCGCATTATTCGTGCCTGCCGAGAGATGGGGATTGAAACGGTAGCAGTCTATTCAGAGGCCGATAAGGATGCGCTTCATGCGAAGCTCGCAGATGAGGCAATCTGTATCGGACCGGCAAAGCTTAGCGAGAGCTACCTGTCAATGGAGCGTATCATAAGTGCAACAATTGTGTCAGGTGCAGAGGCCATTCATCCAGGCTTTGGATTATTGTCGGAAAACAGCCGCTTTGCAAAACTGTGTGAAGAATGCAACATTATTTTTATCGGGCCAGATTCTAATGTGATTGCTAAACTTGGTGACAAGCAGGCTGCCAGAGAGACTATGATTAGTGCCGGTGTGCCAGTTATACCTGGCGGTGATCATGCAGTGTATGATGAAAAGGATGCGAAAGAGACTGCAAAAAAGGTTGGTTATCCAGTTATGATTAAGGCAGTCCTTGGCGGAGGCGGCAAGGGAATGCGCACGGCAAAGGATGAAGAAGAGTTTGTAAAAAATTTTGCAATAGCACAAGCAGAAGCAAAGCAGTCATTTGGCGATGATGCTATGTATATTGAGCATTTTATTACAAGACCGCGCCATATTGAATTTCAGATTCTTGCAGATTCTTATGGAAATGTAATTCACCTCGGTGAGCGTGACTGTTCTATTCAAAGAAATCATCAGAAGATGATCGAAGAGGCACCAAGTGCAGCATTATCGCCAGAGCTTCGTCAAAGAATGGGAGAGACAGCAGTGCGTGCAGCCAAGGCAGCAGGTTATGTTAATGCTGGAACAATTGAATTTTTGCTTGAGCAAAATGGCAGCTTCTATTTTATGGAGATGAATACAAGAATCCAGGTGGAGCATCCAATTACGGAGTGGATCACAGGAATAGATCTTATTAAAGAGCAGATTCGAATCGCTGATGGAAAGAGGCTTTCTTATACACAGGATCAGGTAAAGATTAGTGGCCATGCAATTGAGGTACGAATAAATGCAGAGCGTCCAGAGGAGAATTTTTTGCCATGTCCAGGAACTATTACAGGACTTCATCTGCCAGGAGGCAAGGGAGTGCGCATTGACTCTGCAATTTATAGTGGCTATACGATTCCGCCATATTATGACTCAATGATAGCAAAGATAAGTGTGTGGGCAAAGAACAGACGTGAAGCAATCCAAAAAATGCAAAGTGCGCTTGGTGAGGTAATCATAGAGGGCGTTGATACCAATGTCAATTATCAGTATGCGCTGCTTAATCATCCAGATTTTCTGGCAGGAAATATTGACATTGAATTTATTGACCGTATTCAGCAGGAGGCATAAATTATGAATCTCGATCATGTATTTAAAAAGACATTGGTGCGGCCATTTGCCGGAATCCGCAAGAAACCGGAGGTGCCAGAAGGTCTTCTTTGCAAATGCAGCATGTGCAAAAAGGCGATAGTAGCAGAGGATGTCAGAAAAAATTTCTATGTCTGCCCAAGCTGCAATGGCTATTTTCGTGTCCGTGCACAGGAGCGTATTGCACGAATTGCAGATGAGGGAAGCTTTCTTGAATGGGATCAGGATCTTGTGGGCAAAAATCCCATGGAGTTTGAAGGGTACGAGGAAAAAATTGCTGCTGCGAGGTTAAAGACACGATTAAAAGAAGCTGTTGTAACAGGACAATGTACAATAGGCGGCGAGCCGTGTGTGCTTTGCGTGATGGATGGCCGCTTTATGATGGCAAGCATGGGAGAGGCAGTAGGCGAAAAAATTACGCGTGCAGCAGAAGAAGCAACAAAAAAGAAGCTGCCTATTATCATTTTTACATGCTCTGGCGGTGCAAGAATGCAGGAGGGAATTATATCTCTTATGCAGATGGCAAAGACATCAGCTGCGCTTAAGCGTCACAGTGATGAAGGACTTTTATACATAAGTGTGCTTACAGATCCAACAACAGGCGGTGTGACGGCAAGTTTTGCTATGGAGGCTGATATTATTTTGGCAGAGCCAAAGGCACTTATTGGTTTTGCGGGACCTCGTGTGATAGAGCAGACGACAGGACAGCGCCTTCCGGCAGGCTTTCAGCGAGCAGAATTTTTGCTTGAGCATGGCTTTGTGGATCGCATTGTTGAGCGTCATGAGCAAAAGAAAGTGCTGACAGACCTTTTACATCTTCATAGTGTATCGGCTGAATTGAAGATAAGTTCTTTCGCAGAAAAAACTGAAATTGAAAATGTCAAAGCAGCAGAAGAAAATATTCAGAAAAAATATTCGGCATGGGACCGCGTTTGCTTTTCACGCGATAAAAAACGTCCTATAGGTTATGATTATATTAATGCACTAATTGATCAGTTTTATGAATTTCATGGTGATCGAATAATGACAGATGATAAAGCTGTTACGGCGGGAATTGGCTTTTTTAATGGTCAGCCTGTCACGGTGATTGCACAGGAGAAAAATGAAAATTTTGGCATGTGTTCCCCGCAAGGTTATAGAAAGGCACTTCGTTTGATGAGGCAGGCTGAAAAGTTTCATCGTCCAATTCTTTGCTTTGTCGATACGCCAGGCGCTGCCTGTGGAATTGAAGCAGAGGAGCATGGCCAGGGAGAGGCAATCGCAAGAAATCTTTTTGAAATGTCATCTTTAAAGACACCAATTCTTTCCATTTTGATTGGAGAGGGCGGAAGCGGCGGTGCGCTTGCGCTTGCAGTAGCAGATGAGGTATGGATGATGGAAAATGCAGTATATTCCATCCTTTCTCCTGAAGGATTTTCAAGTATTCTTTGGAAAGACAGCAAGCGTGCAAAGGAGGCTGCTGACAGTATGAAGCTTACAGCTGCCGACTTGAAAAAGGCAGGAATTGTCGAGCGTGTATTTGAGGAGCCGGAACATTTTTCAAAGGATCAGATGGAAGATGTAGCAGAGGCACTTCGCAGCCAGATTGATCAGTTTTTATTAAAATATGGCAGTATGGACAGCATAGAGCTGTGCGAACACCGCTATCAGAGATTTCGTAAATATTGATTATGGCAGGGAATAAAATATGATAAAAATAAAAAATAAAGAGCTGAAAAAGCCGATTTTTCAAGGCGGTATGGGTGTCGGCGTAAGTCTTTCTGGACTGGCTGGTGCAGTCGCAAAGGCAGGAGGAGCCGGCACGATATCAGCAGCACAGATTGGATTTTTAGATCCTGAATTTGACAAAGATCCGTTTGAGGCAAATCTTCGCGCAATCAAAAGTGAATTTGATAAGGCAAGAAAAATAAGCAAGGATGGCATAATCGGTTTTAATATTATGGTTGCCATGCAGCATTACGAAGAGTATGTGAGGGCTGCTGTTAAGGAAGGAACAGATTTTCTTGTATGCGGAGCAGGTCTTCCAGTTGATCTTCCTAAAATTGTTGCTAAGGCAATGGAAGAGATGGATCAATCTGTGGAGGCACCAGCGCTTGCACCAGTCGTTTCAACTGAAAAATCAGCGCGTGTAATCTTTCGCTATTGGGAGAAAAAGCATCACTGTGCACCGGATTTTGTGATTGTTGAAGGACCGCTTGCTGGTGGTCATCTTGGATTTGCAAAAGATCAGCTCTCCTATTATACCTTTGATGTCTATGAAAAAGAGGTGCGCAATATTATTAAAGTCTGCCGTGAGTATGCAGCGCGTTTTAATAAAGAAATACCAGTCGTTTTGGCAGGAGGAATAAGCACAAAGGAAGCAGCAGATCATGCTTTTTCGTTAGGCGCGGACGCTATTCAGGCAGCTACTCGTTTCGTTACAACATATGAATGTGATGCGTCAGATGCTTTTAAGAAGGCTTATCTTGATGCATCAAAGGAAGATATTATTTTGATTGACAGTCCTGTTGGTCTTCCGGGACGAGCTGTCAGAAATAAATTTAGTGATACCATTATGTCTGGAGGACGCATAGCGCCAGTGCGCTGCAGAGGCTGTCTGAAAAATTGCCGTCCAGATAAGATTCCATATTGTATTACAGATGCGCTGATTACCTCAGTCACGGGCGATGCAAAAAATGGTCTTGTTTTCTGCGGAGCAGATGCGTGGAGATGTGATCATCTTGAATATGCAGAAGATGTAATAGAATCTTTACTTTCATGATTAAAAAAAATGTGCTATACTGAAATAAAAATAGGGTGAATAGAGGGAATACTTATTTTGGAGGTATAGTATAGTGGTCAATTTATTTTCTAGAGAACATAATAAACGAACACGGTTTACCCGGATGTGTATCGGGGAAGCCGTGTTCGTTTTGATGGATAAAAAAGAATATGAGAAAATTAAAATCTCAGATATTGTAAAGACGGCTGGCGTATCAAGAATGACATTTTATCATTATTATGAGACAAAGGAAGATGCGCTGTCTGATTATTTTCACGAGATAGTTGCTGGATATATACGTGAGTGCAGAACAGAAAAGATAGGACGCTTTCATAATAGAAGCAGCATCGTTCATGCATTGAAATATTTCGATCAGTATGAGATGTTTATTGGAAAGCTGGTAGATGCAAAGCTGCAATATATTCTGTGGGATGCGATGAATGATTACATGAGCAAGAGAATTATGCCAAAGTATAAAATTCCAGAGTATGAGCTTTATTTTTATGGCGGTGCATTATTAAATGTCTTTTTAAAGTGGCAGAAGGATCAAAAAAAGGAGTCCGCAGAACAAATTGCAGACTCCATTATAAAAAGTATGGGATCACCAGTCACTTCCCATCCTGCTAAATGCGAGGATGACGGAATCAATGCCTAGTAAAATTAAATCAATTCCGATTAGATAGCTAAGTGATATGAGTGCAGCAACAGGGCGAATCAGCATGAAAATGCCAAGAAAAAGACCAACGATGTTTGCAATCATGATAAAGTAATAGTGCCATTTTAATGTCCAAATGCGTATCATTGGCAGCTGCGACAGTCGTGAAATGCAATGGGCGATAAACCACATTGGGAAGAAAATTGAAAAGGCCCATTTCACAGCACCAGGATATACAAGAAGCATCAGACCTGCAAGAACGCTTAAGCATCCGGATATAAGAGCAATAGTTGGCGCAAAGCCGATATGTTCCTCTGTTCTGACATAAAAGATAATGTCGAGGATTCCGATGCAAAGCGCAATAAGCCCAAAGAACATGACAAAGCCGGATAACATACTGTCTGGACGAAGAAAAGATAAAATTCCAAGAATAATCAAAAGTATTCCTTCGATCAGCTCAATCCAGCCGAAACGGGAACGATTTCTCATTTTAATTCACCTCCTGAAGCAGTATTTGAATTTTTGTTTAAAATTTCCATAAATTCTTCTCCTGTAATCGTTTCTTTCTCATATAGATAATTCGATAATTCATCCAGTTTGTCGCGATTATCAAGAAGAAGCTTCTTTGCCTTTTGATGCTGTTTTTTCACAAGCTCAGTTACCTGACGGTCAATTTCCTTTTGTGTATCAGCGGAGCATGCAAGAGAAGCGTCGCCGCCAAGATACTGATTTGTTACAGTCTCAAGGGCAACCATGTCAAATTCATCGCTCATACCATAGCGTGTGATCATGGCGCGTGCAAGCTTTGTTGCCTGCTCAATATCATTAGAAGCACCAGTAGTGATCTGATTGAAAACTACTTCCTCAGCGGCACGGCCGCCTGTAAAGGTTGCGATTTTATTTTCAATCTCTTCTTTTGTCATCAAATATTTGTCACCCTGCTCAACCTGCATAGTGTATCCAAGAGCACCAGAGGTACGTGGAATGATCGTGATTTTTTGAACTGGTGCAGAGTGAGACTGCAGTGCAGCGACAAGTGCGTGACCGATTTCATGGTAAGCAACTACCTTTTTCTCCTGATCAGAGAGAACGGCATTTTTCTTTTGATAACCAGCAATAACAACCTCAACACTTTCCTCAAGGTCGGCTTCATGGACAATAATTCGTCCCTGACGTACAGCGCGAAGAGCAGCTTCATTTACTATATTGGCAAGCTCAGCACCGGAAGCACCAGATGCCATTCTTGCAATTGTATGAAAGTCAACATCATCTGCCGGCTTGATTTTCTTTGCATGAACCTTAAGGATTGCTTCACGTCCCTTTAAATCAGGAAGTTCTACAGGAACACGGCGGTCAAAACGTCCAGGACGTGTCAGAGCCGGATCAAGAGATTCAGGGCGGTTTGTGGCAGCCAGAATTATGACACCATTATTTCCTTCAAAACCATCCATTTCTGTCAGCAGCTGATTCAATGTCTGCTCGCGCTCATCATTTCCGCCTACTTGACCATCACGTTTTTTACCAATAGCATCAATCTCATCAATAAAGACAATACAAGGCGCTTTTTCCTTTGCCTGTTTAAAAAGATCGCGGACTTTAGAAGCACCCATACCAACGAACATTTCAACAAATTCCGAACCGGAAATTGAGAAGAAAGGAACACCAGATTCACCGGCAACAGCCTTTGCAAGCATTGTTTTACCAGTTCCTGGAGGGCCTACAAGCAACAGACCTTTAGGCATAGAGGCACCTGCATCAGTATATTTTTTTGGATTATGAAGATAATCAACAATCTCAGCGAGATTTTCCTTTGCCTCATCTTCGCCGGCAACATCATCAAAATGGATGCCTTCAGTAGACTGAACATAAACTCTGGCGTTGCTCTTTCCCATGCCAAATGCCATGGAATTTTTTCCACCGGCTTGCTCTAAAAGCTTTCTTCCAAGGTATTGTCCAAGAACAATGAAGATAACCATCGGGAGAATAAAGGTTAATAGAAAGCTCATGATAGGAGACATTGTCTGCTCGATGTCTTTTGAGAAGGTTGCACCAGACTGATAAAGTCGTTCTGTGAGATTTGGATCATCCATGACACCTGTTTTATATATGTTGTCATTATTTTTATCGGTAAAGATGATCTGAGAATCCTCAACCTCAACGCGCCCGATGTTTTTCTTTTCCGTCATACTCATAAATGTTCCGTAGTCAACCTCAGTCACCTGACGCGATAATAAAAGCGGGGAGACGAAGAAGTTGAATGTAGCCAGTACAAGCAGGACAATCACATAATAGTAAATCAACGGTTTCTTTGGTGATTTGACCTCTTTCATGGTAGTACCCCTTTCTTAGTTTTAAACAAGATTATTTTGCTGGAGTTCAATTTTGCTGGCCTCTTTCTGCTCCTGAATTGCCTTTAAGGAGAGAAGCAGTGCGCGGTCAGCAGCGAGAATTGCAAAATCAAGCGCGTATTCCGCAAGCAGCGCAGTGTTTTCAGCATTTTCATTCCACGTAGCTTCGGGGTCGCTCTCGGCGGCATTGTGCATTCGTTCCTGGACGTCATTGTACATGGAAATCAGTGCCTGAATTTTGGGTACTTTACATTCCTTCAGACGATAGCGTATTGCATCCTGCTCCAGATTATATTCTTCTGTCAGAGCATTTAATTCGCCCATCAGTGCGGTGATATCTTCGTGTTCACCATCGTCAATTCGTTCATGGAGATGACGGAGTTTTTCGTCAAGTTCAATCATTTTTGCAGCAAACATAGCATCGTGCCTCCTTTTCTTTGCTAGTTTTATTATAGAAAGAAAGGCACGTCAAAACAATAGTCACAATTTGTATTGTGTATGGACAGAATTTAAAAAGTGTAAAAAGATTTATTAGTGTGTTTTGTTTTTAAAGAATTGAGCCAGATCATGCACGATTTCATCCATGTGAGCAGAATCATCTTTAGACCAGGTGCGGACAAGACCTAGAAAAGCCAGACTGTGATAGCGAAGGAGAAGCTTTCTTTGTGATGCTGTCAAGCTGTCTGAAACAAGAGAGGAAGAAGCAGATTCGTTAGTCAGCTGATCGAAAAAAGAATAAAATTGTTCAAGTAAAAGTGGCTCAAGCTCACTTTGATAGCTGGTAGAAATGGTGCGCTGAATCAGTGGGCGGACATTAAGCGCAACGCTTAACAGGTAACGAATTTTATCTTCAAGCGTTGGTTGGGCAAGACAATTTTCCAAAAGCTCCTTAGAACCCTGCTCCATCATGTAGCAGATAAGATCTGGAATATCCTGAAAATGATAATAAAATGTTTGGCGTGTGATGCCGCACTCCTCAACGATATCCTTAACTGTAAGTTTTTTAGTACGCTTTTTTGTTAAAAGTTCGGATGCAGAACGGCAAATCGCCGCTTTCATATCGATTGGCATAATACCCTCCTTGGTAAATTTTAGCTGAAAATTATATTATTTTCTTCATGTTTCTGCTATTATAAGGGAGAAAAGAGGATGTTTGCAAGAAAAAAATAATTTGGTTTAATATATATGTTCATAAACAATTGCTTTTTTGAACATATACGGATAAAGAAACATCTATTCACAAAAACTGAAAATGTAAAAAAAAACAATTGCATTTTTCAGGCAAACATGTTATATTACAAATAGCGCGTTTTATTGCGCATGCCTATCCACATCTAATGATGAGGATTAAGCCCATACGGACAGGCGGGGCAGCTGCCGATTGTGGTTTTTAAACTGCGTTATTGATTGAGTTAGAAGCTCAAATTTTATAAGTTGACGGGACATGGCACAGTAGTGTGCTCATCCGGTCGAAACATCACTTGTGAAACGGTCAATAATAATCGGATGCACATCTGGGCAAAAGCATGCGTGCGAAAAAACGATACATAGGACTTTACGGAACAGGTGATGCAGCCTGTTCCTTTTTTTATAAAAGAAACAGGTCATCAAATTGAGAGGACTGTAGGCAAATGGAAAAAGGACAAATGCGCGCGCCAGTTTATGAGGCGCTTGAAAAGCTAAAGAAACGAAGAGTGGTTCCGTTTGATGTGCCAGGACATAAGAGAGGACGTGGAAACCCGGAATTAGTCGAGCTTCTTGGTGAAAAATGCGTCAGTCTTGATGTCAATTCCATGAAGCCGCTTGATAATCTGTGTCATCCGGTTTCAGTAATTAAGGAGGCAGAAGAGTTAGCGGCCGAGGCATTTCGTGCCGATCATGCATTTTTTATGGTTGGAGGAACAACGTCCTCTGTTCAGGGTATGGTGCTTTCTGTCTGCAAGGCAGGAGATGAAATCATTTTGCCGAGAAATGTTCATAAGAGTGTAATAAATGCACTTGTGCTTTGCGGTGCAATTCCAGTATATGTAAATCCGGAGATGGATAATCGTCTGGGAATCTCGCTTGGTATGCAGGTAAGCGAGGTAGAAAAGGCGATTCTTGAACATCCAAAGGCAGTAGCTGTCCTTGTCAATAATCCGACATACTATGGAATTTGTTCGGATCTTCGTTCCATTGTAAAGGTGGCACATGCACATGGCATGAAGGTGCTTGTAGATGAGGCACATGGAACGCATCTTTATTTTGGAGAAAATCTTCCAGTTTGTGCGATGGATGCAGGAGCAGATATGGCATCAGTCTCCATGCACAAATCAGGCGGAAGCCTGACGCAAAGCTCCCTACTTTTAACAGGAAAGAACGTAAATTGGGAGTATGTCAGTCAGATCATTAACCTGACACAGACAACAAGTGCATCATATCTGCTGATGTCAAGCCTTGACATTTCCAGAAGAAATCTGGCACTTCGCGGAAAAGAATCCTTCGCAAAGGTCGCAAAAATGGCAGAGTATGCCCGTGATGAAATCAATGCGATTGGCGGCTATTATGCCTACGGCAAGGATTTAATCAATGGAGGAAGCGTTTATGATTTTGATGTCACAAAGCTTTCTGTTTACACAAGAGATATTGGTCTTGCGGGAATCGAAGTCTATGATTTGCTTCGTGATGAGTATGATATTCAGATTGAGCTTGGTGATATAGCAAATATTTTAGCTTATATTTCTATCGGAGACCGCATTCAGGATATAGAGCGTCTTGTTGGTGCACTTGCCGATATAAAGCGTTTGTATTCAAAGGACCCGGCTAGTATGTTAAATACAGAGTACATTAATCCGAAGGTACTTGTATCACCGCAGACAGCATTTTATTCAGAAAAGACACGCCTTCCAATTAGAGAGACATCTGGCCGCATTTGTGCCGAATTTGTCATGTGTTATCCGCCGGGAATCCCAATTTTGGCACCAGGCGAGCTTATTACAGACGAAATTATTGAATATGTACTTTATGCAAAGGAAAAGGGCTGTTCTATGCAGGGAACGGAAGATCCAGCAGTAGAGTATTTAAATGTATTATAAGGCTGCAGAATAAAATGTGGCAGCTGAAAGGATAAAAAATGGAGCTTTGGTTTTCAGATTATCATACTGACAAGGTAAAAATGTCAGTGAAAGTGGAAAAGCAGCTGTTCGGCGAGCAGACCGATTTCCAGCGAATAGACGTGTTTGATTCAAAGGAATTTGGACGATTTATCAGCTCCGATGGAAGCATTGTATTTTCCGAGAAGGATGAGTTTGTATATGACGAGATGATCGTTCATGTGCCTATGGCAGTTCATCCAAATGTGCGCCATGTGCTTGTAATTGGAGGCGGAGATGGAGGCGTAGCAAGAGAGCTTTCTTATTATAAAGAGATTGAAGAGATTGATGTTGTTGAGCCAGATGAGGTATTTGTAGATGTCTGCAAGAAGTTTTTCCCAGACAATGCAAGAGGTCTGGATGATCCGCGTGTGCGCGTCTTTTACGCAGATGGTCTTCGTTTTCTTCGTTCAAAGAATGATCAATATGATCTGATTATAAATGATGCAATTGATCCGTTAGGTCATACGGCAGGATTGTTTACGAAGGAATTTTATGGAAATTGCTATCGCGCTTTAAAAGAGGATGGCATCATGGTTTATCAGCATGGAAGTCCATTCTATGATGAAGATGAGGATACATGCCGCGCAATGCACCGAAAAGCAAGCCACAGCTTTCCAATAAGCAGAGTATATCAGGCACATATTCCAACATGTGCATCAGGTTATTGGCTGTTTGGATTTACGTCAAAAAAATATCATCCGTTGACAGATTTAAATGTGGAACGCTGGAAGGAGCGCAATATAAAAACGTGGTATTACACCACGAATCTGCACAAGGGTGCATTTATGCTTCCTCGATATGTTGAGGATATGCTGGAAGAAGAGGAAAATTAATACAAAACAGGAGGACAAAACGATGGGAAGACTTTTAATTATTGGATGTGGTGGAGTAGCAGGTGTAGCAATTCATAAGTGCTGCCAGAACAGCGATACCTTTACAGAGATCTGCATTGCAAGCCGTACAAAATCAAAGTGTGATGCATTAAAGGAAAAGCTTGAGGGTACCACAAAGACTGTAATCACAACAGCACAGGTAGATGCAGACAACGTAGAAGAATTAAAGGCATTAATCAATTCCTATAAGCCACAGGCTGTTTTGAATGTTGCACTTCCTTATCAGGATTTGACCATTATGGATGCATGTCTTGCATGTGGTGTTGACTATATTGATACTGCAAACTATGAGCCAGAGGATACAGATGATCCAGAGTGGAGAGCTATTTATGAAAAGCGCTGCAAGGATGAAGGCTTCACTGCTTACTTTGACTATTCATGGCAGTGGGCATATAAGGAGCGTTTTGAAAAGGCAGGTTTGACTGCACTTCTTGGAACTGGCTTTGACCCAGGCGTAACAAGTGTTTTCAGTGCATATGCATTAAAGCACTATTTTGATGAGATCGAGACAATTGATATCTTAGACTGCAACGGTGGCGATCATGGCTATCCGTTTGCAACAAACTTCAATCCGGAAATCAACTTAAGAGAGGTTTCTGCAAATGGCTCCTACTGGGAGAATGGTCACTGGGTAGAGACAAAGCCGATGGAGATCAAGCGTGTATATGATTTCCCACAGGTTGGTGAGAAGGATATGTATCTGCTTCATCATGAGGAAATCGAATCTCTTGCAAAGAACATTCCAGGCGTAAAGCGCATTCGTTTCTTTATGACATTTGGTCAGAGTTATCTGACTCATATGAAGTGTCTTGAAAATGTTGGTATGCTTTCCACATCACCGATTAACTTTGAAGGAAAAGAGATCGTTCCGATTCAGTTCTTAAAGGCATTGCTGCCAGATCCGGCTTCCTTAGGACCAAGAACAGTAGGAAAGACAAATATTGGCTGTATTTATACAGGAACTAAGGATGGAAAGAAGAAGACTATCTATATCTACAATGTATGTGACCATCAGGAGTGCTACCGCGAGGTAGGTTCCCAGGCAATCTCTTATACAACAGGTGTTCCGGCAATGATTGGAACAGCACTTGTTATGGATAAGGTATGGAAAAAGCCAGGTGTATTCAATGTAGAAGAGTTTGATCCAGATCCATACATGGATATGTTAAACCGCTATGGTCTGCCGTGGGTAGTAGATGAAAATCCGCAGATTGTGGAGTAAGGAAGTTATGTGGGAAACAATCAAAACACCAGCCTATGTGGTTGATGAAAAAAAGCTAAGAGAAAATCTGGAATGTCTGCATCGTGTCGAAGAAGAGACGGGATGCCATATCCTTTTGGCACAGAAAGCTTTTTCAATGTTTCGCGTATATCCGCTGATCGGGTCGTACTTAAGTGGTACGACCGCCAGCGGTCTTTATGAGGCAAGGCTTGGATATGAAGAGATGAAAAAAGAAAACCATGTCTTTGCACCAGCTTACAAGACAGAGGATATGAAGGAGCTTGTAACGATCTGTGATCATATCATTTTCAATTCCTTTGCGCAGTTTGAAAAGCACAAAGAAATCATTTCTGCATATAATAACAGTCAGAGAGAAAACGGGAATCGTGTAAGTATCGGAATGCGTGTCAATCCAGAGTTTTCCACACAGGAGGGTCATGCAATATATGATCCGTGTGCACCAGGTTCACGTCTTGGTGTAGTGCGCGCAAAATTTCCAGAAACACTTCCAGAAGAAATAGAAGGACTCCATGTGCATACGCTCTGCGAGCAGGATTCTGATGATTTGGAGGCAACCTTCAACGCTTTTGAAAAGTCTTTTGAACCATATTTAAAGAAGATCAAATGGCTTAATCTCGGAGGCGGTCATCATATCACAAGACCAGGCTATGATATTGAACGTTTGATTCGGCTGATTAAGCGAATTAAGTCTACCTATGATCTTGAAGTGTATTTAGAGCCGGGCGAGGCAATCGCATTAAATGCAGGGTATCTCGTCACCGAGGTTCAAGACATTGTAGACAATGGACTTCCAATTCTAATTTTAGATGCATCAGCAGCATGTCATATGCCGGATGTATTAGAGATGCCGTACCGCCCGCCGCTTCAGGGTGGATATGAAGCTGGTAAGAAGCCTTATACATATCGCCTCTCATCCATGACATGTCTGGCTGGAGATGTGATTGGTGATTATAGCTTTGATCATGAAATTCATGTGGGAGACCGCCTTGTATTTGAAGATATGGCAATTTATTCCATGGTAAAAAACAATACATTTAATGGAATTGGTCTGCCAGATATTTGCTTGCTGCATGAAGATGGCGCCATCGAGACAGTAAAGCGCTTTGGATATGAGGATTTCAAAAATAGACTTTCTTAGTGGTGTTACGAAACGACATCGGTGTAATGGTTTCGTCAAATATTGACGTGTATAGAATTCATCTAAGAAAGAGGAAGGAATCAGAAATTTATATGAAATTGATAAAGCAAATTCCGCGCGAGGACGGCTTTTATATGCCAGGCGAGTTTGAGCCGCATCAGGGCTGCATTCTAATATGGCCAAAGCGTCCAGGTTCGTGGGGATATGAGGCAAAAGCGGCAGGGAATGCATTTGCAGCAGTGATCAAAGCCATAGCACAGAGTGAGAAGGTCTACGTTGCGGTCACGAAAAAAACACTTCCAATTGCACAAGAAAAGCTGTTTGGAGAAAATAAAAACGCGGACATAATGCAGCAGGACAATATTGAGCTTTTCTTTGCAGATACCGATGATGCATGGGCAAGAGATGTGGCACCTACTTTTGTTAAATCAAATGAACACAATACTACAAATTCAAATAAAGAAGGTTCAGATCAAAGTTCAAACTCTGCTAGTGATTCTGATATTCGAGCCGTAAATTGGGAATTTAATGCGTGGGGCGGAAATGTAGATGGTTTGTATGCTTCTTGGGAAAAAGATAATGTATTTGCCAGTGCATTTGCAGATCAGTTTGGCTTTGACTGGTATGATGCTGCGCCATTTGTATTAGAAGGTGGTTCCATTCACAGCGATGGAGATGGTACACTTTTAACGACAGAAAGCTGTCTGTTAAGTGCCGGACGAAATCCAAATCTTTCGAGAGAACAGATTGAAGAACAGCTGTCACGTTTTCTTGGAATCAAGAAGGTATTATGGCTTCCGCGAGGAATTTATCAGGATGAGACAAATGAGCATGTTGACAATGTGTGTGCCTTTCTTCGCCCAGGTGAGGTAGTGCTTGCGTGGACAGACAATAAAGATGATCCTCAGTATGAGCTGTCACATCAAAGCTTATCGTATCTTGAAAATGTGCGAGATGCAAAAGGCCGCAAGCTTGTTATTCATAAGCTTCCAATTCCGGATCATCCGATATGCATCACAAAAGAGGATCTTGACGGCTATACATTTGAGGAAGGCGAGGATATGCGAGAAGTTGGAGAGCGTCTTGCAGCATCCTATGTCAATTTTTATTTTTCAAATGATGCGATCATTTTGCCAGTGTTTGGCGGTGAAAATAAGGAAAGCGATGAGCGAGCTGTGCAGCTTATGCAGCAGTGGAATCCAGACCGAAAGGTAATACCTGTTTTTGCGAGAGATATTTTGACAGGAGGCGGAAATATTCACTGCATAACACAGCAGATTCCAAGATGATTGAAACGAAATAGCAGCGCATGATATCCTTATAGCGAAATCGGACGCTGTACGCGATATTTGTGGAGAAGAGAGGAAAATTCATGAGTAAAATAAAAGCAGCAGCAATTCAGATGAAATGCAGCACAAATCCCAAAGAGAGTCTTTCGCATGCAGAAGAAATGGTCAGAGAAGCCGCAGCAAACGGCGCCAATGTCATTCTTTTGCCAGAGCTGTTTGAACGCGAATATTTCTGTCAGCAGCGCCGCTACGATTTCTATCAGTATGCTAAGACAGTAGAAGAAAATAAGGCAGTTCAGATGGGCAAGCGCCTTGCAAAAGAGCTTCAGGTTGTTCTTCCAATCAGTTTTTATGAGAAGGATGTCAACAATCTGTATAATTCCGTAGCATGTATAGACGCAGACGGAACACTGCTTGGCGTATATCGAAAAACGCACATCCCGGATGATCATTATTATCAGGAAAAATTTTATTTCACACCGGGCGATACAGGCTTCAAGGCATTTAAAACACGCTATGGAACAATCGGAATTGGCATCTGCTGGGATCAGTGGTTTCCAGAGACAGCACGCAGCATGGCACTTTTAGGTGCAGAAATTTTGCTCTACCCGACAGCCATCGGCTCCGAACCAATCCTAGAGTGCGACAGCATGCCGCACTGGAGACGCGTCATGCAGGGTCATGCGGCAGCAAATCTGATGCCAGTCATAGCAGCAAACCGAATTGGAACAGAAACAGTAGAGCCATGCGAAGGAAATGGTGGCCAGACATCTGCATTAAATTTTTATGGTTCATCATTTATTGCAGACGAAACAGGAGAGCTTATAAGCGAAGCATCACGCGATCAGGAAGAAATTCTTTATAGCGAATTTGATTTGGAAGAGCTAGCACAAAAGCGCCTCGAGTGGGGACTATTCCGCGACAGAAGACCAGAGATGTATGGAATTATCGCGGGGAAGAAGTGATATTATAGTTCACTGATAAGCCAATATTTACACCGAAGGGCTTTCGTAATATAGATGCGTGAACTGTAGGTATAGCAAAACTTTCACAAAATAAATTATGAATTTTATTGACAGATAGAATAATAAGTGTTATAGTACATGTAGAGCAGAACAACAATATCGTTCTGCCATTTGGAAACAGTTAAGCACGAAGCTCTTTATTTGGAGCGTTTCATAAAAAAGGAGTGAGAACTGTGATGAAAAGAGATTACTATGAAGTATTAGGCGTCAGCCGCAGTGCAGACGCATCTGCAATAAAGAAAGCATATAGAAAATTAGCCAAGAAGTATCATCCAGATAGTAACGTAGGAGATGCATCAGCGGCAGAGCATTTTAAAGAGGTAAATGAGGCTTACGATGTACTCGGTGACGAGAAGAAGCGTAAGCTTTATGACCAGTATGGCCATGCCGCATTTGAGGAAGGCTTTGGTCAGGGCGCAAATGGTTACTCAGGTAGCTATTCCGGTGGAGCAGGCGGCTTTGGTGGTTTTGGCGGATTTAAGAATGCCGGCCAAAACGGCGGTTATCAGGAGTATCATTTTAATGGAAATGAAGCCGACATGGATGATATATTAAAAAATTTGTTCGGCGGCGGTCATTTTAAGGGTGGTTTTGGCGGTACTGGAAGTTCAGGCAGAAGAAGCTATTCGTCTAGTGGCTTTGGTTCTGGTTTTGGTCAGGGCGCAGATGGCTACAGTAGTTATTCAGACTTTGGATCTGATTATGGTTCAGGCTTTGGAACTGGTGCAGATGAAGCAAATTCCCTTGATGTCAAAGCAGAAGTTACGGTTAGCTTTGATGAAGCAGCCTTTGGTGCAAACAAGAGAGTTCGTCTGCAGGGTTCTGATGGAAAGGTTCAGACACTTGAAATTAAGATTCCGGCAGGTATAGATACAGGAAAGACAATTCGTCTTAAAGGAAAAGGCAATGTCGGAAGAAACGGCCGTACAGGCGATCTGTTACTTAAAGTAACTGTACAGGATAAGCTAGGATTTCGCCGTGAAGGAATGGATGTATACACGACAGTGCAGATTCCATTTACAACAGCTGTATTTGGCGGCGAGGCTCGCATTCAGACTATTCATGGTGATGTTATCTGCAAGATAAAACCAGGTACTCAGTCAGGCAGCAAGATCCGTTTAAGAGGCAAAGGTATTGTATCAATGAAGAATTCCAAAGTCTTCGGCGATCAGTATGCGGTTGTCGAGATCCAGGTACCAACGACACTTACACCACAGGCAGCAAGAAAGCTACGTGAATTTGAAGCAGAGTGCGCAAAGACATCAGGCACGTCAAACGGAACACATGCAGCATAATCGACTGCAAAAGATTTTTTAAAATTGCTTGATAGAAAAAAAGACTCTCATCGTCCGAAAGGAATGGTGGGAGTTTTTTATTGCGCTGTGGGAATCATTTCGGTATAATGGATTTGTAAAAAAACAAGGGGGACTATTTTATGTCAATGCAAATTGTGTTTGAGCAGATTTTTATAATCTTTGGCTATGTAATCGTCGGCTACGTGGCTGGAAAGAAAAATCTGATCACAAAAGAGCAGCAGCGCTATCTTTCAAAACTTGTTTCATCACTCATTCTTCCGTTTACAGTGCTGTCAGCAAGCAGCATGGAGGCAAGTGGACAAGATATAGTAAATGTTGCCATTGCTGTGGCGCTTCTTTTTTCCTGTATGGCACTTACATCAGCTGGGTGTATGCTATATGCAAAAATAAAACAGGTGCCGGAAAAAAAGCGTGCAGCCTACACGGGACTTTGCACATATCCTAATTGCACCTTTATTGGAATGCCTCTATGTATTGCGTTAATGGGAGAGTGGGGAACACTTTACGGTGCAGCAGGAATTATTGCATTTAATTTGTTATTTTTCACACTTCAGATTTCTCTTTTTACAAGGAAGAAATTTCATCCAAAGATTTTCTTAACACCGCTTAATATAAGTACACTTGCACTCATTTTGATGTTGATTTTTCATTTGCATTTTCCAAGACCGCTTCAGACAGTTTGCTCCAATATCGGAGGAATCACAACACCTATGGCGCTGATCATCGTCGGCGTTATGCTTGCGGATGGAAATCTTCTTCAGATTGTGACAGAAAAAAGAGCGTATGTGATCTCATTAATCCGAAATTTGATTTGCCCGCTTATAATGTTAGTAGTGATGGCACTTCTTCCGTTAGATCCGAATTTAAGAATGGCAGTGTTGATTTATGTGGCATGTCCGGTGGCAAATCTGACAAGCGTATATGCAATTCAGCACGATATGGAACCAGCTCTTTGTGCGAGGGCAACGCTTCTGTCTACGATTTTATTTGCTGCAACAATCCCATTTATCATCTGGCTTGGACAGCTTGTATATGGCGTTTAAACACAATGTTAATTTTTTAACAAAAAAGCCTAAAAAATGGCAAAAAGATGTGCCCAATTGGTAAAAAAAGCAATTGACTTTTAGTGAAAATTCTGGAATAATATAGGTAGATTGGGAAGCTTTTTGGTTTGCCCCAAAGACACCAATTATATACAGATATTTAAGAAAAGAGAGGTTAATGTAAAATGGCAAAAGTGGATTTAAGCCAGTATGGTATTACTGGAACTACAGAAGTTGTATACAATCCTTCTTATGAAGATCTGTTTGCAGAGGAGACAAAGCCGGAACTGGAAGGCTATGAGAAGGGACAGGTTACCGAGCTGGGTGCTGTTAATGTCAGAACTGGTATCTACACCGGACGTTCTCCTAAGGATAAGTTCATCGTTATGGATGAGAACTCTAAGGACACAGTATGGTGGACCTCTGACGAGTATAAGAACGATAATCATCCGGCAAGCGAAGAAGCATGGGCAGCAGTAAAGAAGATCGCTCAGGAAGAACTTTCTAACAAGAAGCTGTATGTTGTAGATGCATTCTGTGGTGCAAACAAGGACACCAGAATGGCAGTTCGTTTCATCGTAGAGGTTGCTTGGCAGGCTCACTTTGTAACGAACATGTTTATCCGCCCAACAGCTGAGGAGCTGGAGAACTTCAAGCCAGATTTCGTTGTTTACAACGCATCTAAGGCTAAGGTTGAGAACTACAAGGAATTAGGTCTTAACTCTGAGACTGCAGTAGTATTCAACATCACCAGCCATGAGCAGGTTATCATCAATACTTGGTACGGCGGCGAGATGAAGAAGGGTATGTTCTCTATGATGAACTACTTCCTTCCATTAAAGGGTATGGCTTCCATGCACTGCTCCGCTAACACCGATATGAACGGTGAGAACACCGCTATCTTCTTTGGTCTGTCTGGAACAGGTAAGACCACTCTGTCTACTGACCCGAAGCGTCTTCTGATTGGTGATGACGAGCACGGCTGGGATGACAACGGCGTATTCAACTTCGAGGGTGGATGCT
>ERZ1673699.1333-NODE-1333-length-20130-cov-6.139676_pt1 | contig 20130 bp, 13 predicted proteins | sample MGYA00580229_ERZ1673699 | MGnify/ENA primary metagenome ERZ1673699 (study PRJEB41218, sample SAMN15661785) | gut metagenome | host: Homo sapiens | place: Canada: London | collected 2015-08-20/2019-03-30 | study: EMG produced TPA metagenomics assembly of... | reverse complement strand
GCTGGTCGCTCACCGAGCAGGACCCGTTCAACAACGTGGCCCGTACGGCCATCGAGGCCATGGGCGCTGCCCTGGGACACACCCAGTCGCTGCACACCAACGCACTGGACGAGGCCATCGCCCTGCCGACGGACTTCTCGGCGCGTATTGCACGTAACACGCAGATTTACATTCAGGAGGAGACCAACATCTGCCGCGAGGTAGACCCGTGGGCCGGTTCCTACTACGTGGAGACGCTGACCAACGAGATCGCACACAAAGCCTGGGAGCGTATCCAGGAGGTCGAGAAGCTGGGCGGCATGGCCAAGGCCATCGAGACCGGCATTCCGAAAATGCGTATCGAGGAGGCTTCGGCCCGCAAACAGGCCCGCATCGACTCCGGCGAGGAGAAGATCATCGGCATCAACGAATACCGGCTGGAAAAGGAAGCTCCGATCGACATCCTCGCCGTGGACAATACGGCCGTACGCGAGAGCCAGATCAAACGTCTGCAGGAGCTGCGCGCCAACCGCGACGAAGCAGCCGTGCAGAAAGCGCTGGCCGCCATCACCGAGTGTGTGAAGACCAAGCAGGGCAACCTGCTGGAGCTGGCCGTCGAGGCCGCCAGGGTCCGCGCATCGCTGGGTGAGATCTCCGACGCCTGCGAAGTCGTCGTAGGCCGCTACAAAGCAGTTATCCGTTCCATTTCAGGTGTATACTCTTCAGAAGTGAAAAACGACAAATCTTTCGAGCGCGCCAAGGAGCTGTGCGCCGAATTCGCCAAGAAAGAGGGCCGTCAGCCGCGCGTGATGATCGCCAAGCTCGGCCAGGACGGACACGACCGCGGAGCCAAGGTCGTAGCCACGGGTTATGCCGACATCGGCTTCGACGTCGACATGGGCCCGCTGTTCCAGACCCCCGAGGAGGCCGCCAAGCAGGCCGTCGAGAACGACGTGCATGTAGTCGGCGTATCGTCGCTGGCCGCCGGCCACCTGACGCTCGTGCCGCAGATCATCGCCGAGCTGAAGAAGCTGGGCCGCGAGGACATCATCGTCATCGTGGGCGGCGTGATCCCCCACCAGGACTACGACGAGCTGTACCGCGACGGCGCCGCCGCCATCTTCGGCCCCGGCACACCGATCGCCACGGCAGCCATCAAAATGCTCGAAATCCTGCTCGCCGAGTAAATCCCGGCAGCAATCAACACCTTACCGAACCCTCCCGGCCGAACAGCCGGGAGGATTTTTTTGTATGTTCGGTCCGAAAAATTGTCGGAAAAGTTGCCTCAAAAGCGGGTAATTCCTATATTTGCATGACTAAACGCCTTTTTTACCATTCAGACTATGAAGAAACTTTTCTGTGCGGCCCTTTTCGGGCTGCTTTCCGGCGGTGCATTCGCACAACCGCCCGCAATTGCCGAACCCGATTTCATCGGCGAGGTCGTCACCATCCTGCCCGACGGCTCCACATCCAAACTCGAGAAAGAGACCGTCCTGCTGCGCACGCGGGCAAACGCCAGCGCCCAGATATTCGGCGTGGGCAAGGCCAAGACAAAACTCATCATCGACACCCCCGAAGCCGCCGTCCGTCTCAAAGGCGATGATGACATCCGCTTTATCGTCAAAGCCGTGGACAACGCGACCGACCCGATCTCGATCATCAACGTCTTCCGGTTCGAGACCAACAAGAAGAAACGGCTCGCCGAACTCTCCTCGGTCAGTTCCTTCGGCAGCGTGAAATCCAACAAACTGGAGCGCCTCCGCTTCTCGGCCGAAAAATACGGCGAGAAATCCTACCTGCTGACGCTGACCGACAAACCCGCCGGGGAATACGGCATCACGGTCAGCAACCCGAACAACCTCGACGAAAAAGGAACCATCGTCTCGACTTTCGCCATCGAATAAACAGTCCGTATAAAAACCGGAAAATCCCCGCGGCCTGCGATGGCGGCGGGGATTTTCGTGGAAATATCCGGATTTTTCCCGTCTTAAATTTGCCCGGCAGGACGATTTGTCATATCTTGTTGCATCAATTTATCCGATCATGAAAAAGTTGCTCATCACACTTCTCGTCACCTGCTGTACCGGAGCAGCGCTCCATGCGCAGGCTCCGGAATTTCCCGAGCCCGAATTTATCGGCCAGTGCCTGGCCATCCGCACCGACAACACTACCGAACAGCTCGTTCAGGAGAGTCTGGCGCCCCGTCACCGCGCTTCCACCGGACAAAAACTCTTCGGCATCGGCAAAGAGCATATCGACGAAATGACGCTGAACGGTCCGCGCGCCTTCGTCCGCTTCAAAAAGAACGACGGCATCGCCTTCATCATCCGGGTCCCGGACAACCGGCTCGACCCGATGTCGTCCATCAGCGTTTTCCGGTTCAAAGTCAAAAAGAAGATGCGGATCGCCGAATACGCCTCGGTCGGAACCTTCGGCGACAGGCAGACCAACACGCTGGAGCGCCAGCCGTTCACGTCGCGCCGGTTCGGGAACAGTTCCTACCTGATTATCCTCAAAGGTGTTCAGGAGGGCGAATACGGCATCACGGTCGACGCTTTGGGCAGCCTGACCGTTTCGACGTTCGGCGTCGACAAATAACCGGCCCCGCATAAGAAAATCCCCGCGGCCTTTCAGTCGCGGGGATTTTCTTATGCGATACAACGCCGTCAGAGGCAGGCTTCGAGAATCCGCCGGGCCATGGCGCCGTCGACATTCCCCTCCTCGCCGTAGTTCCAGCCCCCGGCGTTGAAACGCCGCTCGACCTCGGCAATGGTCTGCTCGCCGATGCCCTCCTCCGAAAGCCGCGTCGAGAGCCCCAGCGAACGGAAAAACGCCTCGTTGGCCGCAATCGTGCGGTCGATGCGCTCCTCCTCCGTACCTCCGGTAATGCCCCAGATGCGCTCACCGTATTGCAACAGCTTGCCGCGCTTCTGCTCCCGCAGTACGCGCAGCGTTCCGTTGATGACGATAGCCAGCGTCGCGCCGTGCGTCAGCCCGTGCAATGCCGTGATCTCGTGACCGATCATGTGTGTCGCCCAGTCCTCACGGACGCCCATGCGGATCATGTCGTTCAGCGCCAGCGTCGCCGAAAGCATGTACTCCGACATCACGTCGTAATCGCGCTCGTCGGCCAATGCCTTGGGCGCGATCTCGGACACGGTGTGCAGGATGCCCTCGGCCCAGCGGTCCATCAGGCGCGATTGCCCGGGCGCGGTGAGGTACTGCTCCAACACATGCACGAAAGTGTCCGAAAGGCCGCAGGCCACCTGCCGCTTGGGAAGCGAATAGAGCACCTCGGGGTCGAGGATCGAGAAGAGCGGATAGCTGCCCGAGAAAGGATATTTCTCCTTGGTCTCATAGCGCGAGATCACGGCGCCGGAGTTCATCTCGGAACCTGTCGCCGAAATGGTCAGCACCGTTGCCAGGGGCACGGTCTTTTCGGCACGCCCCCGGAGCACGATCTCCCAGGCATCGCCGTCGTAGAGCAGTCCCGCAGCAATGAGTTTCGTGCCGTCGATCACCGAACCGCCGCCCACGGCCAGCAGAAAATCGACCTTTTGCTCCTTGCCCAATGCAATGGCTTCACGGAGGGTCTCGACCGAGGGGTTCGGCTCGATGCCCCAGAACTCGACGAAATCGCGTCCCTCGAGCGCCCGGACGACCTGGTCGTAGACGCCGTTGCTTTTGACGCTGCCGCCGCCGAAAGTAATCATGATGCGCTTATCGGCGGGAATGAGTTTCGGCAGGCGGGCGATCTGGCCTCTGCCGAAAACCAGTTTGGTGGGATTGTGGTAGATGAAGTTGTTCATGGCGAAATGTATTTATAGAACAAAGATAGTGAAAACCCGGACGGCAGCCAAACCGGATTACAGCCTGTTCAGCACGGCCTTCCGGCTCATAAAAGTGTCGTTACGACACCAAAGGTAGCAAAAAGAATACAAAAAAATCCGGAGGTCTCACAACCTCCGGATTTCCACAAGTTTTTGATTATCGCGGAGAAGCTTTTGTGCTTCGTGAAGCGGGTTGAGGCAGGAGCATACTGAAGTATGTGACTGTCTCGAATCGCGAGGGAAGTGCGAAAGATGCCCGCGGGAATCGAAAACTAAAAGTAGCGGCCGCGCATATCCTGAATCCTGGCCATCTGCTGAAGCGCCGGGATCGAGAACTGCTGGGCCATACCCTCGGCCATGGCCTGGGCACGGACTTTTTCACCTTCGGAATTCTGCTTGTCGGCAGTCTGGACATCCCCGACCTCGAAGACATAGACGCCCGACATACCTTTCACGGGAGCGGACAGCGCACCTTTCTCAGCCGATGCGATGGCACCGACCAAACGGGGCTCGACACCCACGCCGTTCACATAGAACGAACCGAACGTCACATCCGAGAAATCCTCCACCTCCGAACCGAGGCTTGCAGCCTGCTCGGCGAGCGTCGCACCCGAAAGGTTTTTGACGATATAATCGTATTTCTTGTCGCGGAGCACCTGCGAACGAACCTGCGCCGAAACTTTCTCCAGCGGAGCGTACTCGTTGTCGTCGATCTCGGTCACCATGGCGATCACATAGTCCTTGCCTACGTTGAAGATATCCGAAACGTCGCCCTTCTCCGCGCCGTAAGCCCAGCGGGCCACCTCGCGCGAATCGTCCAGGCCGCGGATCGTGCGGTCGCCCTGGGCGATACCCGCCACACGGGGCGTCACGGCAGCGGCCGAAGCGGCATCGGCAAAAGCACTCGACGAACCGCCCTTGGCAGTCACCATGAACGAACCGGCCTGGTTGTGCACATCGCGGCGCGTAGCGGCCGAAGCCTCCACGGGATAGGTGATCGTAGCTACCTGAATGTGCTTCGAGGGTTTGTCGGCACGGTACACCTGCATGAGCTGGATGGCGTCGCCTGCGGCGATCTTCACGATATCGCCCTTCTTGGCGTTGGCAAGCGCCGCGGCGAACTCACCCGTGAAAGCCGAGAACGGCATCACGCCCACCTCGCCGCCGTTGGCAGCCGTAGCGTCGTAAACCGAGTAGTTGCGGGCGGTCTGCGCGAAGTCGGCACCGTTGCGCAGCGTCGTCAGCAGGCTGTCAGCCAGCGCCTCCTGCGTATAGGGCAGCACGATGTGGCGAATGCCCACCGAATCGGGAGCCATCTTCGAATCGAGCACACGGGCCATCGTCCATTCGTTGTTTTTCAGCACGGGACCGTACATCTCGCCGGCCATCAGCGCCTTGGCCTCCTCGTCGGAAAGCTGTGCGGCCGAAACGAAGCTGTCGGCGATCTTGCCGTTGCGGTTGCCGCGCACGAAGGTCTTCACCTCCCCGGCAGCGGCAAACTCGCGGCCGACCTCGGCAACGCTGTTCTCGAGCGCCAGCAGGTCGTCGTCCGTGGGAGACACCTCGAACACGACGTAGGAGACCGTGCGCGACGGACTCTGTTTGAACATGTCCTTATGGCTGTTGTAATAGGATTTCAGGTCGCTCGACGACACTTTGACGAGCGAATCGGGAACAGCCGAATATTTCTTGCCGGCCCACTTGCCCGCAAAGGTGTTGTTGGCGGCTTTGACACCCTCGGCAACCTCCAGCGAATTGACGTAGACGCCGCCCTTCACCAGACCGAGGTATTTCTGCACTTCACGCTCCAGGCGGGCCTGCTCGTTGATCTGCGTCCAGGCGTCTGCCGCCTGGGGATTGGTCTCGGCATGGCCGAGGAACTGGCTGACGGCAGCCACGTCGTACTGACCCGTGCGGGGATCGGCAAAGGCGTTGTAGAAAGCCTGCGAGGGCATCTGTCCGCTGACCATCGCCAGACGCTCGGGCTCCGTGACGCGGAGTCCCATCCGGTCGAAACCGGGCGTCAGCACATGCTTGGCGATCAGCGTCTGCCAGGCGGCATTGGCCAGCATGGCCGACTGCTGCTCGTCGCTGTCCTGCACGTTGTTCTGCTGTTTGATCTGCTCGTACTGGTCGTAGTACTCCGAATAGTTGATCTTCTTTCCGTCGATCACACCGACACGGGGATCGTTACCCGCGAAACCCATTTCGGTTTTCAGAGAGAGGATGAATGCCAAGAGGGCCAGTGCGATAATGATCGAAAGCACGATGCCGAACTTGGTTCGTAAAGTGTTTAAACTTGCCATATAAATTGTTAATTATTCGTATTGTTTCGAATTATCAGCCAAAGGTAGTAAAATTAATTGTAAAAATAACAGAATAAAAATAAAAATATACTCACGGCGTGCCGCCGTGTTTACAAGTCTGACCCACCCCTAAATCCCCGCCTCGGCGGGGACTTTCAGCGTGGAACCCGGAATGCCCCGAGGTCTGGCTGCCGCTATAATTTTTTCACCCGCGCCAGTTCGATGCGCGAACGCGTCGTGCGGAGAATCCGAAGCTGCAGGCCCCCGATGAAAAGCGTCTCCCCGGCGGTGGGAATGCCCTCGTAGTTGAAGATGATAAGCCCGGCCAGCGTGTCGTACTCCTTGCTCTCCTCGATACCCAGGTTGTATTTCTCGTTGAGGTATTTCACCTCTAGCCGGCACGAGAGCACATACTCGTCGGGACCCACCTGTTTCTCCGTGAGGTCCGGGATGTCGTGTTCGTCCTCGATCTCGCCGAAAATCTGCTCCAGCACGTCCTCCAGCGAGATGATGCCCGCCGTACCGCCGAACTCGTCGATCACCACGGCGATGTTCGACCGGTGTTTGATGAAATTCTCCAGCATCGATTGCAGGGGCATCGTTTCGGGCACGAAATTGACCTCCATCATCACGTCGGCGATCTGCGCGGGACGCGTGAAAAGACTCTTCGAATTGACATAACCGACGATGTTGTCGACCGACTTGCGCCAGACGAAGATGCGCGAATATTTCGAATCGACGAACCGCGCCGTAAGCTGTTCGATCGTGGTGCCGTCGACATCCACCGACTCGATGTCCACGCGCGGGACCATGCAGTCCCGGACCCGCAGGTCGGCGAAATCCAGCGCATTCTGGAACAGTTTCAGTTCGTTGTCGGGTTCGGAATGCGACTCCGAATTGTTCGTGTCGAGCAGCGCCGCGAGGTCCTCGCGGTCGAAACTCGGCGTGATGTCCTTCTCCTCGACGCGGCGGCCCAGGAGGCGCAGGATGCCGTGCGAAAGCAGCGTCGTGAAACGGGCGACGGGATAGAGGAGGATGTAGAAAAAATAGATCACCGGCGCCAGCGCGCGGTAATAGAAGTTGGGGTTGTTGCGAAAGACCGACTTGGGCAGGAACTCCGCGCAGAAGATGATGATGACGGTCGAGATGGCGGTATCGGCCACCACCGAACCGCTCAGCGCGAGCCGGTCCCAGCCCAGGGCGCCGTAGATGCCGCGCAGGAGCAGCGACATCGAGAGCGAATAGACGACCAGCGCGATGTTGTTGCCCACGAGGATCGTGGTGATATACTGCCCCGGATGACGGGCGAAAACCGCGGCGATCCGGTCGAATACGCGGCTCTGCTTGCGGTCGATCTCCAACTTAAGGCGGTTCTTGCTCGTAAAGGCAATCTCCATCCCCGAGAAAAAGGCCGACAGCAACAGCATTACGACGATCAGGACGACAGTGGATAGCATCGATTTCAGTTTAGGGTTTTCCGGACGGGGCCTCTTCCGGCAGGTGTTTGGTTCGGGCGCCCGGGAGAATCTTCAGGGAGTCTCCGGGCAGCTTCTCCGCACGGACGGATTCGGCCGGCTGCGGGGTTTCGGGCTGCGGCCGCACGGGACGCACGGCGGTGGAATCCGTCGCCGTGGAGTCGGCGTTCTGCTTCATCTCGACCTCCATCCGGCCCTTCATCCGGCGGAAACGCCAGTCTTTGAACTCCTCGTCCGATTCGAAACCCTCACCGATAAAGACATCGCGGCCGTTGTTCTGCACGATCTTCGAATCGACGTTCGAATAAATTTTCTTGGTCCGCGAATTCCAGAACAACTGCTGGGTATAGAGGGTTTTGCCGTCGGATTTTTCGACCACGACATTGCCCTTGGCCTCCCACAGTTCGCGGTCGATGTAATAGATGGCGTAGTTGGCCGTCAGCACGGCGTCGACTTCCGAAAGCGAATCGTTCTTATAAGTGGTGATTTTCACCCCCTTGCGAAATTCACGATAGGGTTCGCGGGCCTGCGAATAGCCCTCGAGCAGCGGCGTCAGGAAATGGTACGAGCGGCGGCCGTTCTGCGACATCACCACCGAAAGGTCCTCGCTGTACTCGGTCATCATCGTCTCCGCGGAACCCGATGCGCCCGCTTCCGGCTCCCCGCACGAGAATAGCAAGATAGCACTCCCCGCTACGGAGAGTGCTACCCTGAGATATCTTGCAGTGCGTTTTCCCATCGGAAACCCCGTCGGAACGGCTTAGCGGGTACGCACGGTGGTCGAGATACCGGCAGCGGCACCGCAGGTCACCGTGTAGCGTGCACCCTCCTGGAGTTCGTTGAAGAAACACTCCTCCGAACTGGGGAAGTTGGCGCGGAAGGTGTTAAGCGCCGTCTTGGCGTGTTCCATGTATTCCGAATCGCCCGGCAGCAGTTCGACAGCCTTGGCCATCGTGTCGTAAGCAGCCCAGAAAGCCGCCCGGCGGGCGAACTCGCCGCAGGATGCGGTCGACGAAGCGTAGCACTGTGCCAGCACGAAATAGGGAACGCCGTCCTCGGGGTTCAGGTCACGGGCCTGGCGCGCAGCGGCAACGGCACCCTGGATGTCATTGGACACGAGGCCCACCAGTGCGATGCGCACGAGCAGTTTCTGACGCTCGGCAGGATCTTTCTCCACCGCCAGCGCCTCGTTCAGGTAGGTCTTGGCCTTTGCGAAGTCTTTCTTGTTCTGGAATGCCTGGGCCAGGAACATCGCCGTCTCCGACGAGGGTTTCACCTGGTAGTATTTCTCGGCGAGCGAGAAGTAGAAATCGCCGTCGCACTTGGCGCGCGACATCAGGGACACGGCCTGCGACAGGAGGGCCTCGTCGTCGGGAGCAGCCTCCAGCTTGCCGCGGAAGAGCTTCTCGAGGTTCTCGCAGCTGGCGGCGCCGCTCAGTCCGAACGCAGCGTCGAACTGGCTCTTGTATTCGGCGGCCTCGGGGTTCTTCTCGAAGAACGGCGTCAGGCGGTCGTACTCGGCGATGATCTCGTCGGGCATCACCTCGTCGGTATTCTTGTAGTCGTCGCAGAGGTTCGAGAAATAGGCCACGACGGTCTCGGGATCGGTATTGTCGCCGCCGGCCTCGAGAGCCGCACGGAACGCCTCGCGGATACCCTTGCGGTCGGCAGGCTTATAGGTCAGGTACTCACGGGCCTTGCGGTCGAGGATGTAGGCCGTGCCGCGCTTCGGATGATCGCCGAAGTACTCGTTGCGCAGGTCGTAGATCAGCATCAGCGAGTCGATGTACATATTCTTCTCGTCGAGGCTCTTGGCACGGTTGATCTTGTTCTTATAGAGCGTGGTGCCACGCACGAAAGTGTTCTCCGAAGCCTTCGGGCACTTGTCGAGCAGCTCCTTGAGGTAGTGTGCGGCGGCGTTGTAGTCCTTGTTGTCGCACGACTCTTTCAGGAAATTGCTGTTCAGGATGTTCTGCTGACGCTCCTCGGACGTATCGCCCCAGGCCGCGTACTTCGGGTCGCTGAAATCTTGTTGCGCCATCGCCGCGACTGCAAAGAGCGCGCAGACGGCAGAAAGCAGGAATTTAACGTTTTTCATCGGTCAGATTAATTTTTGTTTTGTGTGTTTGCCTGTCTTATTCGTATTTGGGACGCATAAACCAGTATTCGCCATTCTCCTGGCCCGCGAAGAGCGTGAAGCCGATCGCGAATTTGAAATACTGCTGCCGGACCAGTCCCAACCGGTCGGCCACGTTGTAACCGCGGCGGCCGTACTCGACGCCCACGTCGATTCCGGAGACGGCCCACAGCTTCACCGGAACGCCGATGCCCGCCGTCACGGCGTACTGCGCAAGCCGATTGCCGTTGAAGGTCTGGTTGTAACTGCCGTAACGGAAACCCGCACGGTAGGACCAGCGCTTCAGGAAATGGCGTATGTCGTAACGGTTCGGGGTGTATTCCACACCCACTTTGAACGTGCTCGTATTGGTATACGCGACCTTGTAGGAGGTCTGCTCACCGGCCTTGCCGCTCACGCCCGTCATTTCGTAACCCTTGTTGCGGCCGCCCCAGTTCTGGAAGACGTAATCCGCGCTGACGACCCATTTCTCGGTCTGGTAGGTGAGGCCCGCGGCCAGCTGGCTGGGCAGCACCAGTTTCAAGTGCGTCGTGTCGCCTTTGACGACGGTGTTGTAGAGGTCGCCGATGTAGAGCCGCTTGGTCACCTCGGGATTCAGGTCCCCGCCGAAATCGTAGGCCGCTCCGACGGTCAGGATGCGTTTCCGGGTCTGGATCGCGGTCCACTGCACGCCGACCTGTCCTTTGATGCTCGAAATACTGTAATTGTCCGCCCCCACCGTCGAGGTAAAGGTTCCCTCGCCCGTGATCGGCGTCGGGGTCATCACGAACGTGCGGTCGATATCGCCCCAGTAGTACTGGGCGGCCACGCCGATCGAGAAGTTTTTGAAGACCTCCCAGCCGATGCCGAGTTTGACCTCCGTCACGTCGCCCTCGCCCTGGTAGTTGTACTGGATCAGGCCCACATTTCCGGGCACTAAATCCTCCGGATTGTACTCGTGGTAGTACTTTGTCCGGTAGCCCACCGAGCTGTAAGGCGTCAGGCTGAATCCCAGTCCCAGTTTCTTCGCCAGCGGCATCTGGAAGGCGATGTCGTGGAAGTTGAACGTATTGTACGCCGTACTCTTGGACTCCCCGGCAACCTTCTGCGAGTTGTAGTAGTTCTGTCCCTCCAACCCGAAGTTGAAGAGGAACGTCTTCTGCGGAGCCGCGCTGTAAGCCGCGGGATTGAGCAGGTTGAGCGTACCCGGCGAACGCATGGCCACACCCGCACCGCCCATCGAGCGCATCGACAACGTACCGGGGGTGTTCTGTTCGCCGATGCCGTACATCGTATAGGGCGAGAATGCGTTAATACTGCTTGTCTGGGCTGCAACGGCAGTTGGGACTATCGCCAGAACCGCGACAATCAGCTTAATCAAGGTGTTCTTCACTTGCATTATACTCTAATATTCTATCCAATCCGCAAAAAACAAGGTTACAATTTGCAAATATCGTGTTTTTAATTCTTTTCGCAAAGTATTTTGCATCCCCGCCGGTAAAAATAACGCATAAATCGTCGATTTTCTCCCGCATTCGGGCGATATACCCCTCTATTTCGAAAGTCAGCGAGTTCATCACCCCCAGCCGGATGGCCTCTTCGGTGGTGAGTCCCTGCAACAACTCGTCCCCGGTCGGCCCGCACAGCGGCAGTTTGGCCGTGTAGTCGTGCAGCGCCCGGAAGCGCGTCTTCATCCCCGGCGAGATGCATCCCCCGCGGAAAGTGTTGTCGGCCGTCACCAGGTCTACCGTCACCGCCGTTCCGAAATCCACGATCAGCACGTCGCGGCCCGGGTAGAGCGCCGTGGCGCCCACGGCGGCGGCCAGCCGGTCGCGGCCCAGCGTTTCGGGCGTATGATAGGCGTTGCCGATCGGCACGGGGGTCTGCGAGGTGAACTCCAGCAGGTAATCCGTAAAAGGACGCACCGTCTCCACCACGTCGTCGGCCTCGCCGCGCGTCGAGGCCACCACGGCCTTCGCGGCCCTGCGGCCCCCGAGCAGTTCGTCGAGCATCGACGGAAGCAGCCGCTCCACGCAGTGTTGCGCAACGAGTTTCCCGTCGTCGAAAACGGCGAGTTTGACCAGGGTATTGCCTATGTCCACGACTAAGTTCAAAGTTGCTGCAGCGTTTTGTATGCGTCCTCGACGTCTTTGACATTCCTAACGGTCATCGCCAACCGATTATTGTGCTGTTTGAGCACAAATCGGTCGGGGTGTTTGGTAACCCGCTGCAACAGCGTCATAAAGGTCTCGCTCTTGTAATAGGGCGAATTTTCCTCGCCCACGAAATGCACGATCATCAGCCCGTTTTTGACCTTCACGCGCTCCATGCCCAGGCGGATGGCCTCCCAGCGCAGGCGCACGACGCTGAGCAGCTCTTTCGCGGCGCGCGGCAGGGGTCCGAAACGGTCCGCCAGGCGGCTCTCGAAAGCCTGCAAAGCCTCCTCGTCCTTCGTCGAGTCGAGTTCGCGGTAGAGTTTCAGGCGCTCGGCCTGCTGGGCCACATAGGCGTCCGGCAGCGCCGCTTCGACCTCGATGTCGATGTGCGCGTCGTCGATGAAGTGCATCTGTTCGACCACGTCCTGCTCCCCGTCGCTCAGGCCCGGGACGTTCAGCCCCTCGGCGCGCAGTTCGGCGACGGCCTCGTTCATGATCTTCTGGTAGGTTTCGAACCCGATGTCGGCGATGAACCCGCTCTGTTCGGCCCCCAGCAGGTTGCCCGCGCCGCGGATGTCGAGGTCCTGCATGGCGATGTTGAACCCGGAACCGAGGTCGGAAAACTCCTCGATGGCCCGCAGGCGCCGCCGCGCGTCGGACGACAGCAGTTCGTCGGGCGGCGAGAGCAGGTAACAGTAGGCTTTCTGGTTCGAACGCCCCACGCGGCCGCGCAACTGGTGGAGGTCGCTCAGGCCGAAGTTCTGGGCGTTGTCGACGATGATCGTATTGGCGTTGGGAATGTCGATGCCGTTCTCGATGATCGTCGTCGAGACCAGCACGTCGAACTCCCCGTAGATGAAGTCCATGATGAGTTTTTCCAACTGCTCGGCGGGCATCTTGCCGTGCCCCACGGCCACCCGGGCCTTCGGGCAGATGCGCGTGATGAGCCCCTGCAGGGCCGCGAGGTCCTCGACGCGGTTGTGGACGAAATAGACCTGTCCGCCGCGCGCGAGCTCCGCCTCGATGGCGTCGCGGATGATCTCCTCCGAGAAGACGTGCGACTCGGTGAGGATCGGCTGGCGGTTGGGCGGCGGGGTCGAGATGACCGACAGGTCGCGGGAGCCCATCAGCGAGAATTGCAATGTACGCGGAATCGGCGTGGCGGTGAGCGTCAGCGTGTCGACCGAAACGCTCATCTGCGTGAGCTTCTCCTTGGCCGCGACGCCGAATTTCTGCTCCTCGTCGATGACCAGCAGTCCCAGGTCGCGGAAGACGATCTGCTTGCCCAGCATCTTGTGGGTGCCGATCAGGATGTCGATCCGGCCCGCCGCGAGGTCCTCGCGAATCTGGTTCACCTCTTTCGTGGATTTGGTGCGGTTCAGGTACTCCACCCTCACCGGAAAGTCGCGCAGGCGCTCGGTGAACGAACGGTAGTGTTGCAGGGCGAGGATCGTCGTCGGCACCAGCACGGCGGCCTGCTTGCCGTCGACGGCTGCTTTGAACGCCGCGCGGATCGCCACCTCGGTCTTGCCGAACCCCACGTCGCCGCACACCAGCCGGTCCATCGGCTGGTCCGACTCCATGTCTTTTTTGACGGCCGCCGTGGCCGACTGCTGGTCGGGGGTGTCCTCCCATTTGAAAGAGGCTTCCAGCTCGTGCTGCAGGTAGCTGTCGGGCGAAAAGGCGAATCCTTTCGAAGCCTTGCGCTTGGCATAGAGGGCGATCAGCTCGCGCGAGATGTCCTTAACGGCCTTCTTCGTCGCATTTTTGAGCTTCTGCCAGGCGCCGTTGCCCAGTTTATACACTTTCGGCGGCTCGCCGTCGCCCGACTTGTAGCGCGAAATGCGGTGCAGCGAATGGACGTTCACGAACAGCACGTCGCCGTCCTTGTAGACCAGTTTGATCGCCTCCTGCATGCGGCCGTCGCCCGCGGCGATCTTCACCAGCCCGTCGAAACGCCCCACCCCGTGGTCGATGTGCACCACGTAGTCGCCCGGACGCAGCTGGTTCAGTTCGGCGACGGTCATCTGCTCGTCGCGCCGGATCTCGCCGTTGATGCGGTAACGCTGGTAGCGGTCGAAAATCTGGTGGTCGGTATAGAGGCACAGCTTCAGGTCGTTGTCCACGAAACCGGCGTGCAGAGTCGTCGACAGCGACCGCACGACGGCCTGTCCGCGACCGATCTGGTGGAAAATGTTTTCCAGACGCTCGACCTGCGCCTTGTTCTCCGAAAGAATATAGGTGTCGTATCCCCGCAGGGCGTTGCGGATCATGTCGTCCGCCAGCATCTCGAAATTTTTATTGAATTTCGGTTGCGGGGCTGTCGAGAACTTTACGCTTGCTTCCGCAGGCCGCTCGGGCAAATTGTCCCGCAGGGCGAAAACGCGGCATCCGGCCAAGTCGGCCAGCAAGCCGTTGCGGCTCGTGAGCAGCGAGTCGATCTCCTCGGGGCGCTCCATGTCCGCCAGCGTCTTGCGCCGCACGTCGTTGACCCGCCGGAACACGAAATCGGCGTCGTAGAACCACCAGGCGGCCTCCGCGCCGGCGAAACGCGCCAGCGAAACTTTCGCCGCGGCCGGGGTCCCGGCGTTCAGGTCGGGGATGATCTCCACACGGTCGAGCTTGTCCGACGACAACTGGCTCGAGATATTGAACCGCCGGATCGAATCCACCTCGTCGCCGAAGAAATCCAGTCGGTAGGGTTTGCTCTCCGAATAGGAGAAAACGTCGACGATGCCGCCGCGCACCGAATACTGCCCGGGCTCGTAGACAAAATCCACCCGCGCAAAAGCGGCGTCGACAAGCTCCTGCTCGAGCACCTCGATCGAGATTTTGTCCCCCACCCGCACGGCAATCGTGCCCTGCTGCAGGGTCTCGGCATCGGCGACCCGCTCGGCGAGGGCGTCCGGATAGGTACAGACGACCAGATAACCCTTCCCCGCAAATCCCCGCACGGCATTCATCGTCGCCGTGCGCTGCACCACGCCCTGCGCATCCTCGGCGCCGTAGGCCGCCGAACGCTTCCAGGACGAGGGGAAGAAATAAACCTGCGTCTCGTCGAGCAGGTTGTAAAAGTCGTTCATCAGGTAGGCCGCGGCGTCGCGGTCCTCGGCCACGAAGACGTGCACGCCTCCGGTTTTCGCCACGGCAGCCGCGGCATAAAACGAAAGAGCACCGCCGACCAGCTCTTCGAGGTGGACGGTAGCACTCCTGTTCTTGTACTCGCGGCACAACTTGCCGAGGGCCTTCGACCCGGCGGCAAACTGCGCCAGCTGCTCGCGGATTGTCATGAATGACAATTAAAAATGAAAAATTAAGAATTAAAAATTACCGGGCCGGGGCTTCCCCGGCGGACCCGCTGTTTTTGATTATCACGGAGCAGGTTTTGAGTTCCGTGAGTCGGGCGAAGCAGGAGCATACTGGCGTATGTGACTGTTTCGCACGGCGAGTGAAACTCGAAAGATGCCCGCGAGAATCGAAAATCATTTGGTTATAAGGTCGTTATCTTTTTTATCGTGGTAATGCACCTCCACGATGCCGACGCTCTGGTCCTCGACGATCTGCAACCGCACCTTGTATTTCCACTCCCAGCGGCGGCGCAGCGACAGCAGTCCTTTCCGGAGGAAAGCCGCCACATAGGGGCTCACGAGCAGTTTGATGAACTTCTGCCCGCGGTCCTGCGTGAGGAACGAAATCTGGTTCTCGATCTTCTTGTCCAGCAGCACCGTCGGTTCGATCTTGCCTGTGCCGTTGCACGTCGGGCAGACGTCCGAGACGTTCTCCACGGCCACCGGACGCACCCGCTGGCGGGTGATCTGCATCAGGCCGAATTTCGTCAGCGGCAGCACCGTGTGCTTGGCCTTGTCGGTGGACATCAGCCGGACCATCTCGTCGAACAGCGCCTGCTTGTTCTGCGCCTTGTGCAGGTCGATGAAGTCGATGATGACGATACCGCCCAGGTCGCGCAGGCGCAGCTGGCGGGCGATCTCCTTCGCCGCGGCGAGGTTCACGTCCATCGCGGTCTGCTCCTGGTTGTCCTCGGCCTTGGTGCGGTTGCCCGAGTTGACGTCGATCACGTTCATGGCCTCCGTATGCTCGATAATCAGGTAGGCGCCGCGCTTCAGCGACACGTATTTGGCGAACAGCGATTTGATCTGCTTCGAAATGTCGAAGTTGTCGAAGATGGGCACGTTGCCCTTGTAAAACTTAACAATCTTTTCCTTCTCGGGATCGATCTGGCGGATGTAGTTGCGGATGTCGTTGAACATCGCCTCGTCGTCGACGGCGATCTGCGAAAAAGAGCCGTTCAGCGAGTCGCGGATGATCGTGTTGGCCCGGTTCATCTCGCTCATCAGCTGCGCCGGGGCCGACGCCGCGTTCTTTTTGATCGCCGCGCAGGTCTTGCGCCAGCGGTCGATCTGGGTCTGGATGTCGTGCTCGATGTCCTCGTCCTTGGCCTCCATGGCCGCAGTGCGGATGATGACGCCGAAGTTCTTCGGCAGCACCGCCGCGGCGATGCGTTTCAGGCGCTTCTTCTCGTCCGCCGAACGGATCTTCTGCGAGAGGAACACCTTCGAGGTGAAGGGAACCAGCACCACGTTGCGGCCGGCCAGCGAAATGTCGGCCGTCAGGCGCGGGCCCTTGGTCGAAATGGCCTCCTTGGCCACCTGGACCATGATCTGCTGCCCCACCTGGAGGTATTCGCCGATCTTTCCGGTCTTCTCGACGGGCGGTTCGAGCTTCATGCCCTCGACCCGCAGGCCCCGTTTTCCGGGCTGCTGCGAGGCGACGAGCTTCTGCAGCGAGGGAAACTGCGTTCCCAGGTCGAGGTAGTGGATGAAGGCATCCTTTTCGTGCCCTATGTTGACGAATGCCGCGTTCAGGCCCGGCATGATCTTGCGCACCTTCCCGAGGTAGATATCCCCTACGGCGAATCCCGTCTGGCACTGCTCCTTGTTGAGCTCGACCAGCACCTTGTCCTCGCACAGCGCGATGGATATCTCGGTCGGGTTTACGTTAACGATTAATTCTCTGTTCATCTATCGTGTGTCGCGCACCGGGAGTCCGAGCGCGGAGTGTGAAAATTAGTACTGGACCGCATTTTGGCGTGAAGTGGCGGCGAACTCCAATGGGAAAAATGGATGCCGGGAATCCCGGCCGGGGCGGGTGTCGGGAAGTATCCGGCGGGTGGCGCGGAGACCGAAAATACCCTGAAAACTGAAAATCCCGAAAAAACAGGTAAAGCTAAAAGAACCCCTGGGCCCCTTTAGCTTTATCTATTGTTTAGCACAAAGGTGCTACCCTGCTTACTTTTTCTTATGGCGGTTCTTACGAAGACGTTTCTTCCGCTTGTGAGTAGCCATCTTGTGACGCTTATGCTTCTTTCCGTTTGGCATAGTCCTTAGATTTTAGAGGTTCTTTATTTATCTGTGAATTATTTCACCTTCGCTGCGAAGCTCTTGGCGGGCTTGAAAGCGGGGATGTTGTGCTCGGGAATGGTGATCGTCGTGTTCTTCGAGATGTTGCGTGCGACCTTCTTGGCGCGCTTCTTCACGATGAAACTGCCGAAGCCGCGGAGATACACGTTGTTCTTCTGGGTGAGCGACGTTTTGATGCTCTCCATGAAAGCCTCGACGATAGCCTGCACCTGCACCTTCTCAACGCCGGTGCTCTTAGCGATTTCGCTTACGATATCTGCCTTTGTCATATCTATAATAGTTTATAATTAATTAAGTTCAACCCAATTCGGACTGCAAATATACGTTTTATTTACATATCCGCCAACAAACCGCACTATTTTTTCATTTTTTTCATACGGAGCCGTAGTCCGCACACTTACAACACGATAACAAATACCGGGCAAATCCCGGACCAAAATTGAAATATTCCGCACCCCCGAGCCGCAAACCGCCCCTCCGAAACGACACACGGCTGATTATCAGTAAATTGACGCCACGAAAAATAAAAGAGCGCCGAAAAGCATCCGGCGCCCTTTGCCGACCCGCGGCCCCGGGAAGGGGCCGGAATCGAACGTTTTACTCCCTGTATGTTACACGCGCAGTCTCCGTGTTCTTCTTTTCCGACATGATTTCGCGCTTCCCGGTAGCATGGTATGTTTTGACCCACGTATCGGTCCACGAATAGACGACCGTCGAAACATAACCCTGCGCATCGAACGTATAGACCGCCGGCTGCCAAGCCGTCTCCACGGTGACGCTGTATTCCGGAGAGTACCCCTCATCGTGTTCATCCTTGCACCAGCTGCAGCCCGTGCTCAGATAATTCCTGCTGCGCTTGCCCGTCCATCCGAACAGTTGATAAAAGTCTACCGTCGGGGGATTCAGGTCGAGGTTCACCTTGGCGTTGTTCGGATAATCGGTGTAGGTATAATTCTCTACATAACCGCCTCCGGTCATCGATACGAGATTCCCGTTCTGCCACCCGTAATTCTCCTTTTCGTCGTTGTCCCAAAGGCAGCTTTTGATATAGCCGTCGGCATCATACGTAAAGGGAATCGCCTGCTCTCCGGTTTTTTCGGCGGACGATACGGAACCGTCGTCGTTCAACGTCAACGTCATCGTGTAATCTTCCGGATCGTCATCGAGTTCCTTTACCTCGATGCGAATTGTCTTTGAGCCGGAATAGGAGACGGTGGCTTTCACCTCGTCCGACAGTTCGAAAGCCGTCACACGCCCTTTTTCGTCGTAACCGAACGTAAAGACGACGACGCTTTCCCCGTCCTCAACGTCTATCCGGCTGACGAAGCGTTCGTATTTGTCGATCGGATATTCCGGATCGGGGTCCGGTTCGTCGCCGCCGGTCCCCTGCTGCGTGACGGTGATCCGGATCGTGTCGCCGCCCGAGGTGATGACGATCGTCGCCGTGCGCGCCTCCTTCCCGGTGTTGGGGTCGAGCTCGACGGTCAGCCGGAACGTTCCGGCTCCGCCGCCGTACTGCTCCTTCCCGTCGAGCAGCAGGCGGAGCCACGGCACGGACGCAGCGCGGGTCTCGGTCACCGACACCGTCCATTCGGCCTTGGCCGTGAACGTGAAGCCTCCGGGGGACTGGTCGTCGGCACCGGCCGTCAGGTTTTGTTCGGCAGCGTTGTGAATTTCGATTTGGCTGTCTTCCTTGTCGTCGCACCCCGCCAGGAACAGCGCGGGCAGCATAAGCAGCAAATAACAGAATTTTTTCATCTTTTTTTTGTTTTTTAGTTAATTGACAATGAGATATATACACACGGAAACGCCCGGCATCCGCAGGATGTCGGGGTATTGAAATAAACAGGTTCGATGGATTATCCGATCAAAATGGGGGGGGGTATCGGCCCGGCGGAATTTCTGGTTTCGCCGAACGTCTTCGCAACTTTATCGCACATCGCCCACATGGTCTTCAGATAGCTTCTTTATGCAAATCTAAACAATTTATTCCGAACGGCAAAATTTAAAAGTCCCGCCGGCCAATAAACCGTGCGTATTTTGCGTTTGATAATAAAATCGTTAATTTTGCAAATTCTAAATCCGACAACCGTATGGTCAAAATACTCTGGGTCGACGACGAAGTCGAACTGCTGAAACCCCATGTGCTGTTCCTGCAGGGAAAAGGCTACGAAGTGGACACCTGCAACAACGGATACGACGCGATAGACATGGCCTCGGAAGGCTCCTACGACCTGATTATCCTCGACGAGATGATGCCCGGCATGACGGGCCTCGAAACCCTTCCCAAGATTAAGGAGGTGCGTCCCACGACCCCCGTAATCATGGTCACCAAGAGCGAGGAGGAGAACATCATGGACAAGGCCGTCGGTTCGAAGATCGCCGACTACCTCATCAAACCCGTCAACCCCAACCAGGTGCTGCTCTCGATCAAAAAGAACGTCCACCAGCAGCAGCTCGTCACCGAGCAGACCACCGCCGACTACCGTTCGGAATTCGGGCGCATTTCCTCGTCGCTGCAGATGGCCGACACGTTCCAGGACTGGTGCTCGCTCTACCGCAAGATCGCCACCTGGGAGATCGAACTGGGCGAATCCACCGACCAGGGCATCAAAGAGGTGCTGGCCTACCAGAAGACCGAAGCCAACCAGGAGTTCTGCAAGTTCGTGCGCCGCAACTACTACAACTGGATCAACAAACGCGCGGACGACACCCCCGTGATGTCGCACACGCTCATGCGCACCAATATATTCCCCGTGGTCGACGAGAACCCGAAGACCACGCTGCTGCTGATCGACAACTTCCGCTACGACCAGTGGCGTTCGATTTC
>ERZ1673699.1331-NODE-1331-length-20141-cov-5.995818_pt1 | contig 20141 bp, 10 predicted proteins | sample MGYA00580229_ERZ1673699 | MGnify/ENA primary metagenome ERZ1673699 (study PRJEB41218, sample SAMN15661785) | gut metagenome | host: Homo sapiens | place: Canada: London | collected 2015-08-20/2019-03-30 | study: EMG produced TPA metagenomics assembly of... | reverse complement strand
GCAACCCTGCTCGACAGCCGCCGTACGGTCTACTTCATCGTTCGGGGCGCCGCCCTGATCAATATGGTCGCCGACATCTCCAAGTTGAAGGCCCCGATTACGTGGTCTGCAGCCGCCAAACCGATCGTCAGCAACCTGGAACAGGTTACCATCGAGGTGCTGGTCCGCACGAAGGACTGGCAGAGCGGCCGTACCGGCTACGGGTTGAGCACGGTTTTCGGCATCGAGGGCAAATTCCTCATCCGTATCGGCGATTCGGACCGCAATCCCAACCAGTTGCAGTTTGTATCGCCTGCGGGCAGCTGGCCTACCAAGGCGCAGTCTCCGGCGCTGCCTGTCGACGAGTGGCTGCACCTCGCCGTGGTATACGACGGTGTGAACCGTGAACTGCATTATTATATCAACGGCGAAGAGGTCGCTTCTTCGACCAACGGCTCTTCGACGAGCGTGGATGTCTCATCGGGCTGCTGGATCGGCTACGCTTGGGACGACGAACGCTGGTTCCCGGGCCAGATGTCCGAGATGCGTATCTGGAACATCGTTCGTACGCAGCAGCAGATCGTCGAGAATCCCTACCGCGTCGATCCCGCTACGCCGGGCCTGATTGCCTACTGGAAGTTCAACGAGGGTACGGGCCGCACGATCAAAGACCAGACTTCCTACGGCACGGATATTACTTTTGTGCGTAATACGAACCAGACCGAGAGTGACGATCCTACATGGGTTCCCGTGCAGATTCCCGACGTAAACTAATTGTGGAACTTAAATCTGATAATCAATCATGAAGACAAGATATTTCAAATCCGGAGTGCTCGCGGCAGCTGCTGCGCTGCTGTGCGCCGTATCGGTCTCCTGTGCCGACGATATCGTCGTCGGGAAATCGATCGATGAAGGCGCTTATCAGGGCGTTCATGAAAACACCGTTGTCCTGAAGGACGCTGACACCAGCCAGTCGGTTGTCGATGTCGTATTCTTCGAAGGCAGTTTTCAGTCCAGCGTCAAACTGAGCCTTACGCAGACGCTTTCGGCTCCGGTCGAGGTGAAACTGGGCGTCGATCCCGGTTACCTGACCGAGTATAACAAGAAGAACGGGACTGCTTATTTGCCCTATCCCGAACAGTTGGTTTCCTTCGAAAACGAGGGCTCCGTCACCATCGGGGCGGCCCGCGCCCACGACATTTCAGTCGGCATGACGATCACCGCCGGCGACGACCTGATCGAAGGCGAGACCTATGCGGTTACCGTGGCCGTTACCGTGAAGGCCGATGGACTGACCGTCAAAGACGAAGCCAGCCATTGCATCTACCTCGTCAAGGCCCAGAAGGAACTGCCTTCCTGCAATAAGGGGGAGGACCTGCCCAAAGGTTATCTCTTCTTCGAGGTCAACGACGTGAATCCGCTCAATGCGTTGCTTTTCGAACTGGAGGACGGCCGCCTGTTGTGGGATGTCGTGGTGCTTTTCGCCGCCAACATCAACCACAATGTGGATGAAGACCGGCCCTATATCCAGTGCAACCCCAATGTGCAGTTCCTGCTCGACAACAACGAGAAATACCTGCAGCCGCTTCGCAAGCGCGGTATCAAGGTGCTGCTCGGCCTGCTGGGCAACCACGACCAAGCCGGTCTGGCGCAGCTTTCCGATAAGGGCGCGAAGGATTTTGCCGCGGAAGTCGCCTACTACTGCGAGGCGTACAACCTCGACGGCGTGAACTACGACGACGAGTATTCCGGCTATCCCGACCTGAGCCATCCGGCGTACACGAATGCAAGCTCCGCTGCCGCCGCGCGTCTCTGCTACGAGACCAAGCTGGCGATGCCCGACAAACTGGTTACCATTTTCGACTGGGGACAGATGTACGGCACGGCGTCGGTTGACGGCGTGGACATCGATGAGTGGTGCGATGTCGTGGTGGCGAACTACGGATCGAGCGCTTACACGCTTGGGGAAATGACCAAAAAGAAATGTTCCGGCATATCGATGGAGTTAAATCTGGGCGGCGGAGGCAACCTGACGGCATCTTCGGCGCAGAGCCTTATCAGCGGCGGTTACGGCTGGTTCATGGGCTTTGCCCCCGATCCGATGAAGACGTATAATAATTCGAACGTTATCAACAAAACCCACTGGCAGGGCATCTTCGACCGCCTGAAGGGTGCCGAGACGCTTTACGGGTCGCCGCTCAAGGACCCGACGACTTTCTACAAGAAGAACGACCTCACGCTGTACCGTTATCCCGAGGACCTTCCCTACGAGAAATAGAAACGGCTGATTTGAACCTTTCGCCCGATGGCCGGGCCTTGTGCCCGGCCCTTGCGGGCGATACTAACCGAAAAAAAACAGAACTATGAAAAATATCCGAAAAATAGCTTTTCTTGCTGTGCTGGGAGCTGCCGCGCTGACTTCCTGCCGGGAGGACGAGAAACTCGACCTGGCGGGTTATCCCGACACCAACGTCGGTCTGGGGATCGAAGGGGAGGAGAGCGGCGTGGTATCCGTTCCCCTGAAAGCGGTTTACGACGGCGCGGGCAAACTCTCCGTCAACGGGGAACTGACCCGTACCTATACTTTCCAGCTCGCGACGCCGAGTCCCGAGGACCTCGTCCTGCGTGTCGATCCGCTGATCGTCAACATCCCCGAAGACAAGGTGGAGATCGACAAGCGCGAACTCCGCATTCCTGCCGGTTCGAAATCGGCCGAGCCTGTTACGGTCACTTATTTGGATCCTGATTTCAGTTTTGCGGAACCCGAAAAGGCTGCCTGCACCTATGAACTGGGAGTGAAGGTCGCCGATGCCGACGGTTACAACGTGGCACTGGTCGGCGACGGTACGGCGAAGGTCGTCGTCGAAAAGGAGGCCTATGTGGCCGGTTGCTCGGTCGCCGGTACGAACGGCAATACGGTAAGTTTCCGCCGCGCTTACCTCGACGGTGCGATTCTCAACGAGGACAAGATGGAGTATACGTTCAGGATCAAACTCGACAGACCGGCCGACGCCGATGTCAAAGTGACTTTCACCACGGGAGGACTTGCTCCGGAATTTGCCGGCGACGTAACACTTACGCCTGCCGAGGTGACGGTTCCGGCCGGTTCGGTCGAATCGGACGAAGTGCATTGGACGCTGACCGACGATTTCCTGCTGGCCGATGCCGATCCCGGCAACTTTACGGTTACCCTGACGGCGGCCTTCGAGAGCGCCGATCCCGCCGTGAACCCGGTAGAGGATGCCAATGTGCTGACTTTCAACATTGCCAAGGTGTTCGATGTGATCGATTTAGTCGATGCTATTCAGGATGATTGGGTCGAATACGACCATACCGGCTGGACGCTTACCGGTACTGGCGGTAGCTCATGGGGATTGGACGGCATACTCGATAACAACGGCGACTATTACGGTTATGGGGAAACGCTCAGCATTACGATCGACATGAAGGATCTGAAAGATATACATGGCCTGCGGGTGCAGTATTATTATAGTTCCTATGCCACGAAAACCGCGCGTTTCGAGACTTCGGAAGACGGTGAGAATTGGATGGAGCAGGCAACGAAGGACGATTTGCCGACGGCAACCGTCCATCATTTCAAGTTCCTGAAACCTGTAAAAGCCCGTTATCTGAAATTCACGTCGTTGAAAAACGCCGGTTCCGGTCATGACATTACGGGTATGAAGGTCTACGGCAAAAAATAAGACGCAACCTGCCGTAAACGGCATTCGAATGAATTGACGGCCGCGCGGTTTCGGGGGTATAATCCTTTCAGACCGCGCGGCTTTTTATCCTGCCTCCCGGAGAACGTAAAATTGAACCGTGTCAAATGAAAAAAATGTTTTACTGACTGCTTTTCTATCCTGTAAATAGGATAAAGAATGAAAAATAACATTATCTTTACAGAACGATTCCGGAATTTTGAATGATCCCGGAATCGATCCGAAAATAACGGCTGATACAGTTTATTTTTACTTTAGGCTCCCGCCTGCCGGGGCATTGTTATCTCACTAATCGCTAATCCGAATGACCCGAATGAACCCCCTCTCTTCCGGACCGCTTGGCTGGGTTCCCACGCTCTATTTTGCGATGGGTTTGCCATTTGTTGTATTGAACATGGTTTCAGCGGTTTTGTTCAAAGACCTGGGTATCCCGGACGCCCAGATCGCATTCTGGACCTCTTTGATCATGTGGCCTTGGACGATCAAATTTCTGTGGAGTCCTTTTCTGGAATTGTTCCGTACGAAGAAATTCTTTGTCGTCACGACGCAGTTAGTTAGCGGCGTGTTGTTCGGGGTTGCGGCTTTGGCGCTGCATCTTCCGTCGTTCTTCGCGGTCACGATCGCGGTCTTTGCGGTCATTGCTTTCAGCGGGGCGACGCACGACATCGCGGCGGACGGGGTCTATATGTCGGAGCTTTCCACGGAGGAGCAGGCGAAATATATCGGCTGGCAGGGCGCGTTCTATAACCTGGCGAAACTGGTCGCCACGGGCGGTCTGGTCTGGTTCGCGGGCTGGCTCTACGAGGGCTTCTCGGCGGACGGCACCGCAGCGTTCGACGCCTCTGTGCAATCCTGGACGGTCGTTCTTGCCATTCTGTGCGGCATTCTGGTCCTGCTGGGCCTGTACCACAGCCGGGCGTTGCCTTCGAGCGACCGGCCTGCCGCCGCGCACACGCTCAAAGAGGGCCTTTCGGGCCTGAAAGAGGTTATCGCGGCGTTTTTCACCAAACGGCATATCTGGTACTATATCGGGTTCATCATTCTGTACCGGTTAGGCGAGGGATTCGTGATGAAGATCGTTCCGCTGTTCCTGAAAGCCGACACGGCTTCGGGCGGTCTGGGCCTCACGAACCAACAGATCGGATTGTACTACGGGACCTTCGGCGCGGGAGCGTTTCTGCTCGGCTCGCTGCTGGCAGGCTACTATATCGCGCACCGGGGTCTTAAACGGACGCTTTTCACGCTGTGTTGCATCTTCAATATCCCGTTCGCGGTCTATGCGCTGCTTGCGTGGTTCCAGCCTTCGAGTATGTGGCTCGTGGGCGGGGGCATCGTGCTGGAGTACTTCGGCTATGGCTTCGGCTTCGTGGGCCTGACGCTTTTTATGATGCAGCAGGTCGCTCCGGGCAAGCATCGGATGGCTCACTATGCTTTCGCCTCGGGAATCATGAACCTCTCGGTGATGCTGACAGGGGCTGTTTCGGGCTATCTGAGCGATGCGTTGGGCTACGGCGTGTTCTTTATCGCGGTGATGCTTGCCACGATTCCGGCGTTCCTGGTGACGTGGTTCGTGCCTTTTACCTATGACGACAAACCAAACGAAAAATAATAATTATGAATACGCTGAAAATCACGGGCGCGAACCTGCCCGATATGCCGTGGGAAGAGCGTCCCGCAGGCTCGAAAGAAGTTATGTGGCGTTACTCGGCCAACCCGATTATCGGCCGGGACGCTTTGTCGACTTCGAATTCGGTCTTTAACTCGGCGGTCGTTCCGTTCCGGAAAGGCAAGTATAACTATGCGGGTGTTTTCCGCTGCGACGACACGAACCGCCGTATGCGTATCCACGCGGGCTTCTCGGTGGACGGGATCGACTGGGACATCTGCGAGGAGGATTTCAAATTGACGGGCGGCGACCCGGAAATCAGCGAGTGGGTCTACGGTTACGACCCTCGGGTTGCGAAGATCGAGGATAAATACTACGTTACGTGGTGCAACGGCTACCACGGTCCTACGATCGGCATTGCGTGGACGGATGATTTCGAGACGTTCCACCAGTTGGAGAACGCCTTTATCCCGTTCAACCGCAACGGGGTGCTGTTTCCGCGTAAGATCGGGGGTAAGTTTGCGATGCTTTCGCGCCCGAGCGACAACGGCCATACGGCTTTCGGGGACATCTTCTACTCGGAGAGCCCCGACATGGAGTTCTGGGGCCGCCACCGGCACGTGATGTCGCCCGCCGAGTTCGAAAAGAGCGCTTGGCAGTGCATGAAGATCGGCGCGGGTCCCGTGCCGGTCGAAACGTCGGAGGGCTGGCTGTTGTTCTACCACGGGGTGCTCCGCTCGTGTAACGGGTATGTCTACGCTTTCGGCTCGGCGCTGCTGGATTTGGATGAGCCGTGGAAAGTCACGGCGCGCAGCGGTCCTTACCTGATCTCTCCGCGCGAGCCGTACGAATGTATGGGCGACGTTCCGAACGTGACGTTCCCGTGCGCGGCACTGCACGACCCCTCGACGGGGCGCGTGGCGGTCTACTATGGATGTGCCGACACGGTTACGGGTTTGGCTTTCGGCTATATCCCGGAGATCATCGAATTCACGAGGCAAAACTCGATATTGTGATGAAACTGCGACGAACGCTATTTGTTGCTGCGCTCGCCGCAGCCGTTTTCAGCGCCCCGCTCGGGGCGCAGGAGCCTGCCGATAAGGTCGATCCCTTTATCGGGACGACGAACTTCGGGGCCACGAATCCGGGGGCGGTTACGCCTCACGGGATGATGTCTGTGGTTCCGTTCAACGTGATGGGGTCGGATACGAATGTCTACGACAAGGACGCACGGTGGTGGTCCACGCCCTACGAGTATTATAACAAGTTCTTCACGGGCTTTGCCCACGGATCGCTGAGCGGCGTGGGGTGTCCCGAGATGGGTTCTCTGCTGACGATGGCGACGGCAGGACCGCTGACGGTGGATTATAAGGAGTACGGCACGGCGTATGAGGACGAGCAGGCTTATCCGGGCTACTATTCCGCGACGCTCTCGAAATACGACATCCTTGCCGAAGCCACGGCCACGGCGCGGACCTCGGCCGAGAGGTACACCTTTCCCGCGGGACAGGGGCATATTCTGTTAAATCTGGGCGAGGGGCTTACGAACGAGAGCGGCGCGACGGTCCGCAAAGTCAGCGCGACGGAGATCGAGGGGATGAAACTGCTGGGGACTTTCTGCTACAACCCGCAGAAAGTGTTTCCGGTCTACTTCGTGCTTCGGGTGACAAAAACCCCGTCGGCAAGCGGCTACTGGAAGAAACAGCGTCCGATGACGGGCGTGGAGGCCGAATGGACCCCGGACAACGGGAAGTATAAACTCTATACGGAATACGGCCGCGAACTGGCGGGCGACGACGTGGGCTACTGGTTCACGTTCGACGACCTCGGGGCGGGCGAGCAGGTGGAGGTCCGGATGGGCATCTCGTATGTCTCGACGGAGAACGCCCGTAAGAACCTCGACGCGGAACAGCCCGCGGGCACGACGTTCGATGACATTCATGCCGCTGCGCGCCGCACCTGGGACGATGCGCTGGGCCGCATCCGCATCGAGGGCGGCACGGAGCAGCAGCGCAGGGTGTTCTACACGGCGCTGTACCATGCGCTGATCCACCCCAATCTCCTGAGCGACGTGAACGGCGAATACCCGCTGATGGAGCGGAGCGGTGAAACGGGTGTCACGGACGGGGAGCGCTATACGGTCTTCTCGCTGTGGGACACCTGCCGGAACGTGCACCAGCTGCTGACGCTGGTCTACCCGGAGCGGCAACTGGAGATGGTGCGCTCGATGGTGGGGATGTACGAAGAGTGGGGATGGCTTCCGAAGTGGGAACTTTACGGACGCGAGACTTTCACGATGGAGGGCGACCCGGCGATCCCGGTGATCGTCGACAGTTGGATGAAGGGCCTGCGGGATTTCGATATGGCAAAGGCCTACGAGGCGATGCACAAGTCTGCCACGACGCCCGGAGCGCAGAACCGCCTGCGCCCGGACATCGATCCCTATATTGAAAAAGGCTATATCCCGCTGGGATTTTACGCCAAAGACCTTGCGGGCGACACTTCGGTTTCGCATGCCCTGGAGTACTACATGGCCGACGCGGCGCTGTCGCTGCTGGCCGATTCATTGGGCAAAAAGGAGGATGCGCAACTCTTCCGGGCCCGCTCGCTGGGTTATAAAAACTACTACGACCAAGAGTTCGGGACGCTGCGGCCGATTACCAAAGAGGGGCATTTCCTGACGCCCTTTAACCCGAAAGCGGGTGAGAACTTCACGGCGGCTCCGGGGTTTCACGAGGGCTCGGCGTGGAACTATACGTTCTACGTTCCGCACGACGTGGAGGGCCTGACGCGGCTGATGGGCGGACGGAAGAAGTTTGTCGACAAACTGCAAATGGTCTTCGACGAGGGGCTTTATGATCCTGCGAACGAACCCGATATCGCCTATGCGTATCTGTTCAGCCGCTTCCGGGGCGAGGAGTGGCGCACGCAACGAGAAACAAGGCGTCTCTTGGAAAAACATTTCACCACCGCACCCGACGGCATTCCGGGCAACGACGACACGGGCACGATGTCGGCGTGGGCGGTCTTCACGATGCTGGGCCTTTACCCCGACTGCCCGGGAGAGCCTTATTATACGCTGACGGCCCCGACCTTCGACCGGGCAGAGATCGACACGGAGCGGGGAACGCTGGTAATCGAAAAAAGCGGCGAGGGTTATATCGACCGGATGACATTGGGCGGAAAACCGCTGAAGAAATACCGCGTGAGCCACGACGAACTGCTGCGCGGCGGACGGCTGACTTTCGAACTTAAAACTGCAAAATAGATGAAATTTTCCGGATTATTATTCGCCGCGGCCCTGCTGGGCTCCTGCGCGCAGCCTGCTGCCGGCGACGGCGATTTTACGCGTTTCGTGGACCCGAAGATCGGCACGGGCGGCCACGGACATGTCTTCGTGGGGGCCAACGTACCGTTCGGACTGGTGCAGGTGGGGCCGACGAGCATCCCGCAGACGTGGGACTGGTGCTCGGGCTACCATGTTTCGGACTCGACGGTGATCGGATTCTCGCACACGCATTTGAGCGGTACGGGCATCGGCGACCTGTTCGACATTACGGTGATGCCCGTCACGGGCAAAGTGACCTATGCGCGGGGAACGGCCGACGATCCTGCCTCGGGCCTGTGGTCCTATGCCGACCGCACACAAGAGATCACGAAACCGGGCTACTACTCGGTTCCGCTGATGCGCTACGGCATCCGGGCCGAGATGACGGCCACGGAGCGCGTGGGACTGCACCGCTATACGTTCCCGGCCTCGGACGCCTCGGCCGTGGTGTTCGACCTGGAGAACGGCGGATGCTGGGACAAAGCCACCGAGACGCACCTCGAAAAGCAGGACGACCATACGATCTCCGGCTGGCGCCATTCGACGGGCTGGGCCAAAGACCAAAGGGTTTACTTTGTCGCCGAGTTTTCGAAGCCGTTCACGGAGTTCGAAACCATCGGTGATAAATACGCCCGGGCGTCGTTCCGGACAACTGACGGGGAACCGGTGTTGCTGAAAGTCGCTTTATCGCCCGTAAGCGTGGAGGGTGCCAAAGCGAACCTCGCGGCAGAGCTTCCCGGCTGGGACTTCGAGGCGACCGCAGAGGCCGCCGGTGCGAAATGGAACGCCGAGCTGTCGAAAGTCAGGATCACGACGACGGATGAGACGGCGAAACGGATTTTCTATACGGCGCTTTATCATACGATGGTGGCCCCGTCGGAGTTCTGCGACGTGAACGGAGACTACTACGGCTCGGACCACGAAATCCACCGCCATGCCGGTTTCACGAATTACACGACCTTCTCGCTGTGGGACACCTACCGTGCAGCGATGCCGCTGATGACGATTCTCCACCCGGAGCGGATGCCCGACATCGTCAACACGATGCTGGCGATCTCCGACGAGCAGGGACGGCTTCCGGTGTGGCACCTGTGGGGCAACGAAACCGACTGCATGGTGGGTAACTCGGGTATCCCCGTGGTTGCGGATGCCATTGTGAAGAACATCCCGGGCTTCGATCGCGAAAAGGCGTTCGAGGCGATCCGGACGACGGCCTTGGGCGACGGGCGCGGCGGGGACCTGCGCAAGAAGTACGGCTATATCCCGTGCGATTTGATGAACGAGGCGGTGGCCTACGACATGGAGTACGCTTTGGCCGACGGCGCTGCGGCGCGTGCCGCCGAGGCGCTGGGCAAGGCGGAGGATGCGCGGTACTTTACGGAGCGCAGTCACTCCTACCGCAACTATTTCGACCCCGGGACGCGCTTTATGCGGGGCCGGGACTCGAAAGGCGGCTGGCGGACGCCGTTCAATCCGTTTGCCTCGACGCACCGCGCCGACGACTACTGCGAGGGCAACGCCTGGCAGTACACGTGGCTGGCGCCGCATGACGTTCGGGGGCTCGAAGGGCTGTTCGGAAGCCGGGAGAAGATGCTCGAAAAACTGGATTCGCTCTTTACGGTAAGTTCCGTTGTCGAGGGCGGCGAGACCTCGCCCGACATCTCGGGGCTGATCGGCCAGTACGCCCACGGCAACGAGCCGAGCCACCATGTGCTGTACCTCTATACGATGCTGGGTCAGCCGTGGAAAACGGCCGACAAGGTCCGCGAGGTGCTCACGACCCTGTACCACGATCAGCCGGACGGTTTGTCGGGCAACGAGGATGTGGGCCAGATGTCGGCGTGGTACGTCCTTTCGGCGCTGGGCATGTACGAGGCTGAACCTGCGGGCGGACGCTACTGGTTCGGCTCGCCCCTGTTCGACAAGGCCGAAATCCGCGTTCCGGGCGGCACGTTCACCGTGACGGCTGAAAACAACTCCGCCGAAAACAAGTATATCCAGCGGGTGTGGCTCGACGGACGTCCCTACACGAAACCCTACCTGTGGCACCAGGACCTGATGCGCGGCGGGGAGCTTGTTTTCGAAATGGGTCCGGAGCCTAAAGTGTGGTACTGCCCCGACGAGCCGGACGAATACGCCGACCAACGCCCGGCGACGGAGAAGCGGCTGTTCCGCTCGGAGGCCGTCGAAGCCGAAATCGAGCGCGTATGCGGTCTGCTGACCAACGAACGCCTGCGGTGGATGTTCCGCAACTGCTTTCCCAATACGCTCGACACTACGGTCCACTACGGCGAGGACGAAAACGGAAACCCCGATACCTATGTCTATACGGGTGATATTGCAGCCATGTGGCTCCGCGATTCGGGGGCGCAGGTATGGCCCTATGTGCAGCTGTGCAACGAGGACCCGGCTTTGCAGGAGATGATCGCCGGGGTGATCCGCCGCCAGTTGAAACTCATCAATATCGACCCTTACGCCAATGCTTTCAACGTTGCGCCGACGGGAGCCCACAACAAGACGGACTTCCCGGTGGCAGACCCGATGGTCTTCGAGCGTAAATGGGAGATCGACTCGCACTGCTATCCCGTCCGTCTGGCGCATCACTACTGGAAAACCACGGGCGACGCATCGGTTTTCGACGCCGAGTGGGTCGCCGCCATGCGCAATATCGTAAAGACTTTGAAAGAACAGCAGATGAAAGACGGTCCGGGCGACTATATCTTCCTGCGCACCACGGACCGCCAGCTGGACACCCGCTGTAACGTGGGGCGCGGCAACCCCGTAAAACCCGTGGGGCTGATCGCCTCGGCGTTCCGGCCCTCGGACGACGCCACGACTTTCGGGTTCCTCGTGCCGTCGAACTTTATGGCCGTCACCTCGCTGCGCAAAGCCGCCGAGATACTGACCTCCGTAAACGGGGAAACGCAGCTTGCCGCGGAGTGCACGGCGCTGGCCGGCGAGGTGGCCGAGGCATTGCAGCAATACGCCGTCGTGGAGCACCCCGAATACGGAAAAATCTACGCTTTCGAGGTCGACGGATTCGGCGGGCGGCAGCTGATGGACGACGCCAACGTGCCGTCGCTTTTGGCGATGCCTTACTTGGGCGACGTGGAGCGCACGGACCCCATCTATGAAAACACACGCCGCTTCGTCTGGAGCGACGACAATCCCTATTTCTGGCGCGGTGCGGCGGGGGAGGGGATCGGAGGCCCGCATATCGGCGTGGAGATGATCTGGCCCATGAGCATCATGATGCGGGCTTTCACGTCGGAGGACGACGCCGAAATCCGGGATTGCCTCTGCCAGCTTATCACCACCGACGCCGGCACAGGATTCATGCACGAGTCCTTCTCGCGGCATGACGCCGCGAACTTCACCCGCGCGTGGTTCGCCTGGCAGAACACCCTCTTCGGAGAGTTGATCCTCAAACTCGTAAACGACGGCAAAACAGACCTGCTGAACTCCATAAACTGACCGAAAACCCCGGACTACCATGATAAGACCTGTTTCTTTTTTAGTACTTGCCGCTGTCCTGTGCGGCAGTTGCGGGAACCGCACCGAACGCTCCGCTGCGATTCCCTGCGACGAACCCCTGCCGCGTCCTTCGGAATATGTCTCGACGCTGGTGGGCACGCAGTCGGAATACCTGCTCTCGGCGGGCAACACCTACCCGGCGGTGGCCCTGCCGTGGGGCATGAACTTCTGGACGCCCCAGACGGGCAAGATGGGCGACGGCTGGGCCTACACCTACGGAGCCCACACCATCTGCGGCCTGAAACAGACCCATCAGCCCTCGCCGTGGATCAACGATTACGGGCAATTCTCCTTAATGCCCGTGCGCGGCAAAGATAAAGTGGATGAGGAGTCGCGCCAGAGCTGGTTCTCGCACCAGTCGGAAGAGGCGCGGCCCTACTATTACTCGGTCTACCTGGCCGACCACGACATTAAGGCCGAGATGGCCCCGACGGATCGGGCTGCCGTCATGCGTTTCACATTCCCCGAATCGGACGAGTCGGGCGTGGTGATCGACGCTTTCGACCGCGGATCGTACGTCAAAGTCATGCCCGACAAACGGACCGTCGTGGGCTACACCACCCGCAACAGCGGCGGGGTCCCCGAAAACTTCCGCAATTACTTCGTCGTCCGCTTCGACAAGCCGATCGAAAGTTTCCGGGTCTTCGACGGAGCGCGTGAAGTGAAAGGGGAAGCCGTCACAGGCGATCATGCCGTGGCGGCCATCTACTTCACCACGCGCCGCGGCGAGCAGGTCACGGCGCGCGTGGCTTCGTCGTTCATCTCCGAAGAGCAGGCCGTGCGAAACCTCAAAGAGCTGGGCAAGGACGATTTCGGGACGGTAAAGGCCAAGGCGCAGGAACGCTGGGACGAGGTGCTGGGCAAGATCGAGGTCGCGGGCGGCACCACGGACCAGCACCGCACGTTCTACTCGTGCCTCTACCGTTCGACGCTCTTTCCGCGCAAATTCTACGAAATCGACAAAAAGGGAAACCCCGTTCATTACAGCCCCTACAACGGCAAGGTGCTGCCGGGCTACATGTACACCGACACGGGTTTCTGGGATACGTTCCGGAGCCTCTTCCCGCTGCTGAACCTCGTTTATCCCTCGGTTAATGCCGAGATTCAGGCCGGGCTGGCCAACGCCTACCGCGAGAGCGGATTCCTGCCCGAATGGGCTTCGCCCGGACACCGCGGCTGCATGGTCGGCAACAATTCGGCATCGGTTGCCGCCGACGCCATCCTCAAAGGCGTCACCCCCGAGGAAGACATTGCGACGCTTTACGAGGCGATGCTCGCGGGACGCGATAGGGTGCATCCCACGGTCAGCTCCACGGGACGCCTCGGACACGAGTACTACAACACGCTGGGGTATGTGCCCTACGATGTGAACATTCCGGAAAACGTGGCCCGCACGCTCGAATACGCCTACGACGACTGGTGCATCGCCCAGGTGGCGAAGATGCTCGGAAAGGACGAGGAGGCCGAACGGCTCGAAAAGGCATCGCAGAACTACAAAAACCTGTTCGACCCCGAAACGAAGTTGATGCGCGGACGCAATGCCGACGGGACGTTCCAGTCGCCGTTCAGCCCCTACAAGTGGGGCGACGCCTACACCGAGGGCAACGCGTGGCATTACACGTGGTCGGTGTTCCACGATGTCGAAGGTTTGATCGACCTGATGGGAGGCCGCGAGGGCTTCACGCAGATGCTGGACTCGGTGTTCGTGGTGCCGCCGATCTACGACGACAGCTACTACGGATTCCGCATCCACGAGATTACCGAGATGCAGGTGGCCAACATGGGCAACTACGCCCACGGCAACCAGCCCGCGCAGCACATGATCTACCTCTACGACTACTGCGGGCAGCCTCACAAGGCGCAGTGGTGGACGCGCGAGGTGATGGACCGCCTCTACTCCGCGAAGCCTGACGGATACTGCGGCGACGAGGACAACGGCCAGACCTCGGCATGGTATGTATTCTCGGCCTTGGGGTTCTATCCCGTGTGCCCCGGCGCGGACGAGTATGCCGTCGGATCGCCCCTGTTCCGAAAGGCCGTTATCCACCTCGAAAACGGAAACGACATCGTGATCGAAGCCCCGGAGAACTGTCCCGCGAACCGCTATGTCGGAAAGATGACCCTCGATGGTAAGAACCTCGAACGACCCTTTATAAACTACTCCGAACTCCAAAAGGGGGTAAAGGTCCGGTTCGAAATGCAGCCGGAACCGGATAAATAACGCGGCCCGAAGTTCGAGGATGCGTCCTATTCGATGAGGCGGAACGATTGTCGATAAATTGTCGATAGAATATGTCCGGGAATTTTGAAAGTCTGCCGAAAAACGCTACTTTTGTGACGTTGTTTTAACGACAGTTAGGTTAATTCCGATGATTCCCATTAGCAATATCGACCAACGCGAGCGAAAGAAACGGCAGGGGCAAGCCGCTGTCTTCTATTCGTCGGCGTGTCGGCAGATGCAGCCCGCACACTCCCCGAAGCAGCAGATGCCTGCTCGTGGAATGCTCGGATAGATACAAGACCGCCACGGCAGTAATGTCGTGGCGGTTTCCCGTCTCGGAGGGAGGGTTTTGAACGAACGAATTAAAACGAATTTATATGAAAGTAGGCGTGATTATGGGCTCTGTGAGCGATTACGACGTGATGGCGGAGGCCGTTGCGACGCTCGAAGCGTTCGGCGTGGATTTCGAGAAACGGGTGGTCAGCGCCCACCGCACGCCCGACCTGTTGTGCGAATACGCCAAGACGGCCCGCGAACGCGGCATCGGCGTGATTATCGCCGGGGCCGGAGGTGCCGCGCACCTGCCGGGCATGGTGGCTTCGATGACCCCGCTGCCCGTGGTGGGCGTTCCCGTGAAGTCGCGGGCCCTGAACGGGCTGGACTCGCTGCTGTCGATCGTGCAGATGCCCGCGGGCGTTCCCGTGGCCACGACGGCCATCAACGGAGCCAAGAACGCCGCGCTGATCGCCGTGTCGATCCTCGCGCTGCAGGATGACGGCCTGGCCGCGAAGCTCGACGCTTTCCGTGCCAAACAGACCGCCGACGTACTCAAAGCCGAGCTGTAATGAAGACCATCGGTATCATAGGCGGAGGCCAGCTGGGGCTGATGATCGCGGAGCAGGCGCGGGAATTGGGCGTGCGCACCATAAGCCTCGACCCGGCGCCGGATGCTCCGGCATTCCGGGTCTGCGACGAGCATATCGTGGCGGCTTACGACGATGCCGGGGCGCTCGAAGAGCTGTGCCGCCGCAGCGACGCGGTGACCTACGAATTTGAAAATGTGCCGGGGGAAATCCTGATCCCGCTGTGCGAAAAATACAACATCCCGCAGGGTTACAAACCCCTGTACGATTCGCAGGACCGCCTGCGCGAAAAGACCAACGCCCGCGACCACGGGCTTCGCACCCCCGGCTTCGCCGCCGTGGACGACGAAGCGTCGCTGCGGGCCGCCGTGAAGGAGTTGGGATTGCCCGCCGTGCTGAAAACCCGCACGCTGGGGTACGACGGCCACGGACAGCTGGTGCTGAAAACCGAGGCCGATATCGAGCGGGCCCTGCCGCTGCTGGCGGTGCCCTGCATTCTGGAGGAGTTCGTGCGTTTCGATTCCGAAGCCAGTATCGTGATGGTCGCCGATGCGGAGCAGGTGGTGAGCTTTCCGGTGGGGCGCAACATCCACCGCGACGGAATCCTCGACCTCTGTATCGTGCCCGCCGAGGCTGATCCGCTGGTGTTGGAGCGGATGAAGTGCGCGAGCGAACGCTTCATGCGCGACTGCGGCTACCGGGGCATCCTGGCCATCGAGTATTTCATCAAAGGCGATGAGTTCTATTTCAACGAGATGGCTCCGCGTCCCCACAACTCGGGACACTACACCATCGAGGGTTCGACCACGAACCAGTTCCGCGAACTGGTGCGCTATCTCGTCGGAGAACCCTTGCAGGAGCCGCGGCTGGTGGCGCCTACGGTGATGAAGAATATCCTGGGGCAGGATCTCGAAGCGGCTGAAAAAGTCGCTGCGGAGAACCGCGACGGCGTTTACGTCCACCTTTACGGCAAGACGGAGAGCCGTCCCAAACGCAAGATGGGCCACATTACTTTTGTCGGTATGGATGCCGGGGTGTATGCCGGCGAATGGGCCGAACGATTTGTAAAATAAGTGCAAACAAGATAAAATGAACACGACTGACTATCGTATTTTTGTAGAAAAACTACCCCGCTTCCGGGTCGAGGCCGAGAGCCTGCGCCGGGAGCTGAATGCCAACCTGAATCTGGAACTGGGCGAAGTGCGCCTGCTCTGCGTCTACGACCTGTTCGGCTTCAGCGGGGAACTGCTGGAGAAGAGCCGCTACACGGTCTTCGGCGAGGTGGTGACCGACTCCGTGACCGACTCGTGCGACCTCACGGGCCGCAAATACATCGCCGTGGAGTTCCTGCCCGGGCAGTTCGACCAGCGCGCCGCGTCGGCCGTCGACTGTGTGCGGTTGATCGACCCCGAGGCTCAGGTCAACATCCGCTCGTCGAAGCTGCTGTTGTTCGACGATCGGGTGACCGATGCCGAGCTCGAGAAGATCCGCCGCTACTACATCAACGCCGTGGAGTCGCGTGAGAAGAACCTCGCGGTGCTGAGCGACATGGAGCAGGCCGAGATGAAGCCCGTCGAGGTATTGGCGGGTTTCCGGGAGATGACGGATGCGGAGTTGGAGCCCTGCTGCAAGCGGATGGGGCTGGCGATGAACGACGACGACCTGCGCGAGGTGGTGAAGTATTTCCGCGCCGAGGGCCGTGATCCCTATGAGACCGAACTGCGCATTCTCGACACCTATTGGAGCGACCATTGCCGCCACACGACCTTTACGACCGAACTGGAGGGCATCACCGTCGAGGAGTCGTTCGCCAAGGCGGAGATCGAGGATTCGCTGGCGCTGTACCTGCGTATCCGCCGCGAGTTGGGCCGCGAACACAAGAGCCTCTGCCTGATGGACATGGCGACGATCGGCGCCCGCTACCTGAAGCAGAAAGGAATGCTCGACGACCTGGAGGTCTCGGAGGAGAATAATGCCTGCTCGGTCTATATCGACGTGGACGTCGACGGGCAGACCGAGAAATGGCTCCTGCAATTTAAGAACGAAACCCATAACCACCCCACGGAGATCGAACCTTTCGGCGGGGCTTCGACCTGTCTGGGCGGCGCCATCCGCGACCCGCTGTCGGGCCGCAGCTACGTCTACCAGGCGATGCGCGTGACGGGTGCCGGGAACATCTACCTGCCGGTTTCCGAGACCCTCCCGGGCAAACTGCCGCAGAGCGTCATTTCGAAAAAGGCCGCGGCCGGCTATTCGAGCTACGGCAACCAGATCGGCCTGGCGACGACCCACGTGCGGGAGATTTACCACGACGACTACGTGGCCAAGCGCCTCGAGGTGGGGGCCGTGGTGGGGGCCGTGAAAGCCGCGAACGTGCGCCGCGAGCGTCCCGCCCCCGGCGACAGGATCATCATGTTCGGCGGCCGCACGGGCCGTGACGGCATCGGCGGAGCCACGGGCTCGTCGAAAGAGCATAACGTGAAGTCGCTCGAGACGTGCGGCAGCGAGGTGCAGAAAGGCAACGCCCCTGAGGAGCGTAAACTCGAACGGCTGTTCCGCCGTCCCGAGGTGACGCGCCTCGTCAAAAAATCGAACGACTTCGGCGCCGGCGGCGTCAGCGTCGCCATCGGCGAGCTGGCCGACGGACTGGACATCTACCTCGACCGCGTGAAGACCAAATACAGCGGCCTGAACTCCACGGAGCTGGCTATCAGCGAGTCGCAGGAGCGCATGTCGGTGGTCGTCGAGGCGAAGGACATGGAGGAATTCATGGGGTACTGCCGCGAGGAGAATATCGAGGCGGTGCACGTGGCCGACGTGACGGACACGGCGCGGATGCGGATGTTCAACGGCGACCGCAAAATCGTGGACCTCAGCCGCGAATTTATCGACAGCGCCGGAGCGAAACACTATGCCGAGGCCAAGATCGGGGAGGTCGAGAACCGCGATCCTTTCGTCCGCGATGTGGCGGGGGAGAGCCTTGCCGAGCGTTTTGCGAATAATTTGAAAGACAATAACGTCGTCTCGCAGCGGGGACTGATCGAGATGTTCGACTCGACGATCGGCCGTTCCACGGTGCTGATGCCTTTCGGCGGCCGGATGCAGCGCAGCGAGACGCAGGTTTCGGTGCAGAAACTCCCGACCGACGGATATACCGACACGGCCAGCGTCATGGCTTTCGGCTACAACCCCTATGTGGCTTCGTGGAGCCCCTACCACGGGGCGGCTTACGCCGTCGTGGAGGCCGCCGCGAAAGTCGTGGCTGCAGGTGCGCGGTATGACCGGATGCGTTACTCCTACCAGGAGTATTTCGAGCGCATGACCAAGAATCCCGAGTCGTGGGGCAAGCCCCTCAGCGCGCTGCTGGGCGCCCTGAAGATGCAGGTCGAGCTGGGACTGCCCTCGATCGGCGGCAAGGACTCGATGTCGGGAACTTTCCAGCAAATCAACGTGCCGCCGATGCTGATGGCTTTCGGCATCACGACGGTCGATGCGCGGACGGTCATTTCGACCGACCTCAAAGGGGCCGGACACCGCATCTACCTCATCCGCCACACGCCGCTGGAGAGCCGGATGCCCGACACGGCGCAGCTGAAAGAGAACTTTACGTTCGTCAGCTCGCAGATCGAGGCCGGAAAGATTCTCTCGGCGTGGTCCGTCGGCTTCGGCGGAGTGGCCGAAGGATTGGCTAAGATGGCTTTCGGCAACGGCATCGGCGCCGAGGTGACGATGGACGAGGCGAAACTTTACGAGTATGCCTACGGCTCGATCCTCGTCGAGTGCGAGGGTACGCTCGAATACCCGCATGCCGAGCAGCTGGGCTTCACCGTCGCCGGAGAGGCGTTGACGGTCAACGGCGTGAAGATGCCGCTCGAGGAGCTTTACAAGGCCAATACGGAGAAATTCGCGGCGGTCTATCCGGACAAGGACCCGCGGGTGACCGGGGTGATGACCTCCGCACCCGCCCCGAAGACGTTCGTCTACCCGGGCGAGGCGGTGGAGCATCCGCTGGTCTATATCCCGGTGTTCCCCGGCACGAACTGCGACTACGACACCGCCAAGGCGTTCCGCAAGGCGGGCGCCGAGGTCGAAATGAGCGTGCTGTGCAACATCGGCGGCGACGACATCCTGCGCTCGATCGCTGAGATGAAGGAGCATATCCGCCGGGCGCATATCTTCGTGCTGAGCGGCGGCTTCTCGTCGGGCGACGAACCCGACGGAAGTGCGAAGTTCATTGTGAACGTGCTGAACAACAAAGATATCCGCGAGGAAATCCACGCGCTGATCGACCGCGGGGGCCTGATCCTGGGCATTTGCAACGGTTTCCAGGCGTTGGTGAAATCGGGACTGCTGCCCTACGGACGCCTGGGCATGGTGACCAAGGATTCGCCGACGCTCTTCCGCAACGACATCAACCGCCACATCTCGCAGATCGTCACGACGCGCGTCGCCACAACCGCGTCGCCGTGGCTCGCGGGCTTCCGGCCGGGCGACCTGCACGCGATCGCCGTCAGCCACGGCGAGGGCAAGTTCGTGGTGAGCGAGGAGCTGGCCAAAGAGCTTTTCGCCAACGGGCAGGTGGCTTTCCAGTACGCCGACGCCGACGGCAATCCGACGGCCGAAGCGCCCTATAACCCCAATGGTTCGCAGTACGCCATCGAGGGCCTCGTTTCGCGCAACGGTCAGATTCTGGGCAAGATGGGCCACACGGAACGTTACGAGGCGAACCTCTTCAAAAACATCGCCGGTGAGAAGGAGCAGTCGCTGTTCCGCAACGCCGTCGCCTATTTTCGGAAAAAGTAATACAATATAAACTCAAAACACCAAACACACCATGAAACAGCTCGAAATGCTCTACGAGGGCAAGGCAAAACAGGTTTTCCGCACC
>ERZ1673699.1326-NODE-1326-length-20190-cov-5.884877_pt1 | contig 20190 bp, 21 predicted proteins | sample MGYA00580229_ERZ1673699 | MGnify/ENA primary metagenome ERZ1673699 (study PRJEB41218, sample SAMN15661785) | gut metagenome | host: Homo sapiens | place: Canada: London | collected 2015-08-20/2019-03-30 | study: EMG produced TPA metagenomics assembly of... | reverse complement strand
GCTGGTGGCCATGCAGCAGGAGATGGGACGCCGCCGCGGGGTGGTGATGGACGGCCGCGACATCGGCACGGTGGTCTTCCCCGACGCCGAGATGAAGATCTTCATGACGGCGGACCCCGCCGTGCGCGCCTGCCGCCGCTACAAGGAGCTGACAGGAAAGGGTATGACGGTGACGATGGAGGAGGTCGAACGCAACATCCGCGAGCGCGACAAGGCCGACATGAGCCGGGCCATCTCGCCGCTGCGCCAGGCCGACGACGCCATCGTGCTCGACAACAGCCACATGACCGTCGACGAGCAGATGGCGTGGTTTATGGAACAATTCAAAATGCACAATGCATAATGCACAATTATGATTCGGCGGACATGCACCCGCCCGTTGTGTTAATTCTGAATTGTGAATTGTGCATTGTGAATTGCAGCCATGCGTGTCGAGATCGACGATAAATCGGGCTTCTGCTTCGGCGTTGTCCGCGCAATCACGGAGGCCGAACGGGCCCTCGGGAGCGGCGCCACGGTCTATTCGCTCGGCGATATCGTCCACAACCGCATCGAGGTCCAACGCCTCGAACAGTTGGGACTGCGGACCGTCACCCACGCCGACATGCCGCGCCTCGCAGGATGCCGCCTCTTCATCCGCGCCCACGGGGAACCTCCTACGACATACGCCGCGGCCCGGAAACTGGGCATCGAGGTGATCGACGCCACCTGTCCGGTGGTCGCCCGCCTCCAACGGCGGGTGAAGGAGGCCCACGAGCGGATGCGCCCGCTGGGCGGCCAAGTCGTGATCCTCGGCAAGCGGGGCCACGCCGAGGTGGTGGGCCTCACGGGGCAGGTCGCAGACCCGACGATCGTGATCGAAGGGGCGGAGGACCTGGCGTCGATCGACTTTTCGCGCCCGGTCTATTTCCTCTCGCAGACCACGCAGAGCATCGCGCTGTTCGAGGAGCTCGGGGCCGAGATGCGCCGCCGGGCCGCCGATCCGGACCGGGTGTGCATCGACGACACGATCTGCCGGCAGGTTTCGAACCGCGAACAGCACCTCACGGAGTTCTCGGGACGCTTCGACGCCGTGGTTTTCGTCTGCGGCCGCAAGTCGTCGAACGGCAAAGTGCTCTCGGAGGTGTGCCGCCGGGCCAATCCGCGGACGCACGTCGTCGAGGAAGCGAGCGAGATCGAGTCCGAATGGTTCGACGGCGTCGCTTCGGTGGGCATCTGCGGCGCAACGTCGACCCCCAAATGGCTGATGCAGGAAGTTGCCGATGCTATCGGGCAATTAAAAATAAATAATAGCTGAAAATCCGGTCGCATGCGATAAGCCCCTCCCGAGGGAGGGGTTTGGGGTGGGGTCAGACTTGCAAACGACGCCAAAGGCGGCGACTACGACCGACAGCAGCAAAATAACGATAAAAACATTTAACATGATTCTGTTATGAAATACTTCGTCCGTTCATTAAAATATTTCTGCGCCCTGTGCGTTCTCTGTATAGTCCTGATGGGGCTGATGCTGATGACCGGCACCTCGGCGCTGTCGCTCGACGACACGCTCTACGCCATGTTCCACACCGACCGCTACCTGATGCTGTTCACGGCGATCGTGGTGCTGGCGGCCGTCTATCCCAAATTCGGATTCGTCGAGCGCAAGGTCGAGGGCGACGTGGAGGAGAACCGCCAGCAGATCGTCAACGCATTCCGCTCGTCGGGATTTTCGCTCCGCAGCGAGGAGGACGGGGTGATGGTCTTCCGCGCCGACACCATCCTGCAGAAACTCATGCTGCTGGGCGAAGACGAAATAAAAGTTTCACAATACGGACAGTGGATCGTGCTCGACGGCATCCGCCGCGGAGTCGCCCGGGTGCAGTACCGCCTCGATTCGTACATACACATGACGCGCAATGATTAGAAAATACCGTTACCTGCTCACCGCGGCCGCCGCTGTCGCCGCCGCAGGACTGCTGACTTTCGCCGCCCGCAACGACTTCGGGCTGGGCCGCAACATGGAGATCACCGTCAACATGATGCGCGAACTGTCGCTCAACTACGTCGATCCCGTGGACCCCGACAAACTGATGGAGGGAGCCGCCGCGGGCATGGTCAACGACCTCGACCCCTACACGGAGTACATTCCCGAGGAGGGGATGCAGGATTTCGAACTGCTCACCACGGGCAAGTACGGCGGCATCGGGTCGCTCATCCGCCAGAAGGATGACTATGTGCGCATCGCCCAGCCCTATGAAAACTCCCCGGCGGACAAAGCCGGGCTGAAGATCGGCGACAAGATCCTTTCGATCGACGGCAAGGAGGCCAAGGGTTTCACCACCGAGCAGGTCTCCTCGCGCCTCAAAGGCGAACCGGGAAGCAAGGTCAAAGTGACCGTCGAACACCTCGACGGCACGCAGCAGACCGCAACGATCCGCCGCGAGCGCATCGCCATTCCGGGCGTACCCTATGTCGGGTGGGCCGCCGACGGCATCGGCTACATCCGCCACAGCGACTTCACCGAAGGGTGTTACGAGGAGCTGCGCGCGGCCATCGAAAGGCTGCGCAAAGAGGGCGACCTGAAAGGGCTCGTGCTCGACTACCGCTCGAACGGCGGCGGCATCATGCAGGAGGCGATCAAAATCCTGGGGATGTTCGTCCCCAAGGGCACGGAGGTACTGAGCACCAAAGGGCGCTCGGAGGCCTCGAAACAGACGTTCCGCACCGATTCGGAGCCCATACTCCCCGACCTGCCGCTGGCCGTGCTCGTCAACGGCAATTCGGCCTCGGCGGCCGAGATCGTCGCCGGAGCCCTGCAAGACCTCGACCGCGCGGTGCTGATCGGCCAGCGCAGTTTCGGCAAAGGACTCGTGCAGGCGACCCGCCCGCTGGGCTACAACACCATGCTGAAACTCACGACGGCCAAATACTACATCCCTTCGGGCCGCTGCATTCAGGCCATCGACTACTCCCACTCGCAGGAGGGTTCGGTGCGCGTGGTCCCCGACTCGCTTATCTCGGAGTTCTCGACCAGGGCGGGCCGCAAGGTCTATGACGGCGGCGGCGTGATGCCCGACATCCGCACCGACCCGGAGTATATCTCGCGCTTCGCCATGACGCTCTATGCGATGGGATTCATCGAGGATTTCGGCGACGAATACATGCGCCGCAACCCGGGCCGGGAGATCGACGTGCGCACCTTCTCGATCACGGACCGGGACTACGCCGACTTCGCGGAGTTCATGGAGGGGAAGAAAGTCCCCTACGAATCGGATACCCGCCGGGCGCTCAAAGCGCTGAAAAAAGCCGCCGAGGACGACCGTTTCGCCGAACTGAAGAACAAGTTCGAACAGGTGGAGGCCGAGCTGAAGGACGACACGCAGACCAACCTCGAAACCTACCGCAAACAAGTCGTCGAGGCGATCAACAACGACATCGTGATGCGCTACGGCTATCAGGCCGGCGTGATCGAGCACTCGCTGCCCGGGGACAAGGAGGTGAAGCAGGCGATCGGGGTGCTGGACAACCCCGAAGAGTACGCCCGCATCACCCGCGAGCAGGACACCCAGCGCAAATAGACACGCGCCATGAAGCTCAGCACGAAATATTTCTCGTTCCGCAACCGCGTGGTGGTGATCGTCGTCGGGGTGACTCTCGGCGCCTTATCGCTGCTCTACACCAACAACATGGCCCAGCGGCTGAAATGGAAGGAGCAGCACGACGTGGCCCTGTGGGCCCACGCCATCGAACGCGTGAGCCGCGACGTGCTGGGCGGCACTATTCAGGACCCGCTCGTGACGGACATCATGTCCAACGGCAACAACATCCCGTTCATCATCACCAACGAGAACCTCGAGGTCATCAACTCGCACCTCGTACCGGACAAGATCATCGACCATCCCGACCGGCTGCGGCGGCAGATCGACAAGTTCACCCAGGAAAACACCCCGATTCCGGTAAATTTCCTCTGGTCGTCGCAGCATTACCACATCATTTTTTACGGCCGGTCGGCGCTGCTCAAATCGCTCTACTATTTCCCCTATGTGCAGCTGCTCGTCATCACGGCCTTCATCGCGCTGGGATTCATCGCCTTCCGCTCGTCGAAGCACGACGAGCAGAACCGCGTGTGGATCGGACTGGCCAAGGAGACCGCCCACCAGCTGGGCACACCCACCTCGTCGCTGCTCGGATGGATCGAATACCTGCGTTCGCAGAATGTCGACCAGACCGCCGTGGAGGAGATGAACAAAGACCTCACGCATCTGATGAAGATCGTGGACCGCTTTTCGAAAATCGGCTCCGAAACGCCGCTCACCCCGGCCAACATCAACGAGGTGGTGGGCGAATCGGTCATGTATTTCCGCAAGCGCATTCCCCGCAACGTGACCCTCGACTACAACGGGCTGGCCATCGCCCCGGTGCAGGCCAACATCAACGCCGCGCTGTTCGAATGGGTCGTGGAGAACCTGATGAAGAACTCGCTCGACGCCCTGCAGGGCCACGGAGCCATCGACGTCCGCATCTCCTCGGACGACCAGCACGTCATCATCGACGTCAAAGACACCGGCAAGGGCATTCCCAAGAGTAACTGGAAACGCATCTTCGAACCCGGATTCACGACCAAGACCCGCGGCTGGGGCCTCGGGCTGTCGCTCTCGAGGCGCATCGTCGAAGATTACCACCAGGGCCGGATCGCCGTCATAGACTCCGAAATCGGCAAGGGAACCACCATCCGCATCACCCTCAAACGCATCTTCGCCTGATGACCGACTCGCTGACACATAGCGTGACAGCCAGACCGGCAGGCGGACCCGACAGCGCGGCGCTCGCAGGGCAGGCGGACAGCATCCCCGCACCGGCCGCGGATTCCGTCGGGCAGACGGCGGCCGACACGCTGTTTTTCCGGGATTTCCGCGCGACCGAAACGGAATCGTCCTCCGTCTGGCGCGACACCACGTCGGCGGCCCTTTTCGGGGAAGCGTCGATCACGGCGGAACCCCTGCGGATGCAATCCGCACCGCCGGTCTCGCTCACCGAAAACGCCGTTTTCCAGAGTTTCGTGCTGCTGCTCGCCGCAACCTATGCCATGCTGCTCTACCGCAACCTGGGCGACGTGCGCACACTGCTCGACCGCATCTCGCGCGACACGGCCACCGGGCAGCGGCTCTCGGAAGATCCGGGCGGCAGCGGCTTCTCGCGCTTCCTGAACATCGCAACCACCATCGGCATGCTCTTCATGGGGGTCATGGTGGTCAAATACGGCGATTCGCTGATGCCGGACCAGCTGGGGGAGACCCTCTCGCACGGCGCCGTGCTGGCCCTGAGCCTGCTGGCGACGGCAGCCTGCTGCGGCGTGGTCGTCTACCAGATGGCCGTCGTCCGCCTGGCGGGGGCCGTCACGATCTCACAGCCCTTCATCTCGCAGCTCGTGCTGCTCAAACGCACCTATTTCTCCCTCGCGGTGATCGTCACCTCGCCAGCACTGCTGCTTTTCGCACTCTGTCCCCGGGGCACCGGAGGCGTATGGTTTTGCATCATTATCATCGAATTGGCCGTAACGGCCGGTCTATACCTCCGGGAGACACTAAATCTGTTTATTGCTAAAAAAATTTCGATTTTGCATTGGTTTTTGTACCTTTGCACAGTGGAAATCTTTCCCATCAGCCTTTTGTGGTTGCTCACGGTGAGATGACCCAGCAACAACAAACCTAAATTATTCGCAACGTTGAAAGTAAAGAGTGTACTGGTTTCGCAGCCGAGGCCTGCAGTTATTGAAAAATCCCCGTTCTACGAATTGTCCCAGAAATACCACGTGGAGATCGCCTACCGGCCTTTCATCCGCGTCGTCGGCGTCTCCCTGAAGGAGTTCCGCGCCCAACGGGTCGAAATACTCACGCACACCGCCGTCATCTTCACATCGCGCACGACGGTCGACAGCTTTTTCCATATCTGCGAGGAGGCGCGCATCACCGTGCCCGAAACCATGAAATACATCTGCCAGACGGAGGCCGTGGCGCTCTACCTGCAGAAATACATCGTCTACCGCAAGCGCAAAATCTCGTTTGCCGACGGATCGTTCACCTCGCTCGTCGAGCTGATTATCAAACACAAGGAGGAGAAACTCCTGCTGGCGCTGACCGAACCCCACCGTCCCGAGCTGCCGGAAACGCTTTCGAAGCTCAAACTGTCGGTCAGCCCGGTCATCCTGGCCCGCACGGTCGCCGCGGACCTGGACGACGTGAAACTGGCCGATTACGGCCTGCTGGCGCTCTATTCGCCGTCGGACGTCAAAACCCTCGTCGAGAAATTCGGCACCGACGGCCTGCCGGCCATCGCGGTCTTCGGCGAAAGCACGCTGCGCGCAGCCATTGCGGCCGGAATCACCGTGCTGGCCAACGCCCCGACGGCCGAAGCCCCCTCGATGGTCAAAGCCATCGACATCTTCCTGCAGAAAGTGCAGAAAGGCGAGGAGCCGGAACCCGTCAAGCTGGTGGCCGACGCCCGCAAAGAGGAGTTCATCCGCAGCCAACAGCACAAGCTGGCCAAGAAGAGCCGCACACGCCGTCCCGGCACGGAAACCCGCAAATAACAGGGGCCGGAAGCCCCAGCCGCCATGTCCGCAAACTCACTCCCCCGCACCGAAAGGCTCCGTTCGCTCGGTGTCATACGCCGTATGTTCGAGAGCGGGGAGAGCGGTTTCATCTTCCCGTTCCGCTACGTCTGGTTCGCCGAACCCGACACCGAGCAGTCGGTCGAAGTGATGTTCTCCGTCCCCAAGAAGTTCCACAAACGGGCCAACAAGCGCAACCTCCTGCGCCGCCGCACGAAAGAGGCCTACCGCCTGCAGAAACAGATCGTGCACAACGGCGCGCCGGTCAACCTGGACCTGGCGCTGATCTATTCGTCGAAGGAGGTGCTGCCGTATAAAACCGTCGCAAATGCCGTCCGCAGGATTCTGGAATCGGTCGTGGAGCATCTTTAAACGGGTGTGCGCCTTTCCGCTGATCGCGCTGGTGCGGTTCTATCAACTCTGCATCTCGCCTTTCACGCCCCCGTCGTGCCGGTTCACCCCCACGTGTTCGCAGTACGCCCTCGAAGCGCTGCGCAAATACGGCCCCCTGAAAGGACTGTGGCTCACCGTGCGGCGGCTGTCCAAATGCCACCCGTGGGGCGGCAGCGGCTACGATCCCGTACCCTGACGGCACCCGCAAAAAAAGGACGGACGACTTTACAGCCGTCCGCCTCCCTTCATGAAGATTTTGCGTCACCTCTACTTCTTTGAATTCATTCTTCTTCCGAAGACAAAGATTGCGCCCTTTTTCGGAAAAACCAATCCCGACCTTAATGTTTAAGGTCGGGATTCCGTCTTTCATCCAACCGATTTCGTCCAACTACACAATTCAGTCGTGAAAATCGCAACATTGTTCCGTGGCGGATTCGAATTCGAGCGTCGCATGGGGGATTCCCGAATGGCCCAACAGCTCTTTCAGGGTGTGTTTCACCCCTTCCATCCGGGAAAGGCTGTCGAGCACGACGTGCGCCGTGAGAGCGTTTTCGGTCGTACTGATGGCCCAAACGTGGATGTGATGGACCGCCCTGACACCCGGAACAGCCGCCATTTTTCGTTCGATCTCGGCGACGTCGATGCCTCCGGGAACTCCGTCGAGCGAAAGGCGCAGGCTGTCGCGGGTCAGCGACCAGACCGAGGCCACGATCACCCCGGCAACGACGAGCCCCACGATCGGGTCGACGACGGTCCAGCCGGTCCACGAGATCACGAGGCCCGAGACCAGCACTCCGACCGACACCAGCGCATCGGCAGCCATGTGCAGGTAGGCGCCTTTGACATTCAGGTCGCGGTCCTTGTCCTTCATGAAGAGCCACGCCGTGAAGCCGTTTATCACCACGCCGACACCCGCGGTCCAGGCGATGGCGCCGCCCACGACCGGGGCGGGATGCAGCATGCGACCGATACTCTCGGCGACGATGACGCCGACGGCGATGAGCAGGATCACGGAGTTCAACAGCGAAATCAGCACGGTGCTCTTCTTGTAGCCGTAGGTATATTTGGGCGTGGCCTTAGCCTGGGCCAGCCGGAACGCCAGCATGGCCAGCAGCAGGCTGGCCACGTCGGAGAGGTTGTGCCCGGCGTCGGACAGCAGGCCCATCGAGCCGTAATAGAGGCCGACGGCAAATTCGACGACGACGAAGCCCACATTGAGGGCGATGCCCCAGATGAACGCCTTGTTGAGCGAGGTGACCGTATGATCGTGGTGGTGATGTTCGTGCGTCATGACTGCGAATCGGTTATGGTGTCTTTGATCTCGGACAGTTCGACCAGTTTATTGACGATGGCATAGATCGTAAGCCCCGCAGCGGAGTGGATTTGCAGCTTGGCGGCGATGTTCCGGCGGTGGGTGATTACGGTGTGGGCCGAGATGCAGAGGGCGTCGGCGATCTGCTTGTTGGTCATGCCCTTCACCACGCAGACGATGATCTCCTTTTCGCGGACACTCAGCGGCTCGGGCTTCACCACGCGGGGTCCCGTCGCCGCCAGCCGCTCGACGGCCGGAATAAAGATGTCGTCCTCGACGGCGTTGTGCGAAGCGAGTTCGTGCTCGCAGTTGAAGATGTCGAACAGCACGCCGTTCAGCTCGTTCGTACTGCCCGAAGGGTAGTATTTGATGATGATGTTCTTCAGCTCGCGGAGTTTGATCTCCACCTGGTCGTGCTGGCGGCGGAAAATATCCATCGAATAGACCGAACTTTTTTCACCGGCGAGCAGCGATTCGACATAGGGAAAAACCGTCTGCTCCTCGTAGGACATGTGCCGCTGGACCTCGGCGGCATACTCGTCGAAAAAGCGCATGATGGCGAACGACACGTCGCTCTGGGCGCAGTCGACGGCCTCGATCAGCTTGCGGCGGATGGCCGGAAGCCGGAAGTTGAGGAAATAACTGTGCGAATTGTGCAGGTAGTCGGTCAGCGAGCGGACCGAGACCTCGCCGGCCAGTTCGGCCCCGTTGCCGAAATTCATCAGCATGTTGACCACCGCGAGGAACGTCGCCGCATCGACCTTGTTCTCGGCGCACACCTCGGCGATGGTCTTGTCGCCGAACCCCAGGGCGATGCCGAAACGGCTCATCACCTGCAGTACGGCATAACGGTCGCACACCAGATCGCACATTCTGTCGTCGCCCGTATATCCACCATTCTTATACATAAATATAGGTATTATTTTCTGTGCACAAAGATATCCGGGCAAGGCCCGTGCCGCAATACCTAAAATGCGGTATTTTTCAGCGGCTCCCGATATCCGCGTAAGTCGTCTGCAGCATCGTGCGGCCGACATCGAGCAGTTCGGGATTCGTCGCCGTCACCACCCGGTCGCCCGTCGCGTCCCACACCGCCTCGCCCGAGGCATCGACCACGCCGAAACCGTCGTTGAAGGTGTAATAGGCAAACTTGCGGGGGGGGGTCGGGGCGAAAATATCCTTACTGTAATCGAAATCGCCGTGCGCGACGCCCAGCTGGGCAAGCAGCGTCGCGGCGATATCGATCTGCGAGGCGTAATCCTCCACGACACGCGGTTCCGCGACCGCTCCGCCCGTCCAGATCATCGGAATGCGGTGGCGCAGCGGCTCGTTGTAGGTCAGCGTCCGCGGATAGGGGTAGCCGTGGTCGGCGACCAGCACCACGAGCAGGTCTTTCCACGCGGGAGAGGCTTTCAGGCGGTCGATCATCTTCCCGACACATTCGTCGGAAAAGGCCATGGCGTTCAGCACCTTGTCGTCGAATTTCGAATAGGGAACGTCGAAAGGCGTGTGGCTGCTCAGCGTCAGCAGTCCCGCGAGGAAGGGTTTTCCGGCGTCGCTCAGCGCGATCACCCGGTCGGCGAACCAGTCGCACATCAGCGCATCGTCGTAACCCCAATCGGCTGCGGGAGTGTCGAAACGCAGGTCTTTCTGCCAGGTCAGCTCCTGCCACCCCGTAGCGTACATGTAGGAGGCCTGATTCGTGAAATTGAGGTCGCCGCCGTAGGCGAAACTCGTCGCATAGCCCTCTCCGGCCAGCGAACGGGCCACCGAAGGCAGGTTGCGGCTCTTGGCCGGAAGTTTCATGACCGACATGCGCGTCTGCGCCGGAAATCCGCTCAGGATCGCCACCTCGCCGCGGTCGGTGCGGAACGAGTTGGCGAAGAAATTCTCGAACCAGATGCCCTCGCCTTTCAGCCGCTGCATGTAGGGCATGACGGGTTCGCCGTCCACGTCGGCATCCATGACCGTGCGGGCAAAACTCTCCAGAATGACGATCACGACGTTAGGGCGCGCGGTGTTCAGCACCGGGTCCGTCGGTCCCGCCGCCGGGCCGTTGCCCCGCAGGGCGTCGAACTTCGCGGCACGCACGGGTTCTTCAAAGAAAGGATATTCATCGGCATAGTCGACCCGTTCGCCCAGACTGGCGAGGAACGAAAAGACGGGATTCGTGGCGGCATGGTTCAGAAACTGCGTCGGGCTGAAATAGACCTTCGACACATTGGCCACCGAAGCCCCCGTGCCACCGCGGATGGCCAGGAAATCGAACCCGGCGAGCATCACAACGGCGACGCTGCCCAGCGAAGCGACCCGCCAGCCGACCGTCCGTCCGTCGAAAACGCCGAGGATGCGGCGGTAGCCCCAGATCATCCCCGCGGCATAGACCACGGCCAGCAGCGTCTGCCGCACCCCGAGCCAGAAATCGACGCTCGCCATCGCCTCCTCGGGATCGGTGAGGTAGATCAGCACCGTCGAATCGATGCGGAAGCCCCAATGTTCGTACAGCGCGACGTCGACGGCGAAGATCACCGCCGTCGCCACGGCGACCAGAACGAACCACGCCGTCAGCACACCCCGCCACACCTTTTCCGGCAGGCGGAGCCACAGCGAGAGCAGCGTCACGAGGATCGGCAGCGCAGTGACATACCCCGCAACCGTGAGGTCGAGCGTCAGGCCGTGCCACAGCACGTCGATCCACCCGCGAAAGCCCGCTCCGGATGCCTCCACGGCGTAATACGCCATGAAGACGGGTTTTTGCACGGCCATCATCACAACGGTCGCACAGAACACGGCAACGGGGAAAGCGAGTTTTCTGCGCATCTATATCGGTTCGTTCACCGTTTTTTGATTTCAGGAGTGCAGGTTTCGTACTTCGTGAAGTGGGGCGAAGCAGGAGCATACCGGAGTATGTGACTGTTTCGGCCCGCGAGGGAAGTGCGAAAGATGCCCGCTGAAATCGAAAAACTATATTTTTTCGCCGTAAGCCAAATCCCCCGCATCTCCGATGCCGGGGACGATGTAGGCCCGCGAGGTCAGTTCCTCGTCGACGACCGCCGTCCAGATGGTCGTGGTCTTGCGCGGCATGTTCTTCATCGCATAGTCGAGGCCCTGCTCGCTGGCCACGACCGCCGCGACATGGGTATAGGCGGGAGTGCCGCCTTTCTCGCACAGCGCATTGTAGGTCAGCACGAGCGACGACCCCGTGGCCAGCATCGGGTCGACCAGCAGCAGCGTCTTGCCCTCCAGGCTGCCGCACGAGATATACTCGACCTTCACGGTGAACTTCCCGTCCTTGGTGCTCTTGCGGTAGGCCGACACGAAAGCATTTTGCGCGTCATCGAAGTAATTCAGAAACCCCTGGTGGTAGGGAAGCCCCGCACGGAGGATCGTCGCCACGACCAGCTGGTCGTCGATCATCTCGACGGTGGCTTCGCCCAGCGGCGTCTCGACCACGCACGGTTTGTAGTTGAGCGCCTTCGAAATCTCGTAGGCCGTGATCTCGCCGATGCGCTCCATGTTGCGGCGGAAACGCATCGAGTCCTTCTGAATCTGTTTGTCACGGATCTGGGCAATGAATTTGTTGAGAACCGTGTTCTGCTCGGAGAGGATATGCAACGTCATAAATCGGGTGTAGGTTTGGTTGTCAATAGAGGAAATTGTTGAACGGATAGCGCCCGGCATGAATCTCACGCACCATGCCGTAGAGGTCCGAACGGAATTTTTCGAGGTTGGCCTTCGTCCGCGCCGAGAGGAAGATGCAGGGCGTATTGGCCCGTGCGATCCAGCTCTGCTTCAACTCGTCCAGCGAACGGTTCTCGCGCGTCGGGGGCGTCAGGTCGTCCTCCTCCTTTTCAACATAGGTATAGGCGTCGACCTTGTTGAAGACCAGGTAGACGGGTTTGTCGCCCGCCCCGATCTCCTGCAGGGTCTGTTTCACCACGTCGATCTGCTCCTCGAACTGCGGGTGCGAGATGTCCACCACGTGCACCAGCAGGTCGGCTTCGCGGACCTCGTCCAGTGTCGATTTGAACGACTCGATCAGCTCCGTGGGGAGTTTTCGGATAAACCCGACCGTGTCCGACAGCAGGAAAGGCAGGTTGTCGAACACCACCTTGCGGACCGTGGTGTCCAGCGTGGCGAAGAGCTTGTTCTCGGCAAAGACCTCGCTCTTGGAGATGAGGTTCATCAGCGTCGATTTCCCCACGTTGGTATAGCCCACCAGCGCCACACGGACCATCGCGCCGCGGTTCGAACGCTGCACGGCCATCTGGCGGTCGATCTTTTTCAGGTCCTCCTTCAATTTCGAGATGCGGTTGCGGATGATACGCCGGTCGGTCTCAATCTCGCGCTCGCCGGCGCCGCCGCGGGTACCCGTACCGCCCCGCTGGCGTTCGAGGTGGGTCCACATGCCCGACAGCCGGGGCAGCATGTATTCGTAATTGGCCAGCTGCACCTGCGTTTTGGCATAGGCGGTCTGGGCCCGGGACATGAAGATATCGAGGATCAGGCGCGTGCGGTCCAGCAGGCGGCAGGGCATCTCTTTCTCGATGTTGCGCGTCTGCGAGGGACTCAGCTCGTCGTCGAAGATCACCACGTCGATCTCGTTCTCCCGACAATATCCGGCGATCTCCTCCAGTTTGCCCGGCCCCACATAGATACGCGACGAAGGCTGCGGCAGCCGCTGGGTGAAGCGTTTCACCGAGCGGATGTCGGCCGTCTCGGCCAGAAACTCCAGTTCGTCGAGGAACTCCCCGGCCTGCCGCGGGTCCTGATTGTCGCGGATGACGGAGACCAGCACGGCACGTTCGCGGTCGTCGGTCGGCACCGGGGCTTCCGCCACGGGATTATTTTTGTTCTCTTCCAAAATTGTCTTTACCATTTAAATCCGTTTATTCCGGTTCATTCCGGAACCTTTGTCATCGTGCTGCAAACACGATGCTACAAATAAGGGTATCCGCCCGAAAGCAGGATACCCTCAAAAAGTTGAGCCATGCGCCTCAATTCTGTACGCGGAAATCGACCGGAAGGGTGAATCTCACACGCACCGTCTGGTTACGCTGCTTGCCCGGGCTCCATTTCGGCGATTTGTTCAGCACACGGACCGCCTCTTCGGCCAACGAACGGTCGGGGGCCTGCAACACCTCGATGTTGGTCAGGCGTCCGTCCTTGTCGATCACGAACGAGAGGATCACGCGACCCTGGATATTGTTCTCGAGGGCGATCTGCGGGAACTTCACGTTCTGCATCACCCAGGCCCGGAAGGTCTCGATGGTTCCGTCCATAAATGCCGGCATCGTCTCGGCTACCAGGAAAACCTCGTCGTCAACGATCGGTTCGGGTTCCACCGGCAGGACCTCGATCGGGGTTTCGGCATCGAAGACCGAAGGATCGAATTCGGTCTCGATCCGCTCGTTGTTCCGGATGATCCGAATCACCTGCGACAGGTCTTTGATCGCGACCTTGCGGGGCGCTTCGCGGGGTTTCTCGCGGGTGACCTGCGTCATCTCCGTCTCGACCGGCGCATAGGCCAGGTCTGGTTGCTCGATCCGGTACTCTTTCGGTGTATAAGCGAAGGCAGCAACAACCAGAATCAATGCCACTACCAAGCCGATCTCCAGCAGGAGACCCCGCTTATTCCCAAGGTCCGCCTTGAATGATTTTTTAGTTTCCATATCAATCAGATTTAGGGGTTGGTATGCGATCGGGGCAGCCTATTTAAAACGAAATTCCACCCGGCTGCCGGGCGGAATTTACGATCTCCCGACGGGATTAGTTCTGTACGCGGAAGTCTACCGGGAGGGTGTATTTGACACGCACCACCTGGTTGCGCTGCTTGCCCGGGCTCCACTTCGGCGACTTGCTCAGCACGCGGATAGCCTCCTCGGAGAGCGAGCGGTCGGGGGTCTGCAACACCTGGATGTTGGTCAGACGGCCGTCCTTCTCGATCACGAACGACAGGACCACGCGGCCCTGGATGCCGTTCTCGAGAGCGATCTGCGGGAACTTCACGTTCTGCTGCACCCAGTTGCGGAAAGTATTGAGGTCTCCGCCCTGGAACGAGGGCATGGTCTCGGCGATCAGGAACGGCTGGTCGTCCTCGATGGTCTCCTCGCCCACCTCGACCTGCTGGATCACTTCGGTATTCTCGTCGAACTCGGCGAAGTCGACCTCGGTGGTGATCTTCGTGTCGTTGGTCACGACCTGCAGCAGGTCGGCGATCACTTTCACCTCTACACGTTTGGGAGCTTCGGGCGGCTTCTGGTCCTGACGGGTGATCTCGGTGATCTCCTCTTCGACGATAGCCGTCTGCAAATCGAGTTTTTCAATGTTACGCTCCTTCGGCGTATACGCGAACGCCCCGATCACAAGACCGAGTGCAACGACGAGACCGATTTCGAGCAGAAGACCCCGCTTGTTCTGAAGGTCCGCCTTGGGTGATTTCTTGATTTCCATCTATTATAAAATTTTTTAATTGTTCGGGTATAAGCGCGCATGGACACGCTATGCACCACAAATATATGGATAAAAATTCAAAAATGCACAGCCGGGTGGAAAAATCTTCGTTTTTTGCCTACTTTTGTGGGGTAAAAGAGCTTCGAAAACGGGAAAAATGGCTGACCGCGAAATATTATACGGCAAAACGCCCGGGGAACTCGCCGCCCTGTGCGGCGGGATGGGCATGCCGCGTTTCGCCGCGCGGCAGATCGCCCGCTGGCTTTACGTCCGCCACACGGAGGACCCGCTGCTGATGACCGACATCGCCGCCGTGCACCGCCAGCAGCTCGCCGAACGGTTCGCCCCGGCGTTCAGCGCCCCGGAGCGGGTCACGGAATCGGCCGACGGCACCAAAAAATACCTGTTCCGCATCCCGGGAGGTCACTTCATCGAGTCGGCCTACATCCCCGACGGCGAGCGGGCCACGCTCTGCGTCTCGTCGCAGGCCGGATGCCGCATGGGGTGCCGGTTCTGCGCCACGGGGCGGCAGGGGCTCCAGCGGTCGCTCACGGCGGCCGAAATCCTCAACCAGATCGTCTCGCTGCCCGAGCGCGACAAGCTCACCAACGTCGTTTTCATGGGCATGGGCGAACCCCTCGACAACACCGGCGAGGTGCTGCGGGCGCTCGAAATACTCACCGCCGAATGGGGTTTCGGGTGGTCGCCGACGCGCATCACCCTCTCCACGGCGGGCGTTGTGCCCGAACTGCGGCGGTTCCTCGACGCCACGAAGGTCCACCTCGCGGTGAGCCTCCACAACCCTTTCCACGAGGAGCGTGCGGAGATCATGCCCATCGAACGGGCGTGGCCCGTCGCCGAGGTCGCCGCCATCCTCCGCGAATACGACTTCACCCACCAGCGGCGGGTGTCGTTCGAATACATCGTGATGAGCGGGCTGAACGACTCGCCGCGCCACATCCGGGAGCTGACGCGGCTGTTGAACGGCATCAAATGCCGCATCAACCTGATCCGCTTCCACAAGATTCCCGATTCGCCCTACTTCTCGCCGGACGATGCGGCGATGGTCCGTTTCCGCGACGCGCTGACGGCCCGGGGCATTCAGACCACGATCCGCGCCTCGCGGGGCGAGGACATTCAGGCCGCCTGCGGGTTATTGAGCGCCAAAGGCGCTCAATAACGATTAAAAATGAAAAATTAAGAATTAAAAATTGCCTGCGGAGCGGAATTTGCAGCGATATGCGAAAAAACGACAATATGAAAAAACTGATTTTTCTGTTGATGCTCTCGCTCTGCGCGGGCGCCGTGCAGGCTCAGGTGAAATTCGAGACCAAATCGACGGATGCCGTGCGTGAAATGGCCGTCAAACAGGGCAAACTGGTCTTCATCGACCTCTACGCGGACTGGTGTCCCCCGTGCCGGATGATGGAGCGGGAGGTTTTCTCGCGCAAGGACGTGGGCGAATTTATGGACCAGCGTTTCGTGGCCGCCAAATACAACACCGACAAGTCCACGGGCCGCGACCTGATGAAGAAATACGGCAGCGGCTCGATCCCGCTCTACCTCGTGTTCGACACCCAGGGCGAACTGCTGGGCCGCATCACGGGCGCCGCCGATGCCGAGACTTTTATGGACAACCTCCGCACGATCATCGCCCGGCAGGCACCCAAGAAATAGGAAGCCGCAGGGCTTCCTATTTCTTGGGAGTATAGACCACCTTTTTAGTCTCGAAGAAATCCTCTTCGAAAAAGCGCGGAATATCGTAGATATACCACCGTTTGCCCGTGAGGGCCAGCTCTTCGGCCAGGTCCCCGCCTTTGAGGTAGAGGATGCCGTTCGGCAGCGAACCGCGCTCCCCGCGCTCGATCAGGGGCCAGACCCATTTCACAAACTCCGGCATGGCCGTCACGGCCCGCGAAACGACATAGTCGAAACGCTCCTTCAGCGTCTCGACCCGCACGCAGCGGGGCGTGAGGTTCTCCAGCCCGAGGCTCGCCGCGACCCCTTCGACCACGGTTATCTTCTTGCGGATGGAGTCCGCAGCCGTGAAATGCGCCCCGGGAAAGAGGATCGCCAGCGGCACCGACGGAAAGCCCCCGCCGCACCCCACGTCGAGGATGCGCGCGCCGTCGCCGAACGTGCAGACCTTGGCGATGGCCAGCGAGTGCAGCACGTGGCGCAGGCAGAGCTGGTCGAAATCCTTGCGCGAAACGACGTTGATCTTCGCGTTCCAGTCGGCGTAAAGGTCGTACAGCGCTGCGAACCGCTCGCGCTGCAGTTCGGAAATCTCCGGAAAATATTTCTCGATCAGTTCCATGGAATCATTTGTTTTCACCCGCGGCGATCAGCCGGCACATCTGTTCCCGGGCGCGGTGTATCTGGGTTTTGACCGTTCCCAGCGGCAGCGAGAGCTTCGCGGCGATCTCCTCGTAGGAGTACTCCTCGAAGAAACGCATCAGGATCAGCTGTCTATAACGGGGCGCCAGCCGGTCGAGGTACTGCTCGATCTGCGACCGCTGCTGGAGGTTGATGACGCTCTCCTCGGGGGTCGGGGCGCTCGACGCCGGGGCATAGAAGCGGTCATCGATCGACAGGTCGTCCTGGCGCCGCCGCACGAAGTCGATGAACGTATTGCGGGCGATGGTATAGACCCACTGTCCGAAAGTATAGTCGGAGCTGTAACGGTGGATATTGATGTAGACTTTGATGAAAGTCTCCTGCAGCAGGTCGTCGGCGTCGTTCGCACCGCCCAGCCGCTGCACGAACAGGCGGTGGATCGCGTCGCGGTAACGGTTGAAGAGGTATTCGAAGGCGGTATTGTCCCCCTTCAGCACCCGGTCGACCAGTTCCCGGTCCTCGGCTACGATATAGTCGGCTATCTCCATACGCGGTCGTCACGGCGGAGCAGCATGACCCACAGCGCCGCGGCCCACAGCGGGCTCAGCAGGTCGTAGATGAAATAACGGCCCATGATCCCGCCCTCGCCCAGTCGACGGGCGACGCGCCGCACCCCGAGGGCCACGACGACGTAACGGACGACCACCAGCGCCAGCGCCGCGATCTTATACTCCGGGGGCATCACCGCTAGGGCGCAGACCGCCGTGGCGAAGAAAAGCACCCGCGACCAGAGTTCCCAGCCGACGTAGGTGCGCACCGCCTGCGGGTAGAAGCGGAACGCCGAACCGTAATAACGCAGTTGGCTCATCCACCAGCCCATGCCGCCCCACGTCTTTTCGCGCAGCGTGGCGCGCGGCGAGAGGATGACGCTCACGTTGTCGCGGGTCATGACCCGCTGCATGAACAGGTCGTCCTCGCCGATGTTCATATTGAGGTGGCTGAATCCGTTGGCGCCGAAATAGATACGTTTGGTGAAACCGTAGTTGTGCAGCGTTCCCCGGTAGGCGCGGCGCTGCACGGCGCGGGCGATCCACGCGGCGGATTGCATCATCCGCCCGGTGCGCATCATGTAGTTTGCCAATCCCTTCTTACGTTCCACGCCGCAATACCCCACGACGATCTCCCCGCGCATAAAACCCTTGGCCATGAGCGACAGCCAGCGGTCGGTCTGCGGCACGGCGTCGGTCGAGGTGAAGACCATGCACTCGTAGTGCGCCGATTTAATGCCCACGTTGAGCGCCATCTTGCGCGAGATCGGGAAACGGGGGTCGAGCTGGATCTTCGTCGTGGTGATCTGCGGGAACGACTGTTTGAGCCGCGCGAGGTCCTCGTAAAAATCCGAGTCGTGGCCGACATAGACGATCACCACCTCGAAATCGGGGTAGTTCTGGGCCAGGATCAGCGGCAGGCGCTCCTCGACGAACGAATAATCCTCGGAAAAGAGCGGCACGACCACCGACACGGGCGGTTCGGCGTCCATCTCCGCCGCGCGCCGGTTGTTCTTATATCCGGGAATGCGGCCGTAGGTGAAAATATAGTAATAGAACTGCACACCGAGCAGGAGGAGCATCGACCCCGCGAGGGCCGCCCCTTCCCAGCCGTAGCATGCCAGAAAATTATCGATGAATTGCATATTGCCGAAATATGCGCAAAGATAACAATATTTTGTGTATTTTTGCCGAATAGTTGAGTATGAAATTTACCCTGCAACATAAAGACCCGTCGTCCCGCGCCCGCGCGGGCGAACTCCAGACCGACCACGGCACGATCCGCACCCCGATCTTCATGCCCGTAGGCACGGCGGCCACCGTCAAAGGCATCTTCCACCGCGACGTGCGCGACGAGGCACGGGCCCAGATCATCCTGGCCAACACCTACCACCTCTACCTGCGTCCCGGCATGGAGATTCTCGAAAAGGCCGGCGGCGTACACCGGTTCTCGACCTGGGAGGGCCCGATGCTCACCGACAGCGGCGGATTTCAGGTCTTTTCGCTCGCGGCGTGCCGCAAGCTGAAAGAGGAGGGGTGTCATTTCCGCTCGCATATCGACGGCTCGAAGCACCTCTTCACGCCCGAAAGCGTGATCGACACCGAGCGGACGATCGGCGCCGACATCATGATGGCTTTCGACGAGTGTCCCCCGGGCGACGCCCCGCGCGAATACGCCGCCAAATCGCTGGACCTTACGGAGCGGTGGCTCGACCGGTGTTTCAACCGGTATCACCGGACCGACCCGAAATACGGCCACTACCAGGCCCTGTTCCCCATCGTGCAGGGATGCACCTACCCCGACCTCCGCGCCCGGGCCGCCGAGAACGTAAAGCAATACGACGCGGACGGTTACGCCATCGGCGGACTGGCCGTCGGCGAACCGACCGAGGTGATGTACGAGATGATCGACGTGGTCAACGCCATACTGCCGGAGGACCGTCCCCGTTATCTGATGGGAGTGGGTACGCCGGTGAACATCCTCGAGGGTATCGCGCGCGGCGTCGACATGTTCGACTGCGTGATGCCGACGCGCAACGGCCGCAACGGGCAGCTGTTCACCGCCGAGGGGGTCATCAACATCCGCAACAAGAAATGGGAGGACGACTTCTCGCCGATCGACCCCCAGGGAACGGCTTTCGTCGACACGCTCTATTCGAAAGCCTACCTGCACCATCTGGTGACGTGCGGCGAGATGCTCGCGGCGCAGATCGCCTCGCTGCACAACATCGCTTTCTACCTGCGGCTGGTCGGGGCGGCCCGCGAACACATCCTCGCCGGGGATTTCGCGGCGTGGAAAGAGGAGATGGTTGCCAAACTGCAAAAAAGGCTCTAACCGATGAAAATGCGTTTTCCGGGGTTCAAAATCTTGGACCGTTACATACTGGGGAAGTTCCTCACGACCTACTTCTTCTCCATCGCCATGATTATCGTCATCGTGGTGGTCTTCGACTATGTGGAGAAGATCGACGACTTCACGGAGCTGCATGCCCCCCTGAAATCGGTCATCTTCGACTACTACCTGAACTTCATCCCCTTCTTCATCAACCAGTTCAGCG
>ERZ1673699.1323-NODE-1323-length-20241-cov-5.961558_pt1 | contig 20241 bp, 19 predicted proteins | sample MGYA00580229_ERZ1673699 | MGnify/ENA primary metagenome ERZ1673699 (study PRJEB41218, sample SAMN15661785) | gut metagenome | host: Homo sapiens | place: Canada: London | collected 2015-08-20/2019-03-30 | study: EMG produced TPA metagenomics assembly of... | reverse complement strand
ATGTTAATGGAGGAGCCACTATAGACAAAGTAAGTGAAGAGAAGAAACCTATAGTCTTCATACCTGGTATTTCAGGAAGTGAACTATACTCAATTGATGAAAAATATGTAAGCGATGAAGAACGCAAAACTGGCATGATCTCATCTGATAAAGAATTTATCGGCAAGAGAATATGGATTCCGCTTGGATATGAAAAGTCTGAGCTAAGTGAACTTCTTAACATCAAAAACAATGCGTATGGACTGCAAGAAGGCGACCTAAGACATGCTAATTTATTGACAAGACATACTGGACCTGCGGCATCATACACTTTGCTTATAGATGCGCTTATCAAGCACTTCCCAGATAGACCGGTATATCTATTCTCATACGATTGGAGAAAGTCTAACGAAATTACAAGCGAAAAACTTGATGCCTTCATCGACAGCATTAACGAAGGTGGAAAATTAAAGGTTGACCTTATCGCGCACAGCATGGGCGGCCTTGTATCAAGCCACTACCTAGCTAAGCACGATGACAAGGTTGATAAATACATCTCCTTCGGTACACCATACGAGGGTGCGCCGCACGCTTACAACGAAATGACTAACGGCAACATCTTAGGAGGTATCGCGGACTTTTTCCTAAACAACTTCCTTAACATAGACAGCAAGGTTGTTCAAGACTACGACGGACTTCTTGAGCTATATCCAACAAAGAAGATGCTTGATAAGTATCCATACCAAGTTGTAATGAACCAAAAGCAGCTTGATAGCGAGCTTTTAAAGAACAATTTTGTGACATACGATTCACTTGTGAACAAGCTTCACCTAACATTTGCCTCGAGAAGCCTTGGATCAGATGACGTTCAAGAGCAAATGCAAGCATACTTAGGAAGTGAAAGATTCACTGAGTTCTTAAGACGTGCGCAAGCTTACAGAGCAATGGGCAGCATGGACGAAAGCGTTTACATGCTTCATAGACCAAATTCCATGTTCATAGTTGGAGAGGGCATGGATACTCAAGTTAGCGGCTACTACACAGAAAACGTAAGTGGTCTTAGCAAGGTTAAAAAGCTTATGACTAAGGAAGGCGATGGCCTAGTTCCGCTATACTCAGCAACTATGGGTATGGAGCTTGACGAGATGCCAGAAGAGCTTAGATCAAAGTTCAAAGTTGTTAATGGCAACCACATGGGCATACTTATGGATGCTAAGTGCCTAGACATGATGTGTCACTTCTTATTAGGAAGATAATTCAATAGTATAGGTAATGAAGGGAGCTGTATCGAGGGGTGTGGCTCTCTTTTTTTGTGGGAGAAATTGTACCAAGATATATGAAGTATATTCCTTTTTGGGCTTGATTTAAGTTGCAGCAAGTTGCAATACAAATTCTCTGACATGGATTTGAGTTTTAAGACCATGGTCGATATCGATATGGATGACTACATCAGAAGAACGAGTGCTAAAACCATTAAAAAGACAGTAACTATACCAAGCTACTTAAATGAGATGGCTAAAGAATATGGCGTTAACTTTTCAAGGGTCTTGACTGAGGGATTGAAGAAGGAATTAAATATTAAATAAGTAAGAGGGCTATGAGCTCTCTTTTTTTCTCTTTCGCATCCAGATTGCGCCTGAGACTCATTCACTCTTCGGCAATGCTCGAGTACCATTAGTACGCTCCGCTTGCCTTAGAGCTCCATTTCGTCTCATGCATCAATCTGCTTTGCAAAAGAGATGTGGTGAGAAGTGAGTTGCTTAAATTTTATAAGTGACTGAAAAAATATAAAAAACTATTGACACGTACTAATAATACGTGTATAATATAAGTGTAAGGAGGAGGACATACTATGGCCCGCACAAAGCCTTACAGAACAGTTGTTAAAGCAATGCGAAAGGCAGGATGGCGTCTAGACCATACTGAAGGATCTCATGAGATTTATTATAAGGATGGCCGTATCTGTCCTGTCAAATGCAATAAGAAGGATATTCCTTCTGGAACTTTAACAAGTATTGAGAGGATTACGGGGCTTAAATTTTAGCCCCACCTCTATAATAGGAGGTATTAAGATGAAAAAGACAGATGCTTATCCATGTGTTGTTAGATATGAGGACAATACTTATTATGCCGATTTTCCCGATTTTGATGCCTGTTTCACTAATGCAGATAGTCTTGGAGAATTATTTGTTAATACAAAGGAAGTTTTGAATGGAGTTTTATTCACTATGCTTGATAATGGTCTTGCTCTTCCAAAGACAAGTGACGGTAAAAGTATTAATCTAAAGAAGGGTGAATTTGTACTCTTAGTTGAAGCGCCTATTGCAAGTATTGAGGAAAGGCTGAATAAAAAATCTATAAAAAAGACTTTGAGTATACCAAAGTGGCTAAATGATCTTGGTATGAAAGAAAATGTGAATTTTTCACAAATTCTGCAAGAGGGATTAAAAAGGGAATTGAATATTAAATAGAATAGACTAGCAATATTATAATATTCTGATATTCAAAAGAGGTGTATCATTATGAATAAAAATGATAAAACTAATTATGAAACTCCAAATGCTGAAACTATCGAGGCTATAAAAGAGGTAGAGGCGATGAAGAAGGATCCATCCATAGGTAAGACTTATGAAAGTATCGATGATATGTTTGATGATTTAATCTTGGAAGACCTTATAAATAGTGGTTTTGAGGGGGAAGAGCTGCTTAAGGAGTTTAAAGAAATTAAAAAGAGCATGCCAATGGCCGTGAAAAAATTAAAACGCGATGTTTTGAATGAGTATAAAACTGGCGAAACTGTAGAATTTAATGAAGAATTATTTAATTGAGAGCTGAAAGGCTCTCTTTTTTTTCTAAAAAAGAAGTTCAAGGTGTACTCGAACTTCTTTATGTGTATGAACTTTTTTATATTACAATGGCAAATATGCCGCAGCCATTGCTACGATGAGCGCTGGAAGCATGTTGGCGACGCTAACTCTTTTATCAAAAACTAAATTGATGCCGATGCACGCGATTAGTACGGAGCCAACGAGTGAAAGGTAGTCAATAGCAAGATCTGTCATGTATGGCGCGATAAGCTTCGCAAGATAGGTGATACTCATCTGCAAAATGAAGACTGGAACGAAGGAAAATGTCGCTCCCTTACCCATTGACGCGGACATGACGAAGACGACGATGAAGTCCAAAACTGCTTTTAGAGCCAAAGTTGAGTAGTCGCCTGCGATGCCTTCTTGCATGGATCCGACTATTGCCATGGCGCCGATTGAGACGGTTAGTGACGTTGTGACGAAGGCGGCGATAAAGCCTTGATCTGAATCGCTTTTTGTCTTTTTCTTAAGATAGGCACCGAAACGCTCGAAGCCCTCTTCTATGCCGATGATTTCGCCGATTAGCGCGCCTATCGCAAGTGATATCACTAGTAGCATGGTTCTGCCGCTTTTGAGTGTACCCTCTGAGATGCTGAGCATGCCTTGCATTGAACCTGCAAGTCCTATGAAGAATATGCTCACGCCGGATGATAGTACGAGCGCTTTTTGCACTTTTTTATTTAGTATTTTTGAGAATATTCTTCCCAAAATGCCAGCTGCGATGATGGCTGCACAGTTAATTAATGTGCCTAGACCCATTAGCAAAGTGCCTTCTTTAAAACTTCTCTAAGTGCTTTTGCGTCAGGTGCGTATAAAACTTCATAATTTTTTGGTTTTGCGCCGAAGTAGATGGCTCTCATGCCGCTTGCAAGTGCGCCGAAAACGTCTGAGTCGATGTTGTTACCTATCATCGTGGACTCCCCTGGTCTAACGCCCGCTGCTTTCATAGCGCCGAAGAAAAACTTTGTATCGGGTTTACCATAACCAAAGTCGCCTGAAGCGAATACGTGGTCCATAAGCGTGTCAAGACCAAGTGTTTGCGCTTTTCTGTGCTGAATTTCGCTGATGCCGTCAGTAATCACGCCAAGCTTGTGACCGGCCGCTTTTAAGTCTTTTATAAGTTCTAGCATGCCGTCAATTGCTTCTGTGTAGTCGAAGCGTCTTTTCAAAAATGCCGCGAAAAATTCTTCTTTTGTAGTTTCGCCCAAAATGTCCTTGACATCACTATAAACCCCATTCTTGAAAAGTTCAAGCCTTTCTTCTTCGTAAGGCTCTTCCATAAGTAAATAGTCAAGTGGGTCTATGCCGATGGTTTCGTTGTAGGCAAAGTCCATGTGCCTAATCATGCGCGAGCGAAGCGCAGTTCTTATGCGGCCTCTAAACTCGTCCGCGTCCATGTCGATGTGCAAATCCATTTGCGCGCGCTCGAAAATTAATAGATTTGTTTTTGCTGTATTGAGTATTGTGTCGTCTAAATCGAAAAATATCATATATATATTCCTCCAGTATTATTTATTATTTATTATCATCTATATTATAGCACAATTTTGAAAAAACTATCATAGCAATATGCATTTATTATAATTGAAGAAGCTCAGGCGCAAATCGAATGCAAAAGCTACTTGAAGGAAATTATTCTATGTGCTATAATTTATATATATAAGGAGGTTTTACTATTACCACGGTAAATATCAATAAAAAATTTTTCTCCTATATAATTCCGTCGCTCTCAGCCATGATCATCTTTAGCCTATATTCAATGGTTGATGGCTTTTTCGTGAGCAAGTACGTCGGCGTCGAGGCTCTAAGCGCGGTTAATCTTTCAATGCCTTTCATCAACATCGTTTTTGCGCTTGGGATAATCGCTGCAGTCGGCTCGCAGACTATGTGCGGCGTTTTTATCGGCAGGAAAAATTACATGAAGGCTAATAAAATTTTTAGCTTCAACATAAAAACTGTAACGATTTTTTCAATACTATTGACAGTGCTTTTTTATTTTAATATGGACACGATTGCGAAACTTTTGGGCGCAACCGAGGATCTGGAGCCTTTGGTCATCGACTACCTAGGTTACATCGTGTATTTTGTGCCATTTTTAATGATTTCTTATAACTTTGAAGTTATGGTCAAGGTCGATGGTTTTCCGCGTTTGGCGGTTGCAACGGTCATCACATGCGGCTTGAGTAACGTGATTTTGGACTACGTCTTCGTCGCTCTCATGGGCAAGGGAATAGCAGGTGCGGCAGTTGCAACTGGCATATCGCAAGTCATCTCGACAGTTGTCTACCTAATTCACTTCACCATCGGCAAGTCGAATCTTGAGTTCGCACATGTAAAATTCTCGCTCGATACGCTCAAATCCATATTGTCCTTGGGTGTTGGCGATTTCGTTTCAGAGGTCGGCATCGCGATGATAGTTTTGTTCTACAATTTATTCATAATCAGGTTTTTGGGCGAAAAATCCATCGCAACATTCTCTGTCGTGAGCTATGTCAATAATCTTGCCCTCACTTGTTTTGCGGGCATAACGCAAGGCACACAGCCGCTTCTAAGCTATTACTATGGTAAGAAGGACTACGACAGCCTCAAAAAGCTATTTCGTCTAGCAACTGCGGCGATATTTGTAACGGGAGTCGTCTTTTTGGCGGCATCACAGCTATTCCCAGAGAGAATATTCAGGATATTTTTAAACGTAGACCAAGAAACCATGGCCTACTCAGTAGAATCGCTTCGCAAATTCTCGATATCCTTCATGATAACGGGCTTCAACGTCTTGATAGCAGCCGTTTGCGTCTCATTCTTAAAGCCAAAGTACTCAGTTACCATCAATATCTTGAGAAGCTTCGTGACCATATATTTGGCGCTTTTCGTCTTGACCATGCTCGAGCCAACGCTAATATGGTTCGCATCAGCACTGTCAGAGGGCGTGACACTAATATTTGCATATTATTTTTATAAAAGATTAAGTCGCGAAAATCAAGAAGAGTACGAATAATTTCTTGATTATGCGAAGCATCAAGGTTCTCGGGACCCATCCAAAGCTTTAGCTTTGATGATGGGTGAGGTTCTTCAAATGCGCCCTTGGGCTCGTTCCTTCCTCGGCAATGCTCGAGTACCGGTACGCTCCACTTGCCTCGTCGGTCCACATCGCCCAATCATCACATTTTATCTAAGAAATCTGAATTGCGATTTTAAATATTCTCAAAATAATATATTATTTATTCAAGAGAGCTGCGGCTCTCTTTTTTGTGCAAAGCTATTGGCTATGCAAATTGAATGCAAAAGTGAAATCTTAATTAATTCTTAATTAAATCTTAAGAAAACTTAAGAAAAACTTAAGGAATACTTAAGACTTTTTTAAGATTTATACTGTATAATAGACCCATAAAGATAAAAAAGGAGTGAAAACTATGAAAGAAATTTTAAAGGTAAATTCTGTAAGCAAGGTTTACGGCTCTTTCTACGCACTGAAGGATGTCAACATGACTGTAAACGAAGGCGAGATCTATGGTCTTGTCGGCAAGAACGGCGCTGGTAAATCTACTTTACTAAAAATCATTACTGGCCTTAGCTACGCAACAAGCGGCTCAATCGAGCTTCTTGGCGATGCGGGTGCAAATATTAACATAGCGAGGAGAAGGACAGGCGCTTTAATCAATAGGCCTTACTTCATTCCAACGCTTAGTGCAAGGGACAATCTTGAGTACATCGCGATCAACAGGGACATCAAGGACAGAAAGAAGAAGGTTAACGAAACTTTGGAGCTTATCGGTCTTGAGAATACTAAGAACAAAAAGGCGAAGAACTTTTCCTTAGGTATGCAGCAAAGGCTTGCCATCGGTATCGCGCTTATCGATGATCCGGTCTTTCTTATCCTTGACGAACCGATCAATGGTCTTGACCCTATCGGTATCAAGGAGATCAGGGACCTTATCAAGCTTGTTAATCAAGAGAAGAAGACTACTGTCATGATCTCGAGCCACATTCTAAGCGAGCTTAACATGGTTGCTACTAAGTACGGCTTTATTGACAATGGTAGGCTGATCCAAGAGATTACTAAGGATGATCTTGATGAAAAGCTTAAATCGTCGACAAAGATCAAGGTTGACGACGCTGCCAAGGCTACTATAGTTTTGGAAGAGGACATGAAGCTTCACAATTACAAGGTTTTAGCTGATAATGTTATTGCTATCTATGATAATGTTAATAGCAGCGCCATATTCAAGGCCTTCCAAGCAGCAGACGTTGAAATCATCGAGATAAATCAAGCTAAGGAAGAGTTTGAATCATATTTCTTAAGCTTAGTAGGAGGTAGAAGAGATGTTTAATTTTATGAAAGCAGAATTTTTTAGAATAAGTAAAAGAAAGTACAATGTAGGTCTATACATCTTCGGTTTTGTGATGTGTGCCCTTGTTTTATACATCTTTTCAGGGCTTAAAAGGAGGGGCTTTGCAGGCTGGGAAGTGGACCGTGACCTATCGATGATGTTCTTCACTTTAGGCCAAATATTATCCTTAGCATCTATACTAATTCCTCTAATGGTGAATTTAACAGCGCTTGAACCATACGCATCGGGCGCCATCAATAACAACCTAGCACTTGGCCAATCAAGGATGAAAATTTATCTAGCAAACGCAATTATTTCCTTCCTATATATCTTAGTTTACATGATCATCATGTGCACTATACTTATAGCAGGTGGCGCAATTATAGCACCTCTCACAACTACACCATTTGCAGATTTAATGAAGAACTTCCTTATAGGCTTTGCATATCTATTACCATGTATATGGTTTTACGTGTCCTTAGTCTTGTTCTTCCAAATACTTACAAGACACAGATCGTCAGCCATCGCCATCTCTTACGTCGCTATGGCTATCTTCCAACCAGTACTTTATATAATTATAAATAAGTTTAGATGGGATGTAAGCTTAATATTCTTAGCACCATCAAGAATTGTTCAATCAATAACTGGAATGATGGGTAGCTACGGACTTGACTTTTTGCGTGGTAGTAAATACACAGATTGGTTTTTTAACGTTAACAATATGCTTTATATCATGCTTGGCTGGATAGCTCTTGTTTGGGCTGGCATCTACTTTGTAGGTAGAAAAAGAGAATTTTAATGAAGAGGATATTTCCTGCAATCATACTAGCAGCGGCACTAATTTTTTTAGTAGCCGCTCTTGGTTTAGATTTGATGAGCGTAATATTTATACTATTAGCCCTTGTTGTCTATCTTTGCTATACCATTTACCTATCAAGAAAAGAGCTTAGAGAGTTTCGTGAAAACCTTGAGGACAAGGAAGCAAGCGAGATTAAAGTCGCTTTGCAAAGCTATTCTTACACGGGTGAATTAAATGAGATCTGTAAAATTATCGAAGCGATTATTGACTCGAAGAACACCATGGGTCAAAAGTACAATGCATCAATCGAGAATCAAAACCTCATGATTACGAACATCTCGCACGATTTTAGAACGCCTCTTACGTCCATCATGGGCTACATCGATATCTACGAGAAGACTAGGGACGAGAAGTACCTTGAGATTATCAAGAAGAAGGCCGAGGAGCTAAAGGAACTCATTGACGGTTTTTATGATTTTTCAAGGCTTGTGTCGAAGTCCTACAAGATTGACAAGAGGGTCTTTAACCTCGATGACTTTATCAAGGAAGAGATAGTTAATTACTACGACTACTACATCGCCAAAGGCCAGATGATTGACGTGGAGCTTGATAGAGTGAGATGCTTCCAAGACGAGAAGAATCTCAAGATAGTTGTCGACAATTTGATTTCAAATATGATGAAGTACTCAGAAGGCGAGGACAAGATTGAGCTTAAGCTGAAAGATGGCTACTTCGAGCTGAAATTTTCTAATCTTGCTCAAATTGAAACAGATGATAGCATAGAGAGAGTTTTCGAGAGGAACTACACTATAGATAAGTCGAAAAATGATGCGTCGACTGGATTGGGGTTAAATATTGTGGAAAATTTGTGTGAGTTAATGGGCTTGAGCGCATCTGTCTTGTACGAAGATGATGTGTTTAGTATATCAATTAAGGGCAAGGCCCTTAATTGATATTTCTCCATCAAAATTGCGCCTAGAACTCGTTCGCTCGCTCCTTCCTTGCGGAGTACCCTTACGTACACCTCAGTCGGTCGCTCGTTCCACTTCGTCCTATCCATCAATTTTGAAGAAGAAGCTGGATGGTGGCGGTGTAAAATTGTGATCTAAATACAGGCAAGGCCCTTAACAAATAAGTTTTAATTTAAAATCACTTAGTCCAATTCATCGTCCCTGAAGAAGAACTTGATATTGCGAAGAAAAGAAAATTTGATTAATATAAAAAGATTTAATATTAGTGAATAAATTAATTGATTAAATTAAATAAAAAATAAATTTATAATAAATCAATTGAAGCGAATGATATTTAATTATCATCGCTTCTTTTTTATTATTTTTTTACTATTTTTATGTGCAAAACAAAAAATATGTTTATATTTTCATTTACTGGGTATAAATAAGTCAGAGATAGTCAAAGGAAGTGATATTATGGAGTATAAAGATTATTATAAAATATTAGGTGTCGACAAAAAGGCCTCTGATGCTGAGATTAAGAAGGCTTTTAGGACGCTTGCCAAAAAGTATCACCCTGATTTGCATCAAGGTGACAAGGCGAACGAAGAAAAATTTAAGGAGATAAATGAGGCTTATGAAGTTTTGTCTGATAAAGACAAGAGACAAAAGTACGACGCTTTCGGCTCGAACTATGACTTTAGAGGCGGACAAAACTTTAACCCGAACGATTTTGGTTTTGGCGGCTTTGGCGGTGCTAATGGTAATGGCGGCACTTATTACAGATACGAAACAAACGGCTCTGGTGGCGACTTCTCTGACTTCTTCAACATGTTTTTCGGCGGCGACATGGGCGCTAACGTGGGTGGCATGGGTAATGGCAGAGCAAAACGCTCATCTGGCTTTAATATAAATGACTTATTTAGAGGCAAGGCAAAAAAAGAGAGACAAAGATACAATACTGAGCTATATATATCGCTTGATGAAGCGTACAAGGGCTCAAGAAGGTCAGTCTCTTTAAACATTGACGGCAAAAACATTAATATAAATCTTAATATACCAAAGGGTATTACCGCTGGCAAGTCCATAAAAGTGGCTGGAGAAAAATGGGGCGTAAGTGGCGACATCTATTTCAAAATTCAATTCTTGAAGGACAGCCGCTACGAGCTTGACGGCCTAGACATCAAAACTAGCGTAGATATCTACCCTTGGGGCGCGTATTTCGGCTGCGAAAGAGTGGTCGAAGTCTTTGACAAGAAGATCAAGATCAAGGTGCCAAAGGGCTACGACGTAAGCAAGCTTATGAGGATCAAGGGCAAGGGCTTTACTGATATGAAGGGCGCAACAGGCGACTTATACATCAGATTTAACATGGTGAACCCAAAACTTGACGAAGCTAGCGAAAAATTATACAAAGAACTAGAAGAAAAATATAAATAAATATAATAGAAGGTGATATTATGAACATGGATAAATTAACGAAAAAAACAATTGAGGCGATAAATAATTCGAATGAGGCTGCGAGGTCACTTGGCAATCCTGAGATAAGACCAGCGCACCTACTTAAGGCACTACTTGAGGACAAGGAAGGCCTGATCAGAACTACTGTTGAGGCGATGGGCGTAAATGTAGACGGCATGCTTATGGATGTTGACGCTATTATCAATAACTTCCCTAAACAAAGCGGCTCAAACATTTATACATCGGCTGAGTACAATAAAGTTTTGGAACTAGCAGAAAATGAGATGAAAAACTTTCAAGATGAGTACCTAAGCGTTGAACATCTATTCTTAGGTATTATGGAAGTGAAAAATGCGAACATCGATGCCATTTTCAAAAAATACAATATAACGAGAGCGGCATTCTTAGATACTTTGAAAGGCTTTCGTGGCAATCAAAATGTAACGAGCGATAACCCTGAGATGCGTTATCAAGCGCTTGAAAAATACGGCAGAGACCTTGTGGAATACGCAAGAAAAGGCAATATGGACCCAATTATAGGCCGTGACGATGAGATCAGAAACGTTCTTATGATTCTTTCGAGAAGAACAAAGAACAATCCGTGTCTTATCGGTGATCCAGGCGTTGGTAAGACAGCCATCGTCGAAGGTTTAGCACAAAGGATAGTTAAGGGCGACGTGCCAGAAAATTTAAAGGACAAGACAATTTTCGAGCTTGACATGGGCGCTCTTATCGCTGGAGCTAAGTATAGAGGCGAGTTTGAAGAGAGATTAAAGGCAGTTTTAAAAGAAGTCGAAAAATCAGAAGGAAGGATAATATTATTCATAGATGAAATTCACAACATCGTCGGAGCAGGCAGAACTGAAGGCTCTATGGACGCTGGAAACCTACTAAAACCACTACTTGCAAGAGGCGTACTAAGAACCATCGGTGCGACAACCATTGACGAATACAGAAAATATATCGAAAAAGATAAGGCACTTGAAAGAAGATTCCAAAAAGTTATGGTCACTGAACCATCGGTTGAAGACACCATCTCCATCTTAAGAGGTTTAAAGGAAAAGTACGAGGTTTATCACGGAATCAGAATTTCTGACCCCGCTGTTATAGCTGCCGCAGTACTTTCAGATAGATACATCACCGACAGATATTTACCAGACAAGGCCATCGACCTAATGGATGAGGCTTCGGCGATGATTAGAACTGAGATTGACTCGATGCCAGAGGAGCTTGACTCGAAGAGAAGGCTAATTATGCAGCTTGAGATCGAAAGAGAGGCTCTTAAGAAAGAGGACGACGAGCGCAGCATGAAGAGACTTGAAGAGCTTAACAAGGATTTGCAAGCACTTCAAGAGGAATACGACGTTAGTCTAAAGAAATGGCAAGAGGAAAAGGACAGGATAGAAGACGTTAAAGAGCTTAAGAAAAAGATAGATGAGACAAAATACGAGATAGAAAAAGCTCAAAGAGAGTACAATTTGGAAAAACTTTCCGAGCTAAAATATGGTACACTAGCGAAACTTGAGGCTGAACTTAAGGAAAAGAACGAAAATGTCAATGAAAAGCAAAAGTATCTAAAGCTTGAAGTTACTGAAAACGAGATCAGGGACGTTGTATCAAAGTGGACTGGCATACCTGTTTCTAAGCTTGAAGAGAGCGAAAAGGAAAAGTTACTAAAACTTGATGAGATACTTCATCAAAGAGTAGTCGGTCAAGATGAGGCGATAGAAGCCGTATCGAACGCCATCATCAGAAACAGAGCGGGATTATCCGATCCGAACAGACCTATCGGCTCATTCATCTTCCTAGGACCAACTGGCGTAGGTAAGACAGAATTAACAAAGGCATTGACACAAGACCTATTTGACGATGAAAAGAATATGATTAGAATTGATATGAGCGAGTACATGGAAAAATTCGCTGTATCTAGACTTATAGGCGCACCTCCAGGATACGTAGGCTACGAAGAAGGCGGCGAGCTTACTGAAAAAGTAAGAAGAAAACCATATTCAGTAGTATTATTCGACGAGATAGAAAAGGCTCACCCAGATGTATTTAACATACTTCTACAAGTTTTGGACGATGGCAGATTAACTGATAATCAAGGCAGAACAGTTGATTTCAAGAACACCATCATCATAATGACAAGCAATATCGGTTCGCCAGACATACTTGAAGGAATTAGCGAAGACGGCAAGATTACAGACGAGACAAGAGAAAAAGTTAATGAGGAGATGAAGGCCGCATTCAGACCAGAATTTTTAAACAGAATCGACGAGATTGTTATGTTTAAGCCACTTATGAAGGCAGAAATCTTTGACATAATCGAAAAAGAAGTTGACAAGATCAGAGTTAAACTTGAAGCAAGATCCATCACATTGAGTATATCAGAGGCTTTGAAAGAGTACATCCTTAAAGAAAGCTACTCATCAGCCTTTGGCGCAAGACCAGTTAAGAGATTCATCCAAAGAACAGTTGAGACAAAACTTTCTAGAATGATTATAGCTGGAGAAGTACTTGACGGCGAAGCTATCACAATGGACTATGACGGCAAAGATATTACAGTAAAGAAAAATTAATAGCATAAGAAAAAGAGCTTGTACAAAAAATGTACAGGCTCTTTTTGTGTTTACTTGCTTTCATATTTTAAAAATCTCTTAGAAAGATACAAGGATATTAAGATCTCCACCGCTGCAAAAAAAGCTAATAAGCTTAAATCGTGAAGATTTATAAATCTTAAGTTGTTTGACTCAATCGCCAAAAAGCTTAGTCCAACTATTTTTAATGCCCTATACGCAGTTCCCAAACCAAGTATAGTAAATATGCTAGATAGAAGCACTATGATGCCGAAGGACTTTATCCTTATGGCAAGTGCGCTGAATATTGCGATTATTGGAAGTGATAATATTATGCTCATCATTATATAGTAAAAATATATGCTAAAGTTTATACTAGAGAAATTTGCTATAAATTTTCCTCCTATATAAAATAAGAAGAAAAAATATATTTGGCATAAACTTACTATGATGAAGGCTAAAATCGTCTTTGCTAATACAAAGGACATATTCTTTTTTGGACTCAGTCTTATGAATTTAAGTCCCGCCTTGTGCTCAACTGACCACAAACTTGCTACAACGATTGCAATTAAAGGTATATAGAAGAAGGAGAAGTAGAATAAACTTACTTGAGCCCACAGACTTTGCCACTCGTGCGTTAGTGAAGCCTTGTTACCCATGTAGTTTATAAGCCCAAAGGCGTTAGCTAATAAGGGTATTATGAGGCTTACTAGCAAAATATTTATAAATTTTATCTTTTTTAATTCTAATTTTAACATTTTTCCTCCTAGTCCTTCCATAAATTATATGATTTCATTGTCTTTATATAAATTATCATAAGCACTAAAAATGCAAAGGCAATGATTATGGTGTAGAAATTTATTGGGTTTAGCACTTGAACGAAGTTTTGGTTTTCTATCACATAAGAAACATTCAAAAGAGATGCCATCCAAGCAAATGGGTTGATAAATGAAAGCGCTTTAGATGTTAGCATGGTGATGATACCTGTAAGACCGCCTATGATTGAGATAAATGAAAGGGTGTAGACTTTTTTCGATTTCATCTCCACTATCATGAAAAATCCCAAGAAAAATAAATTTATTATCAGTGCTGACAAGTTAACTAGCACAAATCTTAGGAGCATTTCGCTGTTCATATTGAAGTTTACTGATTTTCTTGCGAGCAAGATAAAGAATAGAGCTTCAAGCGCTTGCAGCAAAATTAATTTTAGGGATAAATTTTTAAATTTATTTATAAGTATATGGTTAACTTTCTCTCCGAGCATAATTTGAATTTTCCACATATTATTTTTTTCTTCAATCTCTATAACTTTTTTCACAAGGGACGAGATCAGTATTGGGTTTATCAGTAGTGATATAAATAAATAAGTGTCTAGGATGTAGGCAAGTGGATAGGCACCTTCTGCAAACGATTTCGAGTGGCTAACGCCTGCTACCATCAGCATTTGAGCGATAAAAACTACTATTATTAAGAAATTTATTCCAAGTCTTTTATATTTTTTCCTCTCTAAATTTTTCATCTTAAGACCTGCTTTCTTCAATAAATAGCTTTTCTAGACTTTCTTTTTCTTCCTCTATCCTGTATATATCAACTTTTCCTGTTAAAAAATTAACTATATCTGCAATATCTTGGTTAGATTTTTTACCTAAAATTATTTTTTTCTCACTTATGCAGTCTATGTCAAGGTCTAAAAGTTCTCTAGCCTTGTCATTATCAGAAGTAATCATTGATATATATGGCGGATGAAGCCTTCTGTATTCGTCCAGACTGCCATTGTAAGTCAAGTTACCCTCTTTAAGTATACCTATGTGAGTGGAAATTTTTTCGATTTCATCAAGTATGTGCGAAGAGATAAGTATGCTGGTAGATGTGTTTTTCACGATGTTTTTAAATAAATTTCTCATCTCCTCAATCCCTTGAGGGTCTAAACCATTGATTGGCTCGTCTAATATTAATAGTTTTGGGCTGCCCATCAATGCCATGGCTATGCCGAGCCTTTGCTTCATGCCTAGGGAGTAGTTCCTAGCCTTTTTCTTACCTACATTGTTAAGGCCTACTAGATCTAAAGTTTTATTGATGCTCTCTTTTTTAATTCCTTTTAGGCTTGCGACTATCTCAAGGTTTTCGTAGCCACTTAGGTGCTCGTAAAATGATGGATTTTCAATAAGAGCGCCAAGATTTTTATTAAAATCCTTTTGGTTTTTGGCGTTTACCTCTTGATCGAAGACTTTAACTATGCCAGCGTCTTTTTTCACAAGACCAAGTACAATCTTCATAAGAGTTGACTTGCCGGCGCCATTCTTACCGATAAGGCCATAGATAGAGCCTTCTTCGATTTCCAAAGAATCAATGTCTAGGACCAATTTTTTGTTGTAAGATTTTTTTAAATTTTTTACTTCAAGTATTTTTTTCATAATCATTCCTCCTAAAATTATAATAGCACGCATAGATAAATATAAAGTTTACACAAGCTCACTTTTAGATAACAAATTCAAATAAAGCTAAATATATTAAAAAAATGTTGTATAATAATCTTAATGAGGTGGGGTAATGGATTTTAGAAGTAATTTTAGTATATTGTTAGTCGATGATGAAAAAAGTTTATTAGAAAATTTATATAATTTTTTGAAAGATAAAGGCTTTAAAGAGGTTTATACTGCCAAAAACTTGAAGGAGTCCAGATTTAAATTAGAAAATTATAAAATCGATTTGGTGGTTTTAGACTTAATGCTTCCAGACGGCAGTGGCTTTGATTTATTAAAGGAGATAAGAAGCACGTCTAATTTAGCGGTTATCATACTTTCAGCACTTGATGGCATAGACGACAGAAGAGAAGGCTTTGAGAATAAGGCGGACGACTACATTGTTAAGCCTTTCTTCCCAGATGAGCTGCTTTGGAGGATAGATGCAGTTTTAAGAAGAATTAAAAAAATTAAAAGCGACGAGAAAATAAATTTGGGTAAAGTAGTTTTTGATAAATCGAGAGGCATACTTGAAAAGGGCGGCGAAGAAATTCCCTTAACAGCAAAGCAATTTAAAATTTTGGATTATTTATCCCAAAATATAAATACAATAGTTTCAATTGACCGAATTTTAGATAATATTTGGGAAGACTCTTATGGTTATGAAAACACCTTGATAACGCATATATACAGGCTCAGAGAAAAGCTTGAGGATGATCCAAGAAATCCCAAGATTTTGATTACAATAAAGGGTCTTGGCTACAAACTAATTAAAGAGGATTAAAATGTTTAATTATATATTAAAAAGATTTAAAAAAATTGTCATCAGAATACTAAGTTTATTGTTTTTTCTATTATTACTACTTATGATATTTTTATACTTAAACTATAGATTAAATAATAAATATCCAAACCCTAATTATATTTACTCCTATGTGAATGAAAATAAAACGGATACTTATCTAAACGAGAAAAATACAGCGTTTTTACAAGAAAAAGATATTTGGGCTATAAGACTTGACAAAGAGGGAAATCTTATAGAGAGCTTTAATAAGCCAAAAGAGCTTAAGAACAAGTTTGATATAAGAGATGTGGCGAGATTTGCGAGATACTACTTAGCTGATTACCCTGTATTTACCTACGTTTTAGACGATGGCATAATTGTCTTTGCCTATCCGAAGCATTCCTTGGACAAATTGCCTTCAAACTACTACAGTTACAGCAAATTTATTTTCAATATAATACTTGTTTTGGCATTTTTAATTTTATTCTTATTATTTGTCTATGTATTTTATAAGATAGATATTAAAAATATCCTTAAAAATATACTCCCACTGCAAAGAGCCATAGATAAGCTGTATGAGGATGACTACGAAAAGCTTGATGAATACGGCGACTTGAAAGATTTGACGAAAACCATAAACGAGGCGAATGAAAAATACAGGGAGCTAAAAAAGTCTCAAGGCAAGTGGATTAGAGGCGTGAGCCATGATGTGAGGACGCCGCTTGCGAAAATTTCTTGGGAAGTAAACAAAGAAAATCCAGATAAAAAACTTATACAGGACGAGGTTTTGAAAATTTCAAACATCTTAGAGGGGCTAAACCTCACTATATCGCTCTCTAGCATTGATAAAGAGAATTTTACTAGTGAAAACCCATTAAAAATAATCAGAAAACTTATAGTTGATAAACTAAATGAAAATCCAGAGCGAGAAATTATTTTCGAAAATAATATTAAAACAGATACGAAAATTAAGATGGATGAGAATTTATTTTACAGAATGCTTGAAAATATCTTGAAAAATGCACTTATTTATACAGCTGGCAAAATTAAAGTTACGCTTAGGGAGGACGAAGACATGATAAGTATCACTATATCGGACGAAGGCAGTGGCGTAAGTGAAGATATTATCAAGAGAATTAACGAAGAAGATTTGACAAATATTACAAAACATGGCTTAGGCTTATTCATTTCTAAGCAAATAGCTGAGCTACACGACGCGAAATTTATTATAAAAAATAAAAACTCAGGTTTGGAAGTATCATTTATCTTTGATAAATAAAGTGAATAAAAAAGGAAAAGAGCTTGTACAAAAATGTACAGGCTCTTTTTGAAGGAGATATTTCAAAATGAAAAAATATTTTCATCAAATTATAATTAATGTTTCCTTTGAACTTTCTTATAGCTCCTTAGAAGAAAATAAATTATTGCAAGGCCAATAATTAATCCCACGGCTTTTAAAATTAAATAATTATCCATATGTAAACCTCCTTAAGGTGCTTAGGAATCACTTGAGCGTGATAAATCGTTCAATTATATATACCCAAAATTTTTAATAATAAACATAATTTATAAATAAATTCGTGCATTTCCTTGACAAATTATTTTTCTTGTGCTACAATCATCATTGTAATAATTAATATTTTATCACTAGGGGAGCCATTGGCTGAGAGATTTATCGACCCTTACGACCTGATCTGGTTAGTACCAGCGTAGGCAAGTGCGAGTAAACTCCTAGTGACATCATTAGGGGGTTTTTTTATGAAAAAATTTAGTACAAAAATATTGACTGAAGCGGCTGTTATGATTGCTTTGTCAATAGTTCTTGGTAGATTCAAGATTTTTGAAATGCCTCAAGGCGGCTCAATCACTCTTGGACAAATGATTCCACTTTTATTTTTCGCAATAAGACATGGCGCTGGCTATGGTTTAGTTGTAGGCGCTGTTTATGGCGTTCTAGACATGCTTTTAGGCGGCTACATCTACACACCTATCCAAGCTATACTTGATTATCCACTAGCATTTGGCTTACTTGGACTTGCTGGATGCTTCTCTAAACAAATTGTTAGCGAAGGAAAATCATTCTACGTACCAGTTGCTGTTATAGTCGGCGTTTTAGGTAGATTCATCTGCCACGTTTTATCTGGCTACATCTTCTTTGCAGAATATGCAGAAGGATCAGGCCACGGCCCACTTATGTACTCAGTTATTTATAATGGTACTTTCTTAGGAGTGGAAGCGGTAATTGCTTTTGTAATTATCTTAATTTTAGCGAAAAATGTTCTTTTATACGGACTAGACAAGAGCAGATAGGATTTACGATTTTGCGTTCAAATGCGCCCTTGAACTCGTTCCTTCCTCGGCAATGCTCACGTACGCTTAGTACGCTGCGCTTGCCTCGTTAGTCCACATCGTTCAATCATCGCATTTGCTCCGCAAAATCAGTTTGTGAACAAACAAAATTAAGCTATTTTATTAAAAATTATATATCTTTTGCATTGGCTATTATGGGTTTATATCTATAGTAGCCTTCCTTTTTTATTTTGTGTTCAAGAAGAACCTCGTCCATACGGACGAGAACCTTGGTGCTTTGCACTCGCGCCCGTAGAAGCTTTTTGAGTACTTAAGGCAATTCTTTCAGTGCAAACTTGTAAAGAGAAATCTCCCTCTACTAGTCCTAAGACAAATTTGTATGTCTTGAGTAAGTAAATATTAATAAGCTTAGTTTTCCTCTTCACTAGCCCTAAGACAAAAATGCTGCTTTTGATTAGAAAAAGACGGAAATATATCCGTCTTTAGAAATTTATAAGGATTAAATTGTAAAATGTGATATAATGTTATATAGAATGATTAGAAATACAATATCACACACAACGGCTTAGTTTTATGAGATGAGGACTTTTGTGTGGAATTTATAGATATTTTAAATGTGATATATCGGATATATTGGAGTATAGAATTGAAAATACTAATGATTGAAGATGACAGCACAATTGCTTTTGCTGTTAAAACTTACTTAAACAAACATAATATTGAAACTATTATTTATAACAATCTTTCTCAGACAGAAAATCTTAATTTTAATGATTTTGATTTAATTCTTCTTGATGCTAATCTCCCAGATGGATCAGGCTTTAATTTTTTAGAGTGGCTGAGAGGATTTTCTGACCTTCCTGTAATAATGATTACTGTAAAAGACGAAGATGAGTATGTTATCAAAGGTCTTTCTCAAGGAGCAGATGATTATATTACAAAACCTTTTTCTCTTCCTGTCCTAAAGGCGAGAATAGACAATGTATTTAGCAGAAAAATAAAAAAGGTTGACGAACTGACTTTTGAAAATTTATCTTTAGATCTTATATCAAAACAAGCTTCGATAGATGGAAAAGATTTAGACCTTAACTTAAAAGAGTTTGCTATATTGGAAATGCTTTTAGAAAATCAAAATATAAATCTACTAAGAGAGCGAATTTTAGATTATGTTTGGGGTTATGATTTTTATGAAGTAAATGACAATACCCTAACTGTCACCATAAAAAGACTCAGATCTAAACTTGGAGATTATGGCAGCCATATAAAAACTCTTAGAGGGATAGGATATAGGTGGGACAATGAATAAAAACAAAAATATTTTACTTGTCTTAATTTTAAATTTGATAATGTCTTTATTTGTAGTTTATCTCAATCCAAGATTTGATATTCTAACACTTATTGGTTTTTTACTTATAAATATAATTCTGTTTATAGTTATTTCAAAAATTGAAAAGAAAAAAGAAAAAGCTCTTGAAGATAAGATTAATAATATATTTAAACTACTCCATTCGCTCGATATTGACTCAGATAATTACGAAATTATAGACGATGAATTTGGTAAACTCAGAGATGAGATTATTAAAATTATTATAGAGAATAAGAGAATAGCTGAAAATGCAGAGAAAAATAAGGAAACTTTAAGAGAATATACTGAAGACATTGCTCATCAAATAAAAACTCCGTTGACTGGATCACTATTATTGTTAGACCTATTAGAAGACGAAA
>ERZ1673699.1322-NODE-1322-length-20251-cov-40.019707_pt1 | contig 20251 bp, 17 predicted proteins | sample MGYA00580229_ERZ1673699 | MGnify/ENA primary metagenome ERZ1673699 (study PRJEB41218, sample SAMN15661785) | gut metagenome | host: Homo sapiens | place: Canada: London | collected 2015-08-20/2019-03-30 | study: EMG produced TPA metagenomics assembly of... | reverse complement strand
CGCCTGTGCCCTTGCCTTCCATATCGGTTTCTTCGGTCTTGTAATATTTCTCATCCTGAGAAATATATGTCTTCTTGGCGGTATCATATTCAAATACCTCGATGTAAGCACCCTTAGAGTCTGAGCCCTTAACATAATAATCGCGAAGACCTGCTTCAGCGCTTGTCGGAAGAGCAATGTGATTGCTTATGCAGTTGCCGGAAGCGTCTTCTTTATAAGAAGTATAGCTCTGCGGCTTAGACATAGCGTTGATGAGGACATTCTTGATAAGAGTGTCGGGATTTTCGGTTGTTGTTGAATAAGTGTTGATGAGCGTCATGTCATCGTCAACTCTTGCGAACACCGGATAAACGAGGCCTTTTAACATACCCGGAAGATCCGCGAGGTACTTATTAACGCCGGAGATATCAACAAAGTTGCCGATAATGCCGACGTCGAGTTTGCCGTCGTTGATAACCTTTTTAACGAGACCTGCGTTGTCTTTAAGAAGAGTTGCAATGCCGTTGACTATGTCGAGCTGAGCGTGGTTTTCTCTTGTCATGCCCGACGGCCAGTTTTTAAGATTAGCGTCTTTAACTATGCCGAGCAAGCCTTTGACAAGCTTAACAAGTCCGTTGTTAAGAAGAGCCTGAGCGCTGTCGATGGTTCCGCAAAGAGCATTAACCGAGCGAAGGTCGATAACAAGATGCAAACCTGCTTTGTTAATAACATCGCCCATGTTTATGTTCGCGGCGGCAAGGGTAACATCGAGGAAGTCAAATACGACTGACATTCTCTCTTCGGTAGAGAGTCTTGTTACCGCGCCGTCCGGGCTGTATGCGTCAAGAGCGGTAAGGTTATCAGAGGTCTGATACTCCGTCTTTGCGGCAAACGCCATTACGGACATAGTTGAGAAAATCATGACAACTGCCAAGATGACACTTAACAATTTGGTAGATTTTTTCATACGTGTTTTTTCCTCCTAAAAAGATTTACATTAAAACCATGTATGCGTACCCGATTTTTTCTGCGGGCGGCACTCCCCGCAACAATTCCTCGCACAAAATCCGCTGTACTTCTGACCGCTCTTTGATTTACAAGAAAGCAAACCGATTTCGGCACGTTAACTCGGTCGGTTTCCACCGTTTCCACTTCCGTAAAAATGAATCGGTGGAAAACTGATGATACACACCCGAGCATATTACCGTAGGATGTGTATCAAAACGGGATGGAAACTGCACGGTAAATCAGCCGTGCGGCAGCGCTCCCTCAAAAAAGGGGACACTTCGCCCTATTACACCATTCCTATGGTTAGTTAAAGTATAGAATTTTAAACGAAAAAAGTCAATAAATTGTTCACACAAATTTGTTGATTTTCTGTATTGAACAAATAGAATTGTTATTTTTGGGCAAAAGTGGCAAACAAAATTGGCAATGTTGTTGTAAAATTATGAACAAATTGTTAACGTTTTCGAGTTTTGAACTTTTTGACAAGTATTGAACACGGTTTTGAACATTTTTACGGTGATTTTCGGGTAAAAACAGAGGGCTTTTAGGCTCCCTCAAATAGGGTGATTCCCCACGGTGTGGGGAAACGACAAAAGGCTCCCTTGAAAAGGATGATTCCCCACAGTGTGGGGAAATGTCGCGGAGCGACAAAAAAGGCTCCCTTGAAAAGGGAGCTGGCTACGAACGAAGTGAGTAGACTGAGGGATTAAATTAGGCTCCCTTGTAAAGGGAGCTGGCTACGAACGAAGTGAGTAGACTGAGGGATTGTTCAGGCTCCCTTGAAAAGGGAGCTGTCATCGAAGATGACTGAGGGATTAAACAGCGAAGCACTTTCTTTTTAAAATCTATTTTTTTAAGAAAATCCCTCCGGCTTGCCTTAGAGGCCCACCTCCCTTTACAAGGGAGGCAAAAAGCGGATTAAAAGGTCACGCTCATTCTATTTAAATTCCATATAACCCTACAAAATCCCTCCGGCTTGCCTGCGGCAACCCACCTCCCTTTTCAAGGGAGGCAAAAAGCGGATAAAAAAGTAACGCACGTTCTTTTTAAATTCCATATAACCCTATGAAATCCCTCCGAGTTGCCTTACGGCAACCCCCCTCCCTTTTCAAGGGAGGCAAAAAACGGCTCCCGAGGCAAATACCCCGTGAACCGCTTTGCAAATGCAATGTTCTTTATTTGAACTCTTATTTTATTGTGAGATTTGCGCCGTACATTGCCGCCAAATCAAGGCTTCCGTCAAAGGTGTTGCCGTCCTCGGTAAAACACTGCACGTGGTAAAGCCCGCCGTTGCAGACAAAATCCATGGTGAGCTGATATGCGGAATATGTTTTCGGGTTTTTGTCGTCCGCCTTTTTGACCTCGACTACGTATGCGGTGGCTCCGCATTTTTCGAGAGTTACGGTACGCTGCTCAACGGTTACGCCCGTTACCGCGTCGCCTGCCTGCGACAAAATCTGATTCCACTGCGAAACGGTGTTATTTGCCTCATTTTCCGCTGCGCTGTCATCAGTCGCCGCGCCGGAATACATAACCTGCGCGTCGAGCCCCTTGTATTTCTTTGAGGTGGCTATACCTGAATTGCCCACGGTCCAGCCGTTGGGATAAACCATTTTAAAATACTTTGTCTCGTGAAATACGCCGTCGGTTATCTGAGCGGGGAACGGAACGGCACCTGTTTTAATTTCACCGTTTTCGTCCGTGACCTTTTTGCCGTCCTCGTCGGTGACATATATTTCAATCTCGCCGTTCTCATTGAGAACAGTGTTGCCCTCTTCGTCGGTAACAACCTCGTATGTGGCGTCCTTGGCGTTTATAGTCGGCTTCTTTTTTCCGCATGAGGCAAAAGCTACCGATATTACGATTAAGGAAGCGCAGATAACTGCGATTATTTTTTTATCCATTTGAAATCCTCCGTTTTATACATAAACAGATTATAAATTCTTTGCCTCGGAATGTCAACCGGGGATGTTAAAAATGTCCGGAACGCAAAAAAAACAAAAGACAAATCTTTGTATAAACAGGTGTTTTTATTCGTCAGAGCTTACCATTTGCTCCGAATCAACCTCACCCTCGGAGTACATTCGTACGCCTTCGGGCAAGCCTTAACCGCCGCAGCCGCGCCGCTTAAGGTTCGGTTAATCCGCTCCGAGCATTTTTTCCTATCCCCCGAAAAAAGAGGGTAAAAATGTCCGGAACGCAAAAAAACAAAAGACAAATCGAAACAAATCTTTGTATAAACAGGTGTTTTTATTTGGCAGAGCTTACCATTTGCTCCGAATCAGCCTCACCCTCGGAGTACATTCGTACGCCTTCGGGCAAGCCTTAACCGCCGCAGCCGCGCCGCTTAAGGTTCGGTTAATCCGCTCCGAGCATTTTTTCCTATCCCCCGAAAAAAGAGGGTAAAAATGTCCGGAACGCAAAAAAACAAAAGACAAATCGAAACAAATCTTTGTATAAACAGTTGTTTTTATTCGTCAGAGCTTACCATTTCTCTTGGGCGGAGAGATTTATCCGGCCGTTTCTTGGTACACATTTGTGTATTTTATTCTTCATATTCATCTCATTTTGCATTTTTGTGCACCTCGTCTAAATTTTTTAGAGCCAAAATGGAGCCGGATATACTCTTAAAAATATACGTTATAACAATGAACTCACATATCAAAAATACTTAGTTGTGTTTCTTTTAATGACTCAACTTTTCTAATCGTTATTTTGTCATCTTCTTGAACTTGCCCACATAGAAGAGGTGACGAAGGATCATATTTGGCAGCGTTTGTTTCTACACTTTTTGAACTATAATTTGCATAGCAATATACACATCCGTTTTTGCATGTATTATAAGTACCTATTTCAACACTTTCAACACATCCACATTCTTTACGCTGATTTTTGTCTTTGCCAACATTGAGTTTACATCCGATAATTTTTTCAATTAGTTCTCTATCTATGCAACAATTATGAATTATACCACATTCATCCAAATCAATTTTTTCTGCACAACTTCCAATCTTAATATTATAATCCGCAGCTATCTTACTTAATTTCTCAGCAAAATCTCGTAGTTCGTCATCATTTAATTCATTACTTGACAATCCATCCATATTTTTTTTATTTTTAGGATAAATATCAACAAAACTAATCACGCATTTTTCCGTGTATCCACTTAAAGCCTCAGCAATGCTTTTAAATGCCTTCAAATGATATTCTTTCGTATATCTATCAGAAAAGAATATAGGATCATATCTCCAAATCACTTTTTGCTTGCCAATTTTTTCGGACAGTTCTTGAAATACCGGAATCATTTCTGTTTTTTTATTTGGTAAATTAACCTCAACATCATTTCCGTATCCAGTCAATGTGAATTGAAAATAGTAATTATAATCTTTTATCTCGTTTAACCTTTTCATCATTGGCAACGGATTCTTTGTCCAAAACACTATGCAATCTACAACATCCGGAGTAACTTTTATTTCACTTATCTGATGAGCATTCATCGGATTACGAACATATAAAAATCCTTCTTTTATTCTATTATAAAACCATTCCGAATAATAATTGGGAATATCAGTTCTTCTACTTACACTTAATATCATCTAATTCACCCTTTCAAACATGATTACCTGATATCTAATTTGGGGCAAAATCCTCTTTTTCTTGCTTCTTCTATCAGTTTTGGTTGAATTTCCGGGTAAGTCCAATTAATCGGTAGTTCATCCATAATTGCTATTTTTTCAATTTCACTGTGAAGCTCTTTTTCAAATGTATGTATATCTGAGAAGAATAATTTTCCAAAAGTCTCCGTTCCATCAAAATTATCCGGTGCAGTCACAGAATATATACAAATTGGAGTAATATCAAAAGTTATTGCTCCTGTTTCTTCATATAGTTCTCGTTTGGCTGTTTCAAGAATATCCTCACCATCTTCTCTATGTCCCCCCGGTGCCTCCCATGTATTTCTTTCCTTGTGCTTGCAAAATACCCATTTACCATTATGTCTGGCAATAATAACTGCAGACTTCAGCATTGAATCATTAATACTATCATAAAAATTCACTTTTGTCATATAATGCTCCTTATTAGATTACATCTATTTTCTTGCCATTATTGCTCTCACAAACAGAGCCAAACCAGAGCCGTTTGATAAAAAATGCCGGAAGCCCGCATAAATACAGGCTTTCGGCATTTTAGTCCGTTACTCTTCCTCTATGAATGCTACTACGTCTCCCACCGTTTTCATCTTTTCAAGCGCCTCGTCCGGCACCTCTTTTCTGAATTCGTCCTCCAAAGTCATAGCGAGGTCGATAAGGTCAAGGCTGTCTGCCGATAAATCATCGCGCAGCTTTGACTCGGCGGTTATTTCGTCGAGCGGTATTTCAAGCTGCTCGCTCAAAATTTCACATATAGTATCGTATACCGTAAACAAGCACCTCCGTACATATTTAACGCGGTTATAAAATCTGTTTGAGCGGAGAAATGTCCACCCCGTCGAAATCTTTTATAAATTCATAGAGCGAGTTTGCGGCTTTTTTCACTCCGCCGTTTTGGGCACTCTCGAAATTTATCGGTATTACCGGGTCGTGGACGCTCTGCCTTAAAATAAAGAAGCTCTCGGTCTTTGGGAAAATTATTTTGATTCCCTCGTGGCTGTCGGGTGCAATTTGCCAGTCCTCGCGCTTTGCGGCAAAATCTGCGAGCTCCTCTAAAAGCCTGTCGCCGACGGCTCTGAAGTCCTCCTCGGTTATTTTAAGGCGGATTTCCTTTTCTTCCGCCGGATATTTAAGCTCTGATATGAGGTCGTAAAGCTTTTTACCCTGCTTTTTCATATCGGCGGCCTTTATAATTATTTTCGTTATGAGATATGCGCCGTCGTCAAGATAATAATTCTCCCTGAACGCCGCGTGACCCGAAGTCTCTATGGCAAGCGGAGCGTTTATACCGTTTTTCTCAAGTCTTATCGCCTCGTCAATGACGTTCTTATAGCCGCGCTTAAAGCGCAGATGATGTCCGCCTAACGTTTTTTCTATAAACTCGGTAAGCCCCGCAGACGTTACGGAATCGGTGACAACGGTGCCGCCCGGATTGCTTTCGAGCGCAATGACCGCCGCCAGGGCGACAAGAGCGTTTCTGTTTATCTCTCTGCCGTCGGAGCTTACGCAGCCGCCGCGGTCAACGTCCGTGTCAAATATTACGCCGAGGTCGGCTTTCGCGCCGAGAGTTGCCTCTCGCACGGAGTTCATCGCCGTCTCATTTTCGGGATTCGGGATATGATTCGGGAACATACCGTCCGGCTCCAAATAGCGGCTGCCGGTTGTGTCCGCTCCGAGGGGGGAGAGTACCTTTTCGGCGTAAAATCCGCCTACTCCGTTACCTGCGTCAACAACAATTTTCAGTCCCTTTAACGGTCTTTCGTAATCGTCTGACTTAACACCCTTTCTTATCATATTGCAAAGGTGCTCGCAGTAGACCGACATAAAATCGACCTCCTGCAAATTTAACCTTTCGGGGCAGCTGCCGCTTTCGTGCTCCTCGGCATATTCGAGTATACTCTTTATTTCATCACCGGAAAGTCCTCCGTCGGGAGTAAAGAATTTAAGCCCGTTTCTGTCCCACGGATGGTGACTCGCGGTTATCTGAACTGCTCCGTCGCAGCCGAGCATTTTAGTTGTCATAAACATAGCCGGGGTTGATGCGAGCGCACAGTCCTTGATTTCAAGGCCGAAGAAAGACAGCGCATCGATTACGTCGGATTTTATCCGCTCCGCCGAAATTCTCGAATCATGCCCGACCGAAATCACAAGCTCTTCCTCTTTCTTACCGAGCTTTTCGGCGAGAAATACGACAAACGCTGCGGAAATTCTCTTTACCGCCTCATCGGTCAAATCGATTTTTTTCGGATCGTCGGGATTTACCGCCGTGCCTCTGACGTCGGTTCCGCTTTTAAGATGTCTGAGTTCCATAAAATCAACCTTTCCGTAAGTTATTCCGTAAATTATTCCAAAAGACCTCTTTTAATTATCTCATCTGCCGCCAGCATAACGCCGAGCTTTCCGCTGTGAAAATTGATTCCGCCCTGCATCCAAACCGCATACGGCTCTCGAAGCGGTGCGTCCGATGACAGCTCTATGGACGAGCCGGACGTGAACGCCCCTGCGGACATTATAACCTGGCTGTCGTAGCCCGGCATATCCCACGGCACGGGTGAAACGTATGAATCCACCGGCGCGCCCTTCTGCATTCCCTGACAAAAGGCTATCAGTCTGTCGGCATTCTCAAGGCAAATCGCCTCTATAATATCGTGTCTCGTCTCATCGGGACGCGGAGTCACCCTAAAGCCGAGCAAATCGAAAAGCGCCGCCGCAAATACCGCGGTCTTGAGTGCCTCGCCGGTTACGTGCGGCGAAGAAAAAAGGCCCATATAAAGGCTGCGCGTTGTTCCGAGCGTTGCGCCGACCTCTCTGCCGAGTCCGGGAGTGGTCATTCTGTATGCGCAATCCTCAACAAGGTCATGCCTGCCTACTATATAGCCGCCGCAGGGAGCTATTGCGCCGCCCGGATTTTTGATAAGCGAGCCTGCCGCCAAATCCGCTCCGACATCGCACGGCTCTTTTTTCTCCGTAAATTCGCCGTAGCAGTTGTCTGTCATAACAACCGTATCGGGGCTTACACGGTGTGTAAGAGTCGCGATTTTCTCTATTTCGTCTACCGAAATCGAATGGCGGAGCGAATACCCGCGCGAGCGCTGGATATAAACCATCTTAATGTCTCCGCAGCCGACTCTTTTTTCTATTGCGTCATAATCTATCTCGTCATTTTCGGTAAGCTCGATATATTCGAATTTCACGCCGAAGTCGGCGAGTGAGCCGTGACCCTTACTGCTTTTGTCAATACCGATAACGGAATGTATGGTGTCGTAGGGGACTCCCGTTACGCTGAGCATTATATCGCCGGGCCTTAGTACGCCGTAAAGCGCGGTCGCTATTGTGTGGGTTCCGCAGGTTAAGGTGGTGGCTCTTATTAAGCCGTCCTCCGCTCCGAAAATCTCGGCGGTGAGCTTGTCGAGCTTTTCTCTGCCCTTATCATTGTAGCCGTAGCCGGTGGTGGAGTTGAAATCCGTCTCGTCAACGCGATTATTTATAAACGCCGCGAGCACCTTGCGCTGGTTGTATTCGGTTATTTCGTCTATTTCCGAAAACTTCTTTTCGGCGAGAGTCAGCGCCTTTTTTGACGCCTCCTCGGTTCTTTTTGTAAATTCAAAAAAATCTTTCATTTCAAGTCTTTCTTATTATGTATTCTTTTTTGCGGAATCCGCATTTTTCATACAGCTTTGCATTTTCGGGCTTACACATTAAAAATATGCAATCGGCACTCTTTTTAAGCTCTCTCGAAAGAGAAATAACACAGTCCGCGGCAAAGCCTCTGCCTCGATATTTTTCGCTTGTCGCAACGTCGCGTATATACGCGTCTTTTCCGATTATATCGCCTACGGCAAGAGAAGCCGTTTTGCCGTTTTGCCTTATGCACATAACCCTTGTGCTTCCGCCGAACACGCCTCTGCCCGTCCTCGAAAGCCATTCGAGATACGCCCTGTCGCTTGAATCGGGCGTTTTACCTGTCAGCACCTTGTATTCGTCCGCGGTTATGTCGCAAAGCGGCTGTGCGCAAGTTTCTTTTTGCGGTAATTCGGAGAGCTCCATAAGAACGGCTTTTGCGTCCGCGCAATCGTCCCCGGAGCAAAAATATATATTTTCGCCGAAAAAAGAGGCGAACTCCGAAAGCTCCCGAAAATCGACGGAGCTTGACGGGCAAATTATCGTTCCGTCGTTTTTATTTAAAAGCACAGCCGTCACTCTGCCGCCGCAGTCCGTTTGAAGCCACGCCTCTCCGAGTGACAGCCGAAAAGCGGCAAATAAAATATACTTTACCGCAAGACAGTCTTTAAATTCACCGTCCGTAACAATGGCTGCCTCTGTCGGTCCGTCAATCGATTTCAGCACTGCGACAGCTCCGCAAAAAGTGCTTTTACAAGCTCAAATGTGCTCTCTATATCCTCTTTTTTCGCAACCGAGCTGCCCGAGTGAATATATCTGCACGGAACAGATACGGCAAGAGTTTTTATGCCGCCTGCCGCCTTGTGTATTGCGGAAGCGTTGTTGCCGCCTGCCACAACGGTTTTGGTCTGACACCCTATGCCGTTCTTTTCGGCAATTTCAAACGCCTTTTTATAGAGCTCGCTGTCATAGACGGTTCCCCTGTCCATAAAGCTGACAACGGCACCGCCGCCCAAACGGCAGACTTTTTTTTCGTCGGGAACGCCCGAAATGTCCGCCGCCGTAGTGCCCTCAACGACTATTGCGAAATCGGGAGCAACCGAATAAGCCGCAGCAGCCGCTCCGCGAGTGCCTATTTCCTCTTGAACCGAGAAACAGAAGGTCGCCGAATACGGCAAATCGGAATTTATAAGTCTTAATAAAATTTCACAGCCGACGCGGTCGTCAATGGCCTTCGCCTTGATAAAGCCGTCGCCGAATTCGCGGTAGCACGAATCAAAATACACTGCGTCGCCGAGTGAAACGTGAGACAAGGCCTCTTTTTTTGAACTCGCGCCGATATCGATATACATATCCTCAACGGACGGCAATTTACCTCTCTCCTCGGAGGTCGTCTGATGTATAGCCTTGCCGCCTATAACGCCGGGGATAAGCTCCTTGCCCACCTTTACCGCTCTGCCGAAAATAACGCGCTCGTCAATTCCGCCGACCGTGGTGAACTTCAGGTACCCGTCATCCGTTATATAAGTTATTATGAAGCCGACCTCGTCCATATGCGCGTCGAGCATAACTTTATTTTTCGGCTCGGCTTTGCCCTTTTTATAAACTATGAGACTGCCGAGCGGATCTATGCGATATTCCGCGTCCGACGGCAAATTCGAAATTATATAATCTCTTACGGCGTGCTCCCTGCCGGAAATGCCGTTTAAATTACAAAGCTCGTTAAGCATTTAAATCACCTCCGAGAATGTATGCGGCAATGAGCCTTGCGCAAAGCTCAATATCCGTAACGGACACAACCTCTATTCCGGTGTGCATATATTTTTGGGGTATTGATATAAGCGCGCTCTTAATTCCGCCGCGCTCCGTGGTCATACCGTCCAAATTAGTGCCGGTTCTGCCGCCCATAACCTCAAGCTGATACGGAATGTCGTTTTTCTCGGCAACGCGCACAAGCTCCTCGCCGAATTCATATGAAAGCGACGGTGAAATACCTATCATGGGGCCCTTGCCGAGTATTCCGCATTCCTCCGCCTTGCTGTCCGGAGTCTTTGCAAAGCTGACGTCAACCGCAATTATCTCGTCGGCATCCGAATTAAATGCCGCGGCTTTTGCTCCGCCGCCGCTCGTCTCCTCGCGAGAGGAACACACAACGGTAACTTTTTTGTGCGGCTTACCCTTAATAAGCTCAAGTGCGCGAAGAAGCACGGCAACTCCCGAACGGTCGTCAAGTGCCCCGCAGGACACGCTGTCGCCGCAGAGCGAGAGGAAAGAGGAATTGACAACCGCTCTGTCTCCCGGGGAAACGAGCTTTTCCGCCGACTGCTTATTTTTTGCGCCTATATCAATAATGATGTCATCGATTTCCGTCGCCTTCCGCTCGTTGTCACCGCTTGCAAGGTGCGGCGGAGTGCTTGCTATAACTCCGAATACCGGCTCACTGCCGTAAACGGTCACCTCTTGGCCGTTCAATGTGCGACGGTCAACTCCGCCGCAGGCGGCAACGTGCAAAAACCCCTCGTCGGTGACGGAGGTTACGATAAGACCTATACGGTCTATATGAGCGTCAAGCAGGATATGCCCTGCCCTGTCTCCCTCGATTTCGCATATTGCGGAATGAAGAACGTCCTCGCGCGTTTTGCCGAATTCGGACAAAAGCCTTTGCGCCGTTAAAACCGCGTCGGTTTCCTTTCCGGATACACCGACAGCCGAAGTCAGCTCTTTTAATATGTTTTTTATATCCATTTTTCTCTGCCTTTCGGACAATTTGTCAACGTGTAAAACGCTAAAGCAAATGCTGTAATCCTATCGAAATTTTGAATTATAATCGTCACTCTTTGTAGGTGGAATATACCTCCCTTTACAAGGGAGCCTTAGGGGAGGCGGCGAAAATCAGATTTCGGTGCCGCCTACCGGGCGAATGTAGAGCACATAGCAGGTTCCCTCGCCGAAAATGCTCTCCATTATGCTCTTATAATCCTTTAAAAGATCGTTCGGGACGAAAGCCTGAATTGTGCCGGCAAATCCGCCGCCGTGAACGCGCCATGCGCCGCGTCCCTTTAAGATGCTCTCGGAAACAGCGAGAGCGAGAGATACGGGCTGAACGGACGGCTGTTTTACGGAAAATACGTTTTGATTATATTTGTATGATGATGCGCCGCTCTCGAGAATATACTTCTTGAAGGTCTCAAAATCTCCGCCGCGAAGAGCGTCAACCTCTTTTAACACTCTTGCGTTGTCGGCATAGAAATGCATAGCGCGAAGTATGGCTCTGTCGCCTACTGCCGGACGCAATTCTCTTATTTTTGATTTAAATTCCTCTTCGCTTACCTCGCGAAGAACCTTTTTGCCGAAAAATTCGGCTACGCTCTCCATTTCGGTTCTGATAGCAGCGTATTCGTCGGTGAGGTCGGAGTGGCTGCCCTTTGTATCGACAATGCAAAGTGAGTGGCCGCACTTGGCAAAGTCAAAGTCAACCTCTTCTATCACGGGATTTTTCGGGTCGTTGAAATCTATTGTTACGAAGCCGCCGACGGAGCACGCCATCTGGTCCATAAGTCCGCAGGGCTTGCCGAAATATTCGTTCTCGGCATACTGTGCTATTTTGGCTATTGTGACCGCGTCAACCTTGCCGTCGTTGTAAAGATAGTTTACCATAGTGCCGACAAGAACTTCATATGCGGCAGATGACGAGAGTCCCGAGCCCGCAATAACCCTTGATGCGGTAGTGGCGTCAAAGCCGCCTATCTTATAGCCGTATTTCTTAAAGCCTGCAAGAACACCGCGCACGAGAGCGGGTGAATGTCCCATTTCGTTGGGGTTTACCGAGAGGTCCGCAGCGTCAACAACGTCCATGGAATAGCCCTCGGATTTAACTCTTACAATGTTTTCGTCGTTTTTTGAAGCCGCGGCTATTGCGTCAAGGTTGATTCCCGCCGCAAGCACTCTGCCGTGGTTGTGGTCGGTGTGGTTTCCGCCGACTTCGGTTCTGCCGGGAGCGGAGAAAAGACGAACATCTCTGTTCTTTCCGAAAAGAGCCTCAAATTCGTTTAAAAGATTTATGTACCTGTCATACTGCTCTTTAACATTTTCCTCGGTGACATAGGCTTTTTTAAGCCTTTCATCGAGAGATGCAGAGAGAATTTCTTTTTTAAGGGTTTCGGGAGTTGCCATTTTCATTTTTCATCCTTTCCTGCCGAAAAAGTTTCGGCAGTCTTTTTGTTTTTATTATTAGCTACTATATCTATAAATTTATTAACCGCGAGTATGGAAACACCGGAGATGGTGAAGATAATCACAATCGGCAGCATAAACGCGAGTGAAAACGGGTTATAAACGTGACGGCCTATCATGCTGTAAGAAATAATTTTAGGCGTGAATCCCAAAAGTGACAGCAAAATAAACTTCCAATAGTCGTATTCAAGTGCCCCGTAGAGCTGACTTATGGAATTTATCGGGAAGTACGGCACTAGCCTGAAAAGCACCAAAATCCAATCGGTGCTTCTTTTACCCGATTCCATCATACGGCGAACATTATCGTATCTTGTGAGAATCTTGTGTATTGTTCCGCCGCCGAGGTGCTTGCCCCAATAAAACTTTATCGTCATAAGCAATGTCATGCCGGCAAAATTCACAGCCACGGCTATCGGCGTGGGGAATACCATACCGGCTATAACACAGACCGCGGTTATCGGCAGGGGAATAAGCACTTTGCCTATGTATATAAGGAAAATCACGAGAATCACGAGCCACTTGCTCGGAATTGACGCAACGGCCTCCTCAAACTCCGCAAGACGCTCGAGCACTTCGTCATATGCCGACGAAACATCGTTTATCTGCATAAGAAAAGTCAACACTAAAAGTGCGACTGCCAAAATCAGCAGCACACATGCTAAAATATTCAGGAGCTTTCTTCGCGTAAGTTCTCTGTCGGTCAAATCGGTACCACCCAAAAATTATTATTGCAGGGCATAGTAATAGATTATATATAATTTTATATCATATTATTGGTAAGGTCAAACAAAATATGAAAATATGAAGTAATTTTTGCCTTTTAGGTGTAAATTCCTTTTAGGTTGTGTTACAATTAACTCAAAAGCAAAGCTTTACCGAAAGGCGGTTTTTTATATGAAGACAGTTATTCTTGACGGCAAGACGACAAATCCGGGCGATTTGAGCTGGGATTTTCTGAAAAAATACGGCGAGGTCGAGATTTTCGACCGCACACCGCGCGAAAAAATCGTTGAACGAACACACGACGCAGACATAGTCGTAACAAATAAAACTCCGCTCACAAGAGCCGAGATAGACAAAATGCAAAACGTGAAATTCGTCGCGCTCCTGTCGACGGGCTACAACGTGGTGGACTGCGCGTATCTCAAGGAAAAAGGCATACCGGTTTCAAATATACCGGCTTATTCCACCATGGGCGTGGCGCAGCTCGTATTTGCATTTATTTCGGAGCTTGCCGTAGGCGTTGCCATGCATTCTATCGCCGTAAAGAGCGGCGAATGGTCAAATTGCCCCGACTTTTGCTTTTGGGAAAAGCCGCTTACCGAGCTTTCCGGCAAAACGATAGGCATAGTCGGCTTCGGAAAAATCGGCGGAGCCGTAGCCGACATAGCCGAGGCTTATAAAATGAACATCATAGCGCTGTCGGGTCACGTTACCGACCAGAGCGCACGCAAGAATTTCAGATGGGCAAAGAACCTCGATGATCTTGCGGAAAACGCCGACATTATTACGTTCCATTGTCCTCTCACAAAAGAGACGGAAAAAATCGTAAACGCCGATTTTCTGAGCAAGTGCAAAAAAACAGCGTTTATCATAAACACCTCACGCGGACCGGTTGTTGACGAAAAAGCTCTTGCCGACGCGCTGAATTCGGGAAAAATCGCAGGCGCGGGAGTGGACGTGCTGTCAACCGAGCCGCCGGCAAAAGACAATCCGTTGCTCACGGCGAAAAACTGCTTTATCACGCCGCACATAGCGTGGGCGGCATTTGAAACGCGCGAGAGACTTATGGGAATATTCAAAAGCAACATCGAGGCGTTTGTTTCGGGCAAGCCGATAAATGTTGTAAATCCGTAAAAGCAAAATGTGTTTGCCGTTTGAAAATTCGGCCGATGCCATACAAAAAGAGCTGTAAATTAAATTTACAGCTCTTTGTTTTTTATTCGGTTAAGGGAGTGCGTTTATCAATAAGCGAAATTGGTGTAAGCACCCTCAACGTGCATTGCGCCCTTACCGTTAACGCTGATGAACGCTACCTTGATATTGAGCTCAGCTACGTTGCCGTCATAGGAATACTTAAATTCCTTAAGGTTGCCGTCCTCGATAACTACGGTTGCCTTGATGTTGGTGTATTCAATTGTTGCGGAGTTTATCTTTGCCGCGCTTATAAAATTCTTGATTTCGCTGTCAACCATGCTCTGAGTGAGAATGTCGTTTGTAAGTCTTGACATAGCGGTCGATTTATCCGTTTGAGGTGAAGTTGCGTTTTCAACCTCAAAGGTGTAGGTGTTGCCGTCAACCTTGAGATTCTTGAGGTCCTCGGCTTTAAGCGAGGTAGCCTGAAGAGCATAGTTCTCGCCGTGATAATCAATCTGCTCGGCTGCGCTGCCGCCCTTTTCGATATCCATTTCCTTGTCGCCGATACCGATGAATCCGCCTACAACGGAGTCAAGAGACGCCTCGGGGTCAATACCTTTGATGAGAGTGTTAAGACCACTTGTAGCACTACCGACGTCAACAGGCTGAGTGTACTGAGCGGATCTTGTCCAGTGATAGCCTGCCGCAACTGCCTTAGCGGTAGCTGCATTTATAGCCTCGGCTGCCGCTGCTGCGTCTACGCCTGATGAAGCTGCCGCTGCCGCACCGCTGGTGTCACCGGCAGAAGCCGACGCGCCGCTCGAAGAAGAAGCGGAAGCGCCCGATGAAGAGCTCGATGAAGAACCCGATGAAGAGCCCGACGAAGAGCTTGATGAGCCTGTTGATGAGCCCGAAGCAGTTGCCGTACCCGTTGCTGCCGACTCCTTGCCTGCGGTTTTGCTTGCAAGTCCGTAAATGCCTGCCGTAAGAGCAAGAGCCACTACTATTGCCCAAAAACGTACCCAGCCGTTTGAATGTCTGAGCTTTTTAGCTGCCTTTTCTTCGGGGGTAAGTTCAACCTTTTGTTTTTTAGCCATTGATTTCTCTCCCTTTCATTTATAAAGAAGTGATTTTATTTTTCATCATTCGGTAAATGCCGAATTCTTATCAATAAACGAAGTTGGTGTAAGCACCATCAACGTGCATTGCGCCCTTACCGCTTACGCTGATGAACGATACCTTGATATTGAGCTCAGCTACGTTGCCGTCATAGGAATACTTGAATTCCTTAAGGTTGCCGTCCTCGATAACTACGGTTGCCTTGATGTTGGTGTATTCAATTGTTGCGGAGTTTATCTTTGCCGCGCTTATAAAATTCTTGATTTCGCTGTCAACCATGCTCTGAGTGAGAATGTCGTTTGTAAGTCTTGACATAGCGGTCGATTTATCCGTTTGAGGTGAAGTTGCGTTTTCAACCTCAAAGGTGTAGGTGTTGCCGTCAACCTTGAGATTCTTGAGGTCCTCGGCTTTAAGCGAGGTAGCCTGAAGAGCATAGTTCTCGCCGTGATAATCAATCTGCTCGGCTGCGCTGCCGCCCTTTTCGATATCCATTTCCTTGTCGCCGATACCGATGAAGCCGCCTACAACGGAGTCAAGAGACGCCTCGGAGTCAATACCTTTGATGAGAGTGTTAAGACCACTTGTAGCACTACCGACATCTATAGGCTGTGTGTACTGAGCGGATCTCGTCCAGTGATAGCCTGCCGCAACCGCCTTTGCGGTAGCTGCGTTTATAGCCTCGGCTGCTGCCGCTGCGTCCACGCCTGTTGCTGCCGCCGCATTTCCTCCGGAAGCATTGTCACCCGAGGTGCTGCTCTGAGAACCCGACTGCGAAGAACCGCTGCCGTTTGCGCTTGTATCCCAATCGGATTTGGACGCGCTGCCGCCGGCATTCTGCGAGCCGCTCTGTGCGGGAGTTGCCGAAACCGCTGCGACGCCCTTATTGTTAAGCGAAATATAGGTTACGCTGTAAACAAGCACCACTGCAAGCAGCCAAACTATCGCTCTTTCAAAGGTTTTTCCGAATATAATTCTCTTTTCCTTTTTGCGAGCTTTTTTAGCTTCGATTTCTTCGGGAGTTAACGTGACTTTTTCTTTTTTAGCCATTAATTCTAATCCCCTTTCTGACTGTTACGAGACTATCTTTATCCGGATAGTCAAATACACCTAATAATTTACCGTAAAAATACTTAAATGTCAATGAATTATTTGATTTTTTACTTACAATTTCACAAAAAAGTTACAGAAGTCGCACTTTGCGGCGTATGATTTGCCGTAAACGGGATTTCACCGCGCTTTAAAATTCGGCGTGAATACAAAAAAAGACGAGGGTCGAGTGTTCATAAGGGAAACGGCAGAAAAAGGCGAACCCCTCGGATAATGCCGACGCATGTCCGAGGGATTAACTCATTATTGTGCAAAAAGATGTTATTTTGAAGCAAAACCGCCTTATGTAACTCAGTCAATTCGACATTTAAATTTTTTGCTCTCTTCTCGCTCGTCCGCTTATGTTGAGAGCAATCACGGTTATATCGTCACAGCGAGCCTTGCCCTTTGCCTTTTTTGCGCGCAGGCTGATATTTTTCGCCTTGGTACTCGCTCTTTTTGCGCCACCGCTTTGCAGCTCCTCCTTTACCGCGTTGTGCGCGTATTCGTACGCACCGTCGGACGCTATAATCACCGTATCGCCGTTTTCAAGCTGTCCCTCGCATGAGGAAAACGTCGCGTCGCGAAGTATTCCGGCAGGCAGAGCCGCCTTTTTTATTTCGAGCAGCTTGCCGTTTTGACGGCGAATCACAGACGGTGCCGCTCCCGCCTTATAAAAGACCGCCTTGCCGGTATACAGGTCTATTTTTACTATATCGAGCGTTGCGAGAGACTCGTCGCGAGACTTTAAAAGGAGTGAGGAATTCACAAGCCTTAAGGCACTCTGAAACCCGAAGCCCGCCTTGACAAGCCTTGCCATAAGACCCGACGCCATAGCCGAATCGAGTGCCGCACGCGGACCCGTGCCCATACCGTCCGAGAGAATCACAACGTAATTTCCCCTGCCGTCGTAAAAGCTCTCAAACGTGTCGCCGCAGAGCTTTTCATTGTCAGCCGGTATCTGTGAGCACGCGCTCTCTACCGAATACGCCGTCTTTTCGCACAGCCTTACGCTTCTGTCGCCCTTTATCACGGGCAGCTCAAATTCTCTGTCGCACGTTTCGCCGACTGCGTCACGCAGCTCGCCTATATTAAGGGAGGACGGCACCTTTGAAAAGGTGATTTCGCAAAACATTCTGCCGTTTTTGTCTCTTAAACACGATACGAAGTCGGTATCGCAGCAAAATCTGTCCCTGACCTTTTTCCTTATCCGCTCCGCCGTTTTCGTATCAAAGCTTACATCGCCGTTAAACTCGTTTTCGAGATCGCGCAGCATATCGCTTATGCCGCCGAACTGGTCGGCCGTGACAAGCCGCACCTCGTCTGTTTTTTTATCTGCCGCCTCCGAAAAGACGACGCCGAAAAACAGCCTTGAATATGTTTCGGCAAAAGAGGTCTGCCGTATACATCTGCTTGAAAACGGCGACGGGAGCTTATCGCGTGACATAACTCCGCCTTTTTTCAGCGTTTCATACATCTCGTCAAGTGCGTTCCTTGTTTCTTTGAAATTTTGCTCCCAACAAAAATCATATCTGCCGCATCCGCAGCAAACCGAGCTTTGAACCTCAAGCATCAGCTTTTCGCCGGCGCAGCTCTCCATTTCGGAAAGTCTTTTCGAAACCGCGCTCACGGAGCGTTCAATATCGTCTACGGCAGTTCTCGCCGCATGTATTCTGCGCCTTACCTCACCGTTTTCCGCCGACGCGTTCGCCGCCGAGTCCTTCGGCAAAAGCAAGCCCTCCGCCTTTATAAACAGGCTGTTCGGCAAAAACATAAACACCGCGCACGGCAAAGCGGCCTCTATAATCAAAAAATACTTTTCGCTGCCGCCGCCCGAAAACATATATGCGGTGAGGAACGACGCGAAAAACGCAGGCGGTACAGCTCTTCTGCCGAGGCGCGAAAATGCGCCCGCAAGAAGGCCGCCTACGGCAAACGAAGCCGAAACGGCTCCCGTATCGGAGCTTATCGCAATAAGTAAAAACGCAAGCATTCCGCCTACCGCACCGCCGGCCTCCTTATAAATCGCGGCGAAAAAAAGCACGCCGAATACCATTATCATTCTCGCAGGGGAGACCTCAAGCACGGTAAGACCCGACAGCGAGCACATAATAAGAAATCCGGAGCCCAAAACCGCCGACGCCTCCTCAAGAGTTACGCCGCGCACGGGCTTGCCGTTTTCAAGAACATATTGCGCAGTCGAAAAGAAATACGCCGCGGCAAAGGCCGTTACTCCCTCTCCGAGGTACAAAAGAAACGTCTCACCCGTCAGCCCGTTTGCAAAAAGCACCGCCATTCCCGACAAAAAGCAAGAGAGAAACGCAATGCACGACGGCAGCAGCCTGCCGTTTCGCACCTTTTCAAATTCTCTCATAACGCGTGCGAGAACTCCGGCACACACGCTCGCCGCTATCAGTCGAAGCGACGATATGCTGTCCTGTGTCAGGATATAACCTGCCGCCGCGCCGAGACCCGCCGAGAGTATGTACTTGTTTTCGGCCGCCGCGCAAAAAGCCACGCCGAACGGCGATACCGCCGACAAATTGCTCGCCGAAGCAAACAGCATACCGCATATAAAATACGCCACGTGCCGAAGCACCGCCCGCACGGGCTCGGGGAGGTCGTGTACCCTTTGCAAAACAGCCTGTCCGGTAAAATCGGAATTTTTCAAAAAAATCACCACGCCTTGTTATAATCTGCATAAAATACGCACTTTAAGAGATTATATCCGAGGCGCGGTGAAATAACCGTCGCTAAATGGGAGCGAAAAATTTTTTTTATTCGGTTTAAATACGGGTTTCTGTAACAGTCGCTCGAATTACGGCTCGACGTCAAACGGCTTCTGCGGAATTACAATGGCGCAGATGATGTAAAACAGTATTCCGGGGAAGCCTGCGGTGAATAAGGTCAGTGCCGTATAAACAAGGCGGACTATTGTCGGGTCTACATCTATATACTCGGCAAAGCCGGCTAAAACTCCGCAAATCATTTTGTCTGTACTGCTTCTGTAAAGCTTCTTTTTCATAATAAACACTCCTTATTTATTATACATTATATTTATATTATCATTTAGGTCAGTTTACAAGGAACTACACCCAGACCACGAAACGGGGGCTGCTGACAACAAATAAAGGCTGAGTATCAAGCACCGGGGAAGTGCGAGATATTCAGCCTGTTTTGTTGTCAGGGGTTTCCAAAGGGGCTTGCCCCTTGGCACACGACTTTGCGTAGCAAAGTGTAGTGTGTTATACGCTCTGTCGGCGTTGCTGCGAAAATGAGGTTGCCGCCGGGTCGGGCAAGGGCATTTGAAGCAGCAGGAAAACAGGGCTGTGATTGCGTGTCGTGGAGCCGCAAGCGCAGGGCTGGTTTCGTCAGCAGACAGGGCGTATATGAAAGCCCCCGTTCCTCGTCCCACGCCGGACTTCGGGACAAAATGTCCCGAACTTGTGGACACACTCACAAAAAAGCAAACAGATTTTTCTCTCAAAATTGGAATGGGCGGGGAAGCCATTTTAGGGCTTTGCTATCTCCCTGATAAATGAGAAGTTAAGTTTCGTCCATATATATTTTTACCTCGATGTATTCATGATTTCTTGCATAAGCAAACGACGCTGATTTTCTGATATAGTCAAATATATTTTCGTCTAAATCTTCGTCCCATGTTGTTTCGCTGAAAATTTTATTTTCAGCGGTTGGCT
>ERZ1673699.1303-NODE-1303-length-20525-cov-6.165706_pt1 | contig 20525 bp, 10 predicted proteins | sample MGYA00580229_ERZ1673699 | MGnify/ENA primary metagenome ERZ1673699 (study PRJEB41218, sample SAMN15661785) | gut metagenome | host: Homo sapiens | place: Canada: London | collected 2015-08-20/2019-03-30 | study: EMG produced TPA metagenomics assembly of... | reverse complement strand
GCCGCAACTTCCGCATCCACGAGGATTTCCTCAACCACATCGACATCCTGCCCGAGAACGTGCACATCCCCGACGGCACGATGCCCGAGGACAAGGTTTCGGAGTACTGCGCCTCGTACGACCACTCGGTGCGCCGCATCGACCTGATGATTATCGGCGTGGGCGAGGACGGGCAGATCGGCTTCAACGAGCCGGGCTCCTACTCGCGTTCGCGCACACGGCTGGTGCAGCTCACCTACAACACCCGCAAGATTCAGTCGGGGGCTTTCTTCGGACTGGAGAACACCCCCAAGATGGCGATCACGATGGGCATCGACACCATCATGCGCGCCGACCGCATTATCCTGATGGCGTGGGGTGAAGAGAAAGCCCACATCGTGCAGAAAGTCGTCGAGGGCGAGATCACGGGACAGGTTCCCGCCTCGTACCTGCAGGCGCATTCGAATATCGAGGTGGTGATCGACGAGAACGCCGCGCAGCTTTTGACCCGCGAGCAGACGCCGTGGCTGGTGGGTCCGTGCGACTGGACGCCGAAATTCGTCCGCAAAGCCGTGGTATGGCTCTGCGGCGTGGTCCAGAAGCCGATCCTGAAGCTCACCTACAAGGACTACATCGAGAACTCGCTGGGCGAACTGCTCGAGCAGGGCCGCCCCTTCGACCAGATCAACATCGACGTTTTCAACGACCTCCAGCACACCATCTCGGGATGGCCGGGCGGCAAGCCCAATGCCGACGACACGACGCGTCCCGTCCCCTCGTCGCCGTTCCCCAAACGGATCGTGATCTTCTCGCCCCACCCCGACGACGACGTGATCTCGATGGGCGGTACGTTCATCCGCCTCGTCCAGCAGGGCCACGACGTACACGTCGCCTACGAGACTTCGGGCAACGTGGCCGTGCATGACGACGTCGTGCTGCAGAACATCGACACGGCCCGCGAGCTGGGCTACGGCAACCACTACGACGAGGTCGAGCAGATCATCGCCACCAAGAAGAAAGGCCAGCCCGAGCCGCGCGCGCTGCTCGACCTGAAAGGCGCCATCCGCCGCGCCGAGGCGCGCGCCGCCGTGCGTTCGTTCGGCCTGAACCCCGACACCAACGCCCACTTCCTCAACCTGCCGTTCTACGAGACAGGAGGTATCAAAAAGGGCCTGCTCACGGAAAAGGACATCGAGATCATCGTCAAACTGCTGCGCGAGATCAAACCCCACCAGATTTACGCCGCCGGCGACCTGGCCGATCCCCACGGTACGCACCGCACGGCGATGGAGGCCATTCTCGGGGCGCTCGAAGTGGTGAAAGACGACGAGTGGCTGAAAGAGTGCCACCTGTGGCTCTACCGCGGCGCGTGGATGGAGTGGGACCTCGGCATGGTGGATATGGCCGTGCCCCTGTCGCCCGACGAGCTGATCATGAAGCGCCACGCCATCTACCGCCACCTCTCGCAGAAAGACATCATGCCTTTCCCGGGCAGCGATCCCCGCGAGTTCTGGCAGCGGGCCGAAGAGCGCACGCAGAACACCGCGCGGCTCTACGACCGGCTCGGCATGGCCGAATACCAGGCCATCGAGGTCTTCGTAAAAATGTTCTAACCCCAAACCGTTTACAACCATGCGTTTAATCATCGAAAATACACCGCAGCAGGTCGCCCAGTGGGCCGCCAACTACATCATCCAACAGATCAAAGCCAAGGAGCAGGTGACCAAGTCGCCGTTCGTGCTGGGCCTCCCGACGGGTTCGACCCCGCTGGAGACCTACAAGGAGCTGATCCGCCGCCACAAGACCGGCGAGGTGTCGTTCAGAAACGTCATCACGTTCAACATGGACGAGTATGTAGGGCTTCCCGAGGAGCACCCCGAGAGCTATCACTCGTTCATGTGGAACAACTTCTTCAAACACGTCGACATCAAACCCGAAAACGTCAACATCCTCGACGGCAATGCCGAAGACCTGGTGAAGGAGTGCGCCGACTACGAGGCCCGCATCGTCGAGGCCGGGGGCATCGACCTCTTCATGGGCGGCGTCGGCGAGGACGGCCACATCGCTTTCAACGAGCCTTTTTCGTCGCTCAACTCGCGCACACGCATCAAAACCCTGACGCAGGACACGATCCAGGTCAACGCCCGCTTCTTCGGCGGCGACGTGAGCCTCGTACCGAAGACCGCGCTGACGGTCGGCGTGGGCACGGTGCTGTCGGCCAAGAAAGTGCTGATCCTCGCCACGGGGCACAAGAAGGCCCGCGCGGTGCGCCACGGCGTCGAGGGTTCGTACAACCACCAGTGGACCATCTCGGCCCTGCAGGTGCATCCCAACGGCATTCTGGTCTGTGACGACCCGGCTGCCGAGGAGCTGCGCGTAGCCACTTTCCGCTACTTCAAAGACATCGAGCGGGACAACCTGATCTCGAAATAGGAAAGCCCCGGATACGAAAAATCCCGCACTTATCGCTGAGTGCGGGATTTTCGGTTACAGGCCGGTTTTACAGCGCGACCCGCTGCAGCGTCACGGGACCGATCAGCCCCGACTCCTGCAACGGAGATTCGGGCGTATAGGGATTGTAGGGCGACCACGTGCGGCGTTCCGCCGCGGGCAGACGGCTGTCGCCGACGAGGCGGTTGACCCATGTGTTGACGACCTCGATCTCGAGTTCGTTCCCGCCCTCACGAAGCAGGTCCGTCACGTCCACCCGGTACGGAGGCGTCCAGACACCTCCGGCATCGGCGCCGTTGACGCGGACTTTGGCCATCACCCCGACGCGGTTCAGGTCGAGCAGGATGCGGCCGCCGCCGTCGGCGGGCTTTTCGAACGTCGTCGAATAAGTCGCCGTGCCGGAGAATCCGCGCAGGCGCTCGTCGGCGCTCTGCGACCAGTCACCGAGCGTATCGGTCGCAAGGGTGAAATTCCCTACCCCGTCGGGCGTTTCGAAGCGCACCTGCCAGGTGCCGTCCACCGCGGCGATCGGTTCCGGACGCGGGAAATTCGCATCGGCCGTAAATTCCGCAGCGGATTTCGTCGCCGGTTTACGGAAAACCACGAAGCCGCTTTCCAGCGGTTCGAGACGCATCGGAATCTCCGTCACGGCCCCCTCGGCACGCCAGGCCGGAAGTTCGCGCATCGAGCCCGTCACAGGCTGCCACCACTCGGGACGGCGGTCCGCAACACGGAACGAAGCGGTGAACCCGATAGGCTCCTCCGACTGGTTCGACACGAAATAAATCTCGGCGCCGTCCGTCGTCCGGTGCCCGAACAGCAGCGGCAGCGATGCGTCATGCCCGAAATCGGGCACAAGGCCGATCGCTTCGAAAACCTCCTCCATCGAGTAGCCGTCGAAGACTATACCCTTGCCGTAACGGTTGACGTGTTTGCCCTTTTCGGGTCCCCACAGTTCGGCGGCCATCGCCTGTACGCGGCTGTCGGCCTCCGGATAACCCGCAAGGCTCGGGGAACGCGTCGGGGCGGGTCCCAGCACCACGGCGCCCTCGCGCACGAGCTGCATCACCCGCTCCAGCACCTCGGGACGCATCGTCTCCTGCCGCGGCAGCACCAGCACACGGTACTGCGTGCCGTGGGGAAGCGTCACGAGGCCGTCGCGCACCGTGGCGTCGCGGCACAGCACCTCGGCGTTGATGTAGTCGAACTGGTAGCCCGCCGGCAGCGCCGGGTCGCACACGCCGGTCATCTTCGGCACGTCCTCGCCGATGAAATAGGCCGCATCGGCCACATTCAACCCCTGCTGGAGCATGAAGTTACAGCGTTTGAGGTAGGCGATGAAGAGGTCCAGCTGGCCGAACCACGTGTTGTTGCGGTTGAACTCGTTGCCGAAGAAGGCGTTCATGCCGGGCTTCGGGCCGTCGGCCGCCTGCGAAATGTAGACGTGCAGCAGCGTGTTGTTGATGCCCTCCGAGAAGAAGCGGTCGCCGCGCTGTTTCATCCTGTAAGGATGGCGCGCATAGGGCGAAAAAGCCGCCGTGAACGACTCGGCCGAAACCTTGTTCTTGCCGTAAATATGGGCGCAGGAGGAAGCGGCGCGGTTCTCGATGTCGCCCAGCTCGCCCTCGCTCCAATACTCCCCGGCCACCTCGTCCGACTGGCCGCCGTATTGCAGAAACTCGCCGGGGAAGCCCCAGTGTCCGTAATTTTCGAGCCACGTGGTGAATCCGTCGCGGTGGGCCAGTTCGCGCAGGGCGCCGATATGGTCGTACGACAGCCGGTCGGCCATCATCCGCCGCAGGTCCCACAGAAAGCGGTCCGAACGGTCGCGGTCGCCGACCGTCAGGCCGCTGAACACGGGCAGGTAAGGACGCGCATCGTAGCCGTAGCGGGCCTCGAACGCCTCGAAGAAATCGTCGCCGAAATTCTGGCCGCCTTTCTCGTAGCTGTCGGCCACGATGACCTTCCACGACTTGCGGTCGGCGGCGGGAATGCGGCGGCACAACTCGCCGACGAAAGCGTCGTAATGCTTCGCCAGATGCGCGGGGCTCCATTTGTCGACCTCCAGTCCCGCACCGTCCTCCAATGCGGGGCCGTTCATCACCCCGGTCGGCACCATGCCCGTGCGCAGGATCATCCAACGTCCGGCAGGAGCCTCCCAGCGCACACGGTCACCGGCAAGACAATCGCTGATATCGACAACCGATCCGGGCGCGACGGCGGCCGTCGTGTCCCTCCCGGCGGGCTGGCGGTCCCACATATAGTCGTCCCAGTACGGCAGCGGCGTCTGGTGCATCTTGGCCAGCGATTTTTCGGAATAGCGCTCCACGAGCGGCAGGGCTGAAAATTCCACTTCGGCCAGACCGCCGTCCGCCGAAGCGCCGCTCACCACCAGCCGGAAAGCGTCGGCTTCGGTCGGCTCGCAGGCGATCGTAACGGGGGCGTAGGGATCGAATCCCACCTCCGGGGAGGGATTCGTGCGGTCGATACCGAAGCGGCGCAGTACGGTCGTGCGGCCGTCTTTCACCGCCTGCAACTCCGCGGCTGCGGCAAAGGGCGCATGGACCGGATAAATCCGCACAGACCGCAACGTGAAGGTCTCAGACGGCTTTACTTCAACCACCGCGTCACGTCCCGGCGCACACTCCAACGCCGTCGCAGGATCGCCGTCGAACGCCTTTGCGGCGCCCGCGGAACCGCTCACGCGGGCCGACGAAGCGTCGAGCGTCAGCACGCCTTCGGGCAGCGGCACGGCAACGGTCCGCACATCGGTAAAGTCGGGCGACGGAGCCGGAAGCGCGACCTCCACCACCCGGCCGCCTTCGACTTCGGCGGAAACGGTGGCCAGGTAGCGCATCGCCTCTCCGGGTTCGATCCACGGTCCTCCCGCCTGGCTCCAGCCCGGGCAGTTGAACACGCCGATATCGATCCCCAGGTCGGTGGCGGTCTTCAATGCCGTGTGCATGATCCCGTACCACTCCTCGGTGAAGAGTTTCACGGGGCCCCGGGGAGTTCCCTCCGCTTCGGGAAGTCCGATGTTACCGATGAAAGCGCGGTCGATGCCGATACGCTTCATCGACTCGAGGTCGGCGGCAACACCCTCTTTCGAAACATTGCCCGAAATCCAATACCAGTAGACCGACGTCTGGACACCGGTCGAGGAGGGATTGCGAAATCCCTCCTCCAAACCCTGCGGCCCGTCGCAGGCCGCCAGAAGCATCGAGCACGCCGCAAGGGCGCACAGGCGTATGTTCTTCATAAGCCCTGCGGATTAAAAGGCTATGCGGTAAAGCGCCTCGATCTCGGCTACCGACGTGTCGCGCGGATTGCCGCCCGTGCAGACATCGTTGAAAGCCGCCACGGAGAGCGCCGGAATGTCGGCCTCCTTTACGCCGATCTCGTGCAGCCGCTGGGGAATGCCGATGCTCAGCGAAAGGTCGCGGACAGCTTTCACGGCGGCGGCGACGCCCTCCTCGACGCTCATTCCGTCGGTATTGACACCCATGGCGCGGGCGATGTCGCGGTATTTCGGAGCGGCGGGCGACTCGGCGTTATACTCCATCACATAGGGCAGCAGCAGGGCGTTGGCGACGCCGTGGGGCGTGTCGTAAAAAGCGCCCAGCGGATGCGCCATCGAGTGCACGATGCCGAGCCCCACGTTCGAGAAGCCCATGCCGGCGATGTACTGCGCCACCGACATACCCTCGCGCGCCGCGGCATCTTTGCCGTCGTCGACGGCGGCTTTGAGGTGCTGTGCGATCAGCTCGATGGCTTTCAGTTCGAACATGTCGGACATCGTCCACGCACCTTTGGTAATATACCCCTCGATGGCGTGGGTCAGGGCGTCCATGCCCGTCGCGGCGGTCAGCCCCTTGGGCATCGAGTACATCAGTTCGGGATCGACGATCGCCACCGACGGGATGTCGTTGGGATCGACGCAGACCATCTTCTTGCGGGCCTCCTCGTCGATGATGACGTAGTTGATCGTCACCTCGGCGGCAGTTCCGGCCGTGGTGGGCAGCGCGAAGGTCGGCACGGCGCGGCGGTGCGTGTCGGCAGGTCCTTCGAGCGACTTCACGTCGGCAAATTCGGGGTTGTTGGTCACGATGCCGACGCCCTTGGCCGTGTCGATGACCGAACCGCCGCCCAGCGCCACGATAAAGTCGGCACCCGAAGCCTTAAAGGCGGCCACGCCGTGCTGCACGTTGGCGATGGTCGGATTGGCCTTCACGTCGCTGAAAATTTCATAGGGAATGCCGGCTCCGCGGAGCACCTCCTCGATCTTGGAGGCCACGCCGAAGCGGACGAGGTCGGCATCCGTCACGAAAAAGGCTTTCTTGTAACCACGGCGGCGCGCCTCGTCGGCAATCATCGAGCGGCATCCGGCGCCGAAATAGGAGATTTCATTCAATACGATACGTTGCATAATCGAATCTGTTTAAGTTGGTTATCTGTTGTGTTTCACAAGTTCTATCTTTACGCCGCGGGGAGCCTCGACGCGGCTCTTCACCGTACCGTCCGCGTTTTTTTCGTGACGGATCTTCACCACGCCATAAGGCGTCGGGAAAGTTCCCTCGACCCACTCCAGGTCGCCCAAATGGGGATCGATGCGCAGGCGGCGGCAGCCGGGCTCCGCGACCCCGACACCCAGCACATACTCCGTGAGCCACGCCGTCGGTCCCGACGCCCAGCCGTGGCAGAGGCTGTGGCGGAATCCCTTGTAGCAATAGGCCCCGCATTCGCGGTGCAGGTCGCGCATTCCGGCCGGAACCGGCTCGTCGATGCGCGCCGCGGGAAGCCAGTCCATGTCGAAATCCTCCCAGAAAGTCGTGGCTCCGAGGTCGAGCATCGCGCCCCAGTATTCCCGGATGCGCTCCATCGCCCCCGCGTAATTGCCCGCCGCGGCCATCGCCCGGAGCATATAGTAACCGTAGAAAGTCGAAAAACCGTCCGACCCGCCTTTCGAAATGCAGTCGCGGTCGGTCTCGACCGGATCGGCAAGCCCGGCCAGCACCATCAGCGAACGCCCCTGCTTGGCCTCGCCGCCGTCCCCGACCGGACACGTCCGCATCAGCGCGGCCTTGGTTCGGCATTCGGCGGCCAGCGCAGCATCACCCAGCGCATCGCACAGCCCGGCCCCGGCGTCGAGGGCCAGAATCGTCAGCGATTGGAGGCCCGCCGCCGTGCTCGCGGCATCGTCGCTCGACGGCCAGTCCAGAAAGCGCATGCCGTCCAGCCGTTCGCGCCCGTCGGGGCCGATCTTTTCGAAAACCTGCCTTAAAAGGGCCGTCAGGTAGGGCCGCTGTTCGGCGAGGTAGTCCCGGTCTCCGTGGTAGCGGTACCAGTCGCTGTGGATGATGATCCACCACAACGAATAGGAACTGATCTCGTTCATCCATCCCGGCAGCGGCGTGGTGTCGCGGGCCAGGTCGAGGCTGCGCGGCACGACCTCGTTATAGCCGAAGACCGAATTGACGGTCATAATCTCGGGATGCAGGTCCCCGACCCAGACCAGCCGGTCGCGCTTCACGCCGTCCCACAGGAACTCCTGCATACAGAGATGGACGGTATAGGCGCCGGTCGCCCAGATGCGGTCGAGGCGTTCATCGCTCGAACGGAACGAGCCGAGGTAAGGGATATCGCGGTACCGGAATACGGCCTCGACCTGCTTAAGGTGCAGTTCCCGGTCGTCGTCCAGCAGGTCGATGCGCGCGAAGCGGAACCCCGAGTCGCCGCACTCCACGGTGCCGAGCCACGGCAGCGTGAGCGTGAAGTCGCGCACGGCGTGGTCGTTCGAAGCGCCGTTCACGCCGTCGATGTCGCACATCGCCTCACTGACCGATTCGCCGAAGCGGATGCGGACCCGCACGGGCCTGTCGTCCGCGGGCCTGCCGGTCACGATGCGCAGTCCGCCCTGCAGTTCGCGGCCGAAATCCAGCAGCAGTCCCGGACGGCGGCCGTCACGGCTGCGGAGCACGCAGATACGGGCATTCTGCAGGTCGGACTGCCCGTTGCCGGGTTCGAGCAGCAAATCGCCGCCCGAGATCAGGTCGGGCTCGTCCTGCACGACAATGCGCACGGGAGGCATATATGCACAGGTACGGGAGTCGAAGCGGGCGGGCGATCCGTCCCACGCCGGGGGCAGTTGGGGCCGGGCGGCCGAAACGGAGAGGGAAAAGCTAACGAAAAAGATCGAAACGGCCAGTCTCAGCAGCCGGGGCATCGGGTCAGTCATTGTTTTTTGCCGGTTTTTGGTTCCCTCGGCCGGAGCTCCGTCGGACGCACCGCGAACCACATGCGCATTTCGTCATTCTGAAACGAAAAAGTGAACTTTTTCCGACCTCGGGTATTGATACAAAAATAGCAATTTATCGGGACCCGCACTTTCGATTAATGACCTTAAAAGTTTTATTTTTGACACTCGGAAAGCCCCTCAGTCCTCCCCTGCGGGCCGAAGCCGGAAGGAGTAGAAAACGCAGGGCACAAAAATTGATCGGTCCCACCCGGGACAATGTGTCCAAAAGGAAAAAAGAAAGGCATTTTTTTCACTATTTTTTATTTGTTAAATGCAGAATAAATTTTAACTTTGTGTGAAATGCCAACATTTCTTCTTCACTTATTCAGGAATATATCGTGGGAGTATCGCTCAAAGACATAGCCGGAAAACTGAACCTCTCGAAAACGACCGTTTCGTGGGTGCTGTCCGGACAAGGTAACAAAAAAGGGATTAGTGCAGAGACCCAGAACCGGGTCTTCGCCTGCGCCCGGGAACTATCCTATGAGCCCAACCTGCTGGCCCGGAGCCTCAACACCGGAATTTCGAAGACCATCGGCCTGATCCTTCCCTCCATATCGGACAGTTTTTACCCCCACATCGCCCACCAGATCGAGTCGGAGGCCGAAAAGGAGGGCTATTCGCTGATGATCGCCAGCTCGAACTCCGAGATCGAACGCGAGAACGCCATGATCCGCCTGTTCCGGTCGAAAAAGGTCGACGGCATGATTATCGCCCCCACCAAAATCTCGAAACGCGAAATCAGCCGCCTCGTCGACAGCCGCTACCCCGTGCTGCTGTTCGACCGTTATTTTCCCGAAATGCGCGTCAACTACGTCATCATCAACAACGAGGAGAGCAGTTACAAACTGGTGAGGCACCTGATCGACAAAGGCTTCCGCAAGATCGCCATCATCACGACCAACCCCCACCTGCTGACGATGGACATGCGCCGCGAAGGATATGCCAACGCCCTCTCCGATGCCCATATCCGCATCAACCCCGACCTCTACGGGGAAGTGACCTACGTCAACTACCAGAACAACATTTACAGCACGCTGGACCGCATTTTCAGCGCCGTGCCCGACGTGGACGGATTCTTCTTCACCACACACATCCTCGCCATCGAGGCCCTGCGCTATTTCTACGACCGCGGCATCGACATCAACGACGGCAACTGGGGCCTGGCCAGCATGCACGAGGACTCGCTTTTCCGCGTATTGGCGCCCAAAATGAACATCGCCCATTTCCCGATCGAGGAGATCGGCAGCAATGCCGTGCGGATACTCCTGAACCAGATCCGCCAGTCCAACGACCCCGCAGCGGGCGAATACGCGCCCGAGTCGAAGGTCCTCCCCTGCCGGATGGAATTCAGGGACCAGTGAGCCCTTTTTTTACCCGCTCAACTTAAACGATTAAGTAAATAACCGAAATACATGTAACCCAAAAAACAGACAAATGAACAAGGAAATTTCACTGCGCAAGATCCTCCCCGTGATGTTCGGATTTTTCATCATGGGATTCGTGGACATCGTCGGCGTCTCGACGAGCTACGTCAAAAACGACTTTGCGGGCATGAACGACACGATGGTCAACCTCATCTCGCTCTCCTGCTTCCTCTGGTTCTTCCTGCTCTCGATCCCCACGGGCATGCTGATGAACCGCATCGGTCGCAAAAAGACCGTCCTGCTGAGTTTCGCCCTCCACGTGGCCGCGATGATCGTCCCGCTCATCGCCTACGACTTCACGGCCGTACTGATCGCCTTCGCCCTGATCGGCATCGGCAACACCCTGCTGCAGGTGTCGCTCAACCCGCTGGTGACCAACGTCATCGCCGGGGACAAGCTCACCGGAACGCTGACCCTCGGACAGTTCGTGAAGGCTGTCAGCTCGTTCCTCGGCCCGATCATCGCGGCCGCCGTGACGGGCAGTTTCCTCGGCTGGAAGATGATCTTCCCGATCTACGCCGCCATCTCGCTGCTGGCCCTCGTCTGGCTGTGGCTGACCCCAATCGCCGAACAGAAAGTCGAAGGCGCCGCCGTCTCGATCGGCCACACCTTCTCGCTGCTCAAAGACAAATACATCGTGGCTTTCTTCATCGGCATCCTCGTCCTGGTGGGCGTCGACGTGGGCATGGGCATCACCTTTCCCAAACTGCTGATGGAACGCTGCAACCTGCCGCTGACGGACGCCGGCATGGGCAACAGCGTCTACTTCTTCGCGCGCACGGTGGGCGCATTCCTCGGCGGCATCCTGCTGATGAAGCTCCCCGAACGCAAATTCTTCACGGCCAGCGTCTTCGTCGCGCTGGCAGGCCTCGTGGGCATGATCTTCCTCCACGGGCTCTGGGCCGTACTGGCCTGCGTGGCCGTATTCGGGGTCGGTTATGCCAACCTGTTCTCGATCATCTTCTCGATCTCGATGCAGCGCGTTCCCGAACGGGCGAACGAGGTCTCGGCCCTGCTGATCGTCGGCGTGGCGGGCGGCGCCGTCATTCCGCCGATACTGGGCGTCATCACCGACGCGTTCGGGTCGCAGGGCGCCGCCATCATCGCACTGAGCATCGTATGGCTCTACCTGGTGTTCCTCATCGGCGCGATCAACGCCCACTCGAAGAAAGCCTGACGCCGGGAATTTTCCCGGCAACGCTAAACGGGTGCATCCGCTGGATGCACCCGTTTTTTGCGTCCTAAAAACTCCCGCACCTGTAAGGTACGGGAGCCGTTAGGGGTAAAAGTTTATTTATTGCCCGGAGCTTCGTCCTTGTCCGTGTAGGGATCGTCCACCTGCCACTTGTTCGCAGGAGAGCCATCCCCGTTCTTGTTTGCATTCGCAAGCGCATCGGGCATCTCCTTGGCGGAAGGAACGGTACCCAGCAGTTCGTCGCGGTGGGGATCGATCGTCGAATAGACCTCGATCGTCGCACCCCGGTCTTTCCAGGCATTGTAGATCTGCGTCCAGGCGCCCTCCAACGTATGCTCGATCAGGAAATGCGAATCGATCAGGATCGTGGCGTTATCGGCCACATTGAAACCCTGGTTGGCATCGTTCCAAACCATCACCATCTCCCCGATTTTAGTCGGATGAAGCTTGAAATCTCCGGACTGGTTGCGGCGGATATCGAGATACGTTACGGCCGAATTGGGGGCGTTGACCCCGCCTCCGGTCTCAAAGTTGCTGATCTCCAGCCACCGGAGCCAGTCGCAATTATGCACGTCCACATGGGTCAGCTTGGGGCTGTCATAAGTCCGAATGCGGTAAGCATAGGGAGGGCCGACGAATTTCTCGAGGCTGGAAGCCCGTTCGCAGAAGAACTCAATCCCTTTGGCCTCCCATTTCGAAAGGTCGATCTCCTTGATATTGGGCATACCCCAGGCCGGAACCAGGCCGGTGACGCTCTTGAAAAGCTCGATACCCTCCAGCGACGTACAGCCGCAATCGCTGATATCGAGGGCGTATCCCTTGCCATTATCCGTAATCGCAGCGGCATTGTTGACGTCGAGCAGACCGAGCGGCGAAAATTTCACGTTCGGGTTCTTATCGGCATTAGCCAGCGTGCCGCGCAGGGCGACATCGGGAATGTAACCCTCTTCAACGCTCGGAAGCGTGAACGTAATCTCGCCCGAAATCGCGATTTTGTCATAGTCCGGACGGTCGAGATAGACTTTCACCGTCTTGTCGAGGTAAGCGGCACCGACGTTCACGCCGAATGAAATACGGGTGGCTTTTATGGTCAGCACATCTTTCGGGACCCGATCATAGACGGTTGTGCCATCCTTGTCATAAGCGACATAGATATAGTCCAGACTTTCATCGAAGCCCGAACCCGTGATCACGATCGCATCGGCGATACCGGCTTTTATCACACCCTTTACCTCGTTGGTAATTTCAATAGGGCTGGGGGGGGGTGGCGGCGGACCTTCCGTTCCTTTATCATCGTCGCCGCAGGCGGCGAACAGCGTCCCGCTCAGGAGGGACAGGGCGAAAAATTTAAATGCAGATTTCATTGCAGCTAATTGTTTGATTGGTTTTGTTATCCGGTTATTCAGTCAAAACCGGTACGGTGGCTCCTTTCGGAAAACACCGTACCGGTTTGAAAAGAGAAATCACTCGGTCACGTCAGGCGTCCACGCATTGTCCGTTCCGCAGGCTCCGAGGGCATCGGCATCCTCCTTGTACATCGGAACCGTCCCCAGTTTTTTGGAGTTGTCCTTCGACGAGTAGACCTCGATCGTGGCACCGCGTTTCCAGGCATCGTAAATCGTCATGTAGCCATAGGTCTTGCCGTCGTAACCGCCGTTCGAATCATACGAATACTTGTCGAGCAGGAACTGATAATCGACCAGAATCCGGGCGTTGTCCGCCACCCCGAACCAGCTTTTTCCGACAAACGGCACCCAGGCGTTTACCGCGGACGGATTGTCGTCCTTCGAATTGGGATAGCCTTTCCAGCCCGAATCCGGTGCATTCTCGACGGGACCGCCCATCTCCGTAGCCGAACGGTCCTTGCGGATATCGAGGTAGGTCAGGTTGCCGTAGATATAGTCCGGCTCCTTATTCGCATACACCTGGGCATTGTACAGCCATTTCGAACGCGACAGGTCGCAGTACTCCAGTTGGGGAGCTCCGGTAAGGTGCAGCGCATAGAGACCGGGACCGCCGATAAACTTCTTCAGCTTCGGCAGGCCGCCTCCGGCATCGTTCGCAAAGAACGCAAAGTAACCGACCGACGGAGCGGCCTCCCACTTCGAAAGGTCCATCACCTCGATCTCCGGCATCAGCCAGGCGGCAATCGTTCCCTGAAGGCTCCTGAAAAGTTCAATGCCCTCCAGCGACTTGGCCTTGCAATTATAAAGGTTCAAAGCGTAGCCGCCTGCGACGCATCCCATTTTCAGGGTTGCGGCTGCGGCCACATCGAGCAGGCCGTAAGAGTTGAAGAGTTTCGAGATCTCGGGATTTCCCTCGTCCTTTCCGGGATTGGTGAGCGTAGCGCGGAAATCGGGATCGGGAATGTATCCCTCGGAAACGGCCGGCATCGTAAAGGTCAGGTCGTTCGTGAGCTCCATCTTCGTCGCATCCCGGTCGAGATAAACCTTAAAGGTCTCGCCGAGATACCCGGCAGTGATGGGCACTCCGAACGAAATACGGCCCGATTTGATCGTCAGCACATCGTCCGTGATGCGCACATATTCAGTCTTGCCGTCCTTCTCATAACCGATATAAACCCAGTCCCGGGCAGGATCGAACCCCGAGCCGACGATCTCGATCGCATCGGCAAAGCCGGCTTTCACGGACCCGCTCAATTTGTTTTCGACGGTAACCCCGGGAATACCGGAGGTAGGCGGGTCGATAATTTTTGTCGGCCCCTCGTCGTCACCGCCGCAGGCTGTGGCCATCGTACCGACCGACAGCGCCATTGCGAAATAACCGAAAATTCGTTTCATCGTTTCTAAAAATTGGAGTGACGCCCTTAAAAATGCTATTCGGTCTCTGCCGGAACCCAACCGTTGGCTCCCGTCAGCGTCAGCGCACCCTTATCGTCCTTATACATCGGAACGGTGCCCAGTTTCTTGTCGATATTCTTCGACGAATAGACGTCGATCGTAGCACCGCGCGTCCAGGCACTATAAATACAGCTGTAACCCGAGCCGTCGATAACATTGCTTTCGCTCCACTTGTCGAGCAGGAACTGATAGTCGACCAATACATGGCTGTTGTCGGCGATCCGGTACCAGGCACCGGGCAGCAACGGGGCCCATTCATTTTCAGAGTGGCAATAGCCTTTCCAATTCGCGTCCGTGCCGTTGGGATTCTCGACGGTTCCGCCCATTTCGGTGCCGGTACGCAGTTTGCGGATGTCGAGATAGGTAACGTTCGATTCTCCGTTCGCCGAGCTGAACAGCTGGAAATTGTACTGCCAGCGGGAGAGGTGCATGTCGACTTTGGTCAGTTTTTCGCAGTCATAGCAGTCCAGACGGCCGATCGAAGGACCTCCGATCACCTCTTCCAGGGCAGCGGCACGCTCCATATTGATGAAGATCGGGCCCGAACTCTTCCATTTCGAGAAATCGGCCACTTTCAGGGCTGCAAGGTCGTTGCCGGTCAACCGGGTCGCCCCCGTAAACAGTTCGATACCTTCCAGCGAAACAGCCGAGCTGGCATAGAGGTTCACCGTCGTAGCCGTGGCGGCCTTGGCGACATCGAGCAGGCCGTATGCGGTGAACATGGCAGCGATCTCCTTGTTTCCCTGCTGATCGTGCGTCGACCGCAGCGTAGCCCGGAAGTAGGGATCGGGGATGTAACCCTCGGCAACGGTCGGCATCGTGAAAGTCAGGTCGTTCGTGAGCGCCATCTTCGTCGTCTCCCGGTCGAGGTATACTTTGAAAGTTTTGTCGAGGAATGCGGCATCGATGCTTACGCCGAACGAGATACGGCCCGATTTGATCGTCAGCACATCGTCCGTGATACGCACGTATTCGGTCTTGCCGTCCTTCTCATAACCGATGTACACCCAGTCCTGAGCCGGGTCGAAGCCTGAGCCGACAATCTCGATCGCTCCGGCGAAACCGGCCTTCACCGATCCGCTCAGCTTGTTGTCGACGCTCACGCCGGGAATCGTGGTTTCGTCACCACCGCCGCCGCCACCGCCGCCGCCATTGTCATCGTCGTCACCACCGCAGGCGGTGAACATTGCGCCGGCCATCAGGGCCATCGCAAGAAGTTTCAGTGTCTTTTTCATAATCTTTGTGTTTTGGTTAAGGTTATTTCAGTTCCTGTTATTTTAGTTCCATCCGTCGTTCTGCCAGTTTTCGCCGGTCAGGCTGAGCATCTTGCGCACCTCGTCCAGACTGACAGGGTATTTGAGGAATTTGGAGGTATAGTTCTGGCGGTCGAACGAAAAGCGGGAGTAGGCTTTCTGGCCGTTCGACAGTTCGATACGCATGCCCGTCACCCGTTTATCGGTCTTCGAAAGATCGCCGTCGGGCTTCGTCCAGCGGCGCACGTCGAAGAAGCGGTGCTCCTCGAAAGCCAGCTCCACGCGGCGCTCGTTGCACAGGCGCAGCCAGAAGGCATCGCCGTTGTCGGCCACACCGGGCATTCCGACGCGGGCGCGCACGGCATTGACCGCATCGCGGGCGCTCATGGGCGTACCATAGGTGTTGACTTTCTCCACGTTCTCGCCGTTCTCCTCCACGGTCTCCGTGACCTCGGTGGCCGGAGCCTGCTGGTCGGCGTTGCCGTAGGCCCGGTAAGCCGCCTCGGCGAAATTGAGGTAAAGTTCCGCCAGACGATACATGCGGATATATCCGTCCTTGTTGCCGCCGCTGGTGCTCGACTGCGCGTTGTTGAACTTGCGCAGGTAGTAACCCGTGCAGGTGTTGCGCCGGCTGGAAGGCGACAGCGACAGCCCGCAGTTGCCCCCGACATAGGTTTCGACCCCGTATTCGCCGTTTTCGAGCTTCACCTTCACACCGTCGTAATAGATGGTCGAATAGAAGCGCGGATCGCGGTTCAGGTACATCTTATCCGAGCAGTCCACATACCCGAAATCCCGGGCTTTCTGCGAAATGTTCGGCGTACCGTCGGCATTGTAGGGATTCGCCAGGTCGAGCAGCGGAGTCGATTCCGAACCGTCGGCGTTCAGGACCTCGTAAGCGTCCACCATCTCCTGCGTGGGGCAGGCTCCGGCCGACACCTGTCCGTCGTCGATCGGCATGCCCGCATACTGCCACACGAGGCTCTGCTTCTGATTGCCGTAATTGGTCGGCTGGTAGAGCGTTTCGGTGTCCCAGCCTCCCGAACCGGGATACGGAGCGAGGAAATACTTGTCATAGGCGGCCAGACCGGTGCTGGACTCGTCGGGAAACGCCGTAGCGGCATCGACAAGCGCCAGTCCGTGGCCGGTGCAGAGGTCGAGCGCCTGCTTGGTGATCTCGGCGGCACGCGCCCAGGTGTATTTCTCAGTCCCGGCATAGTCGTCGGCCCACAGCGGGCTGGCGGCATAAAGTGCGGCCTGCGATTTGACGGCCCAGATGGCGGCACGGCTCAACTCGGGATTCGAATAGCTCAGCAACCGCTGCGGCCATTGCAGGGCTTCGTCCGCGGCAAGCGCCTTGTCGCACGACTCGAGGATGAAATCGACGCACTGGGCGAAACTGCCCCGCTTGTCCTTCGAGTAGTCGTGGTCCCGATCGAGGGCTTCGCGCAGGACGGGAACGCCGCCCCAGCGTTTGATAAGCTGAAGATAGGAGTAGGCCCGCAGGGCATAGGCCTGGGCGATCATCTGATTCCGCTGGGCCTCTTCATAGTCGGTTTCGAGCGTGGGGTCCTCCAGGTATTTCAGGGCCTCGTTGCAGCTGAAGACGCAGTTGAACAGGCCCGACCAGCGGTCCGAACCCGAATTCTCATTGTTCCACCACAACGGCATGTACGAAGCGGAAACGCTGCCCCGGTACCAGTCGTAGACGGACGACGACTGGGTAGCCTCCTGCGCCTCGTCGCAATAGGCTGCCATCATGTAGCCGCCGGCGGTGAATCCCGCCGCAGGGCCCGTCTCGACAGGCACGTAGAACGACGACTTCAGGTGCTCATAGGCACGCGCCAGCAGTTCGTAGATGCTGCGCATGTCCCCGGCACGGTCGTCGAGCTCGCTGTCCATCTCTTTCTGGCAGCCGGCGTTACCCAGGAGCAGGGCCGCCGCAGAGAGAGTCAATAAAAGGATATATTTCATTCTTTTCATAACGATTCGCTGTTATCGGATTAAAAATCGAGTTTCACGCCCAGGTTGATCACGCGCATCGGCGGCAGCTTGGTCATGCTGCCCGTCTCGGGGTCGATCACCTTCGAATCGAGGGCCGACGAAGTGAACAGGTTCTGTCCGCTGAGCACGATCTTCAGCCGTTTGATGCCCGCGTTGCGCATCAGGCGCGCCGGAAACGTGTAGGAGAGCGAAGCGTTCTTCAGCCGCCAGAACGACCGGTCGACGATGTTGAAATCACTGTCCTCGGCGCTGGTCGAAGCGCCGTTATAGCTCAGGGCCGGATGTTTGATCTCCGCACCGGAAGCATAGCGCTCGGGCGTCCACGCCGCCTTGTGCAGGTCGTTGAAAATACCGTTGGCATCGCGCTCCGTCTGGTAACTCACCGAGCCGTAATAGCCCGTCACGCCCTGGAACATCAGGTCCAGTTCCAGCCCTTTCCAGCTGAAGCCCGCGCGGATGGTCGTGAAATCGGTCGGAAGCGTACCCTTGCCGATGGGCGACAGGTCTTTCTCGTTGACGAGGCCGTCGCCGTTCACATCCCGGAAGATGAGGTCGCCCTTGCGCGGCGTTCCGATCCCGGAATACATCGCCGTATATTTCGCCAGCTCCTCGTCGGTCGAGATGTAACCGCTGCCGTTGCTGCGGTCGACCAGATAACCGAACTGCTGCCCCAGCGGATAACCCTCCACCCGGTGGGAGTAGGCATAGCCTTTATATCCGTTGCCGTCGCCGGGATAAGGCATCTCCCCGGTGTAGACGACCTCGTTCTTCGCATGCGAATAATTCACACCGGCGTGGATGCCCCACCCCCGGCCGAGGTCCGTCGCATAGGAGATGCCCAGCTCGATGCCGCTGTTCTTCATCTTGCCCGCGTTGATCTTCCGGTAATTGCTTACATAGATGCCCTGATAGGCAGGAATCCGGCTCCCCTCCTCGATCAGCATGTTGTCGGTACGGCGGCTGAAATAGTCGAACGTCAGGTTCAACTTGTTCCAGAGCCCCAGGTCGAGACCGTAGTTCTGGGTCTTGTGGATCTCCGGTTTGAGGTCGGGATTCCCCAGCAGGCGGACATCGCCGTTCTTTTTGATATAGTCCATGTACATATAGCGGTAGTAGCCTACCTCGAAGTCATCGAGGGCGACCTCGCCGTAAGAGGCGCGGACCTTCAGCAGGCTCAGCCACTTCACATCGCGCAGGAACGATTCGTTCGAAGCCACCCACGCCGCCGAGAAGGCCGGGACAAAAGTGTAGCGGTTGCTGCGGGCGAATACGTCGGAAGCCGTCAGGCCGAACGTCGCGCCGACCACATAGCGGTCGTCGTAGTTATACGACAGGTTCAGGCCCGTATTGTGGTCGTCGTGCGGAAGACCCACGGCGGGAAAATCCGCGTTCACATCGTCCAGCTGCTCATTGGTATAGTACGTGTAGAGATGAGCCTCCGCATTGTGTTTGCCGAAAGAGCGTTTGTAGTCCAACGAGGCGATATAGCTGATGGCGTATTGGAACACCCCGTTCGCACCGCCCGCCAGGTTGGTATCCAGGTTGGAGCCCAACTGCACGAAATCACCCTGCGTATAGTCGTAGTAATAGCGGCTGAAATCCTGCGTCATGTAGTTGTGACGGTCGTTGCTCGACTGGAAAGCCAGCTTGCCCGTCACGCTCAAGCCGCGCGTCACGAAATCCAGGTCGACCGTGACCCCGGCATACGTCGAGGCGTACATACCCGTATACTTGGTGTAACCCGAACGGTTCAGGATGCCGTAGGTCGGCAGGGAAACCGACTCCATCGTCGTCACACGGCCGTCCCCGGTCGTGGGGCCGACCATCGTCGGGGGCAGCTGGAAAATCGTTTCGTAGATTCCGCTGTTGGAGTAACCGTTCCACGCGAGACGGTCGTTGCGCACGTTGCCCGCAACACCGGCGAAAGCGCGGACGTGTTTGGAGATGTCCACGTCGATCTTCGCCCGGAAATTCACCCAGAAACGGCGCGGGGCGGCCACGTATTCGTCGGTCTCCTGCTTCAGGAGCGAGGTCTGGTTCATAAAGTTGATGTTCGACCAGACACGCGTACGTTCGCTGCCGCCGCTGAAGCTGACACCTATCCGCTCCATCGTGCCGAAATTGCGCACGAAGTCGTCGTAATAGTTGTTGTCGGGATAGAGCGGGTCGTTACCCGACCTGATCCGGGCGACCTGGTCGTCGGAGAAGGGAGCCGCACCTACCGAGCCGTCGTTCGCCCACGCCTGGTTGCGCAGCGTCGCATACTCGTAGGAAGAGGTCGTCTCGGGCTTGCGGGCGATCTGCTGCAGGGAGAAATCGGCCGTGACCCGCACGTCGAACGCGCCGGGAAGTCCCGACTTGGTGTTGATGACGACCACGCCGTTGGCGCCCTTCAGTCCGTAGATGGCCGTGGCGGCAGCGTCTTTCAGCACCACGATGTTCTCGATCTCGGCAGCCGTCAGAAATTCATAGTTGTAATCCTGCATGACGATACCGTCCACGACGAACAGCGGCTGCGTCCCCTGGCTCGAGGAGATACCCCGGACATATTTATACACGCCCGCATTTCCCGGATCGGAAGAGTATTCGAGGGTTCCCAACCCCAGTATCTGACCTTCGAGCATCTGGCTGAGGCTCGCGTTGGGCACGTCCTCGAGCTGCCGACCCTGAATGGCCGAGATCGCCTCGCTGAGCGTTCCGCGGCGGCGAATCACGCCGTAGCCGTAATCCAGCAAGTCGTCCTTGTGCGATTCATCCGTGCGCATCGTCACCTTCATATCGGGCGACACGGCCACCGAAACATTGCTGTAACCCACCGTGCGGAAACAGAGGTTCGGAACTTCCGTCCGCAGTTCGAAACGCCCGTACAGGTCCGTCGTGCCGAGCATTTTTCCGGCGGCATCGGTAATTACGGCCTGATAGAGCGGCTCACCGGCAGCATCCGTGACGACGCCTTTGACAACCTTCAAAGACCCGGCATCCGGAACTGCAACGTCCTGCGCCTTCAGGAAGCCGCACGGAAAGGCGACGAGGACGGCGAGCAATATAGCTGTATATTTG
>ERZ1673699.1296-NODE-1296-length-20668-cov-5.625382_pt1 | contig 20668 bp, 20 predicted proteins | sample MGYA00580229_ERZ1673699 | MGnify/ENA primary metagenome ERZ1673699 (study PRJEB41218, sample SAMN15661785) | gut metagenome | host: Homo sapiens | place: Canada: London | collected 2015-08-20/2019-03-30 | study: EMG produced TPA metagenomics assembly of... | reverse complement strand
TCTGACGGCGTCACGAAAATGGCAACTCCCATTATTTTGATATTCTGTTTTCGAATGGTTGACTTTACTGAAATATATTCGAAACACATTCGTCCATATGACACATACACAAAGACATCTTTTGCCGTCGGGAGTCTTGCATTTTTCCGGCGTTCATGTATAATGTCTTTGTTACCCTGTGATTATGATTAGGAGGAATTTCAAATGACATATGAGATGGATATCGCCGGGCTAAAACGCGATCTGCCCCTGTGCAAGGTCTCCGATGACCTGTACATCGGCGCGTTCGTCATGTTTGGCGATGTGGAGCTGACCGTGCACTGCGCGGCCGAACTGCTCAAGCTGACGCCGGAATATGACTATCTGATCGCCCCCGAAGCGAAAGCCATCCCGCTGGTGTATGAAATGGCCCGTCAGAGCGGTGCGGACAAGTACTTCGTCGCCCGCAAGAAGGCCAAGGCCTACATGAGCAGCGTGTTCCAGGTGAATGTGAAGTCCATCACGACGCAGGGCGTGCAGACGCTCGTGCTCGACCAGACGGACGCGGAGCTGATCCACGGCAAGCGCATCGTCATCGTCGACGACGTGATCTCGACCGGCGAGTCGCTGCGCGCGATGGAGGAGCTCGTCAACGAGGCCGGCGGCATCATCGTCGGCAAGATGGCCGTACTCGCCGAGGGCGACGCCAACGACCGCCCCGATATCACCGTGCTGGGCAAGCTGCCGCTGTTTAACCCCGACGGCACGCCGAAGGCATAATAACACACAGACTTTCGCGGGCGCTGCATCGGCAGCGCCCGCGCGTCATATGACCGTCTGCATTTTGCAGCGCATTCGGGAGGAACGCGTATGAACCTGCTCTTTGCGATCAACGGGGGCTATATCCCCACATTTCTAAATTGTATGCGCAGCGTACTGCTGCACGGCGGCGCGAGCCATTACGAGGTCTTTATCCTGCACTCCGACCTCACGGACGGCGACGAGGCGGACATCCGCGCGGCGCTGCCGGACGTGGGCCTGCACTTCGTGTTCGTCGACCCCGCGATGTTCGACGGCTTTCCGGAGTCGAAGCGCTACCCGCGCCAGATCTATTACCGCATCGCGGCGCCCCTGCTGCTGCCGGACACGCTCGAGCGCATCCTCTACCTCGATGCGGACACCATCATCATTAACCCCCTGACGACGCTGTACACGACGCCGTTCGGCGATGCGTATTTCATGGCCTGCACACACACGCGCAAGCTACTCGAAAAGCTCAACGCCGCGCGTCTGGGCATGGACGAGGCGGCGCCGTACATCAACACCGGCGTGCTGCTGTATAACCTCCCCGCCCTGCGCGCCGATCTGGACATGGAGCGCGTGCGCGCGTTCGCCGACGAGAAGCAGGACGTGTTCCTGCTGCCGGATCAGGACATTCTCACCGCGCTCTACGGCGACCGGGTGCACCTGCTCGACAGCATGATCTATAACCTCAGCGACCGCATCCTCGCGCTGCACAACGCGGAGCTGCGAAACGCCCCGGTCGATCTCGACTGGGTGCGCGCGCACACGGTCATCATCCACTACTGCGGCCGGCTCAAGCCGTGGAAGCCGCACTATGTCGGCGTGCTCGACGTGTTTTATCACGAGCTGATGGAAGAGATTCAGAAATAAAAAACATGCGTCCCGAACGATCGGGACGCATGTTTTTTTATCCGCGCAGGCCGCCGAAGAACGCGCGCAGCACGGCCGCGCAGTCATCCGAGAGCACGCCGCCGTAGATGGCGGGGTGGTGGCCGTAGCGCTCCTCAAAGAGGTTGAGCACGCTGCCGCAGGAGCCGAAGTTCGGCTCTTTCGCGCCGTAGACGACGACCGGCACGCGGGCATTGATGATCGCCCCGGCGCACATGGGGCACGGCTCGAGCGTGACATAGAGCGTGCACTCGTCGAGCCGCCACGTGCCGCACGCGCGGCATGCCTCAGCAATGGCCTCCATCTCGGCGTGGGCGTCAGCCCGGTGCGTCCGCTCGCGGCGATTGCGGCCGCGGCCGATGATGCGGCCCGCACCGTCAGCGATCACGCAGCCAACCGGCACCTCGCCATCGGCCGCCGCCTCGCGCGCGAGCGCGAGCGCCGCGCGCATATAGTCCTCGCGCTCCACCGGCACTCTCTCCTTTCAAAAAACCGGCGCTGTTAAAATAACAGCGCCGGAAACAATATTTGGACGAAAATCCGATTACGCCAGAGCCGCCGTGATGATGGACATCTGGTAGACTTCCTCGGCGTCGCAGCCGCGGGACAGGTCGTTGATCGGCGCGTTCAGGCCCTGCAGGATCGGGCCGTAGGCCGCAAAGCCGCCCAGACGCTGCGCGATCTTATAGCCGATGTTGCCGGCCTCGATGCACGGGAAGATGAAGGTGTTGGCGTGACCCGCGACCGGGGAGCCGGGGAACTTCAGCTGGCCGACGACCGGGGAGACGGCAGCGTCAAACTGCATCTCGCCGTCGAGCTTCAGCTCGGGCGCGAGCTCCTTGGCGATGACGGTGGCGTCATGGCTGAGCGCGACCGTGCCGCCCTTGCCGGAGCCCTTGGTGGAGAAACTCAGCATGGCGACCTTCGGATCCATGCCGAAGATCTCGGCAGTCTTGGCGGTCTCGATGGCGACCTCGGCCAGCTTCTGCGCAGCAGAGAACGTGACCTCACCGGTGGCCTTGTCGACGTTGTCCTGATAGTCGATGTTGATGGCGCAGTCGCCCATGGCGAGCATCTCGTCGCCGCGGACCATGATGAAGCAGGAGCTCACGAGGTGGGCGCCCTTCTTGGTCTTGATGAGCTGCAGCGCCGGACGGACGGTGTCCGCGGTGGAGTAGGTCGCGCCGCCGAGCAGGGCATCAGCCACGCCCATCTTCACGAGCATGGTGCCGAAGTAGTTGCCCTTCTGGAGGTTGGCGCGGACTTCTTCCATGGTCATTTTGCCCTTGCGCAGGTCAAACATGCACTGGGCCATCTCGTCCATCTTGTCGTAGTTGGCGGGGTCGATGATCTCGAGACCCTCGATGTCGAAGTTGCCGGCCTTGGCCGCCGCCTTCACGTCATCGACATTGCCGACAAGGATCGGCGTCAGGAAGCCGCCCTGCTTCAGGCGGGCAGCGGACTCGAGGATGCGGGCGTCGGTGCCCTCGGTGTAAACGATCTTGCGCGGATTGGCTTTGAGAACTTCAACCAGATTTTCGAACATGGTGTTTTCCTCCAATATATTCATCTATTTTCTGCTTGCTGTGAACATGGTTTCACAAGTAAATAGTGTAACACCCCGTTCGACGTTTTTCAAGTCTTGCGCGCGATTTTATAAAGAGGTTGTTGCCGTTTGGGCGCGGGCGTGGTAAAATACAGTCCGTTATCATGAATGTTACAGGAGGTACGGCATGGAACGCAATTTTGCTGCCGTCATGTCGGAGCTGCGCCACGCGCGCGGGCTGTCCCAGCGCAAGGTCGCGGCCGATCTGAAGATCAGCCAGGCGCTGCTGTCCCACTACGAAAACGGCGCGCGCGAGCCGGGGCTCGCGTTCGTGTGCAGGGCATGCGATTACTACGGCGTGAGCGCCGACTTTCTGCTCGGCCGTGCGCCGAGCCCGACCTGCACGCCCGAACAGCTCGAGGCACTGCGCGCGCTCGTGCAGGACGTGCGCACAGCCGCTGACCGCGCCGAGGCCGCACTGGAGGAGATTTCCCTATGATCCCACAAGAAAACATCCGCAATTTTTCGATCATCGCGCACATCGACCACGGCAAGTCCACCCTGTCCGACCGGCTCATCGAGCTGTGCGGCGCAGTGGATCAGCGCGAAATGGAGGACCAGCTGCTCGACAACATGGATCTCGAGCGCGAGCGCGGCATCACGATCAAGGCACGCGCCGTCGGGCTGACCTATCACCGTGGCGGCAAGGTCTACACGCTCAACCTCATCGACACGCCGGGCCACGTGGACTTCAACTACGAGGTCAGCCGCTCGCTCGCCGCGTGCGAAGGCGCCGTGCTGATCGTGGATGCCTCGCAGGGCGTGGAGGCGCAGACGCTCGCCAACACCTATCTCGCGCTCGACCACGATCTGGAGATCCTGCCGGTCATCAACAAGATCGACCTGCCCGCCGCCGACCCCCAGCGCACCAAGGCCGAGATCGAGGACATCATCGGCATCCCGGCCATGGACGCGCCCGAGATCTCGGCCAAGCAGGGCATCAACATTCAGGCCGTGCTCGACGACATTGTCGACCACGTCCCCGCCCCGCAGGGCGACCCGAATGCTCCGCTGCAGGCGCTCGTGTTCGACAGCCAGTATGACAGCTACCGCGGCGTCATCGTGCTCATGCGCATCGTGGCCGGCACGCTCCGGCGCGGCATGGAGGTAACGCTCATGTCCACCGGCGCATCCTACAAGGTGCTCGAGGTCGGGCATCTGCGTCCCATCGGGCTCGACCCGTGCGACGAGCTCGGCTGCGGCGACGTGGGCTATTTCACGGCGAGCATCAAAAACGTGGAGGACACGCGCGTGGGCGACACCGTCACCGAGACGGCCCGCCCCGCCGCCGAACCGCTGCCCGGCTACCGCCCGGCGCGGTCGATGGTCTACTGCGGCATCTACACTGAGGACGGCTCAAAGTACCCCGACCTGCGCGACGCGCTCGAAAAGCTCAAGCTCAACGATGCCTCGCTCTCGTTCGAGCCGGAGTCGTCGGTCGCGCTCGGCTTCGGCTTCCGGTGCGGCTTTCTCGGCATGCTGCACATGGAGATCATTCAGGAACGCCTCGAGCGCGAGTTCGACCTCGACCTCATCACGACGCTGCCGAGCGTCATCTACCGCATCACCAAGACCGACGGCACGGTGCTCATGATCGATAACCCGCATGACTACCCGAACCCTGCGTCCATCGAAGTCGCGGAGGAGCCGTATGTGAACGTGTCGATCATCACGCCGCAGGAATTTGTCGGCAACATCATGCCGCTGTGTCAGGATCTGCGCGGCGAGTATAAGAACATGCAGTATCTCGACAGCCGCCTCGTGGAGCTGCACTACGAGATGCCGCTCAACGAGATCGTCTACAACTTCTTTGACACGCTCAAGGCGCGCACGAAGGGGTACGCCTCGCTCGACTACGAATTTTCCAGCTATCACCCGAGTGAGCTCGTGAAGGTGGACATGCTGCTTAACGGCGATCAGGTCGACGCGCTGAGCTTCATTGCCCACAAGGACAAGGCCTACGGCCGGGCGCGCAAGCTGTGCGAGAAGCTCAAGGAGAACATCCCGCGGCAGCTGTTCGAGATCCCGGTGCAGGCCGCGATCGGCGGCAAGATCATCGCGCGCGAGACCGTCAAGGCCCTGCGCAAGGACGTGCTCGCCAAGTGCTACGGCGGCGACATCACGCGCAAGAAAAAGCTGCTCGAAAAGCAAAAGGAAGGCAAGAAGAAAATGCGCCAGCTCGGCACGGTCCAGATCCCCACGGAGGCATTTCTTGCCGTGCTCAAGCTCGATGACTAAGGAGGCTCACCATGCTCGAATTCCGTTTTGACACCCAGCTGCTCATCGAGGGTCACGGCCTCGATGAGGACGCGATCCACGACTACATCCTCGCCAACATCGCGGGCGACTGTCTGCTCGCCGTGGGCGACGAGGATCTCATCAAGATCCACTTTCACACGAACACGCCCTGGAAGGTGCTCGAATACTGCGCCGGCCTCGGCGATATCCACGACATCGTCATTGAAAACATGGAGCGTCAGGAAAACGGCCTGCACGGCTGAGCTCCCGACAACGTCAAAACCCGACCGGGAAACCGGTCGGGTTTTTGCATTGCGTATGCAGTTATTTGGCGTAGGCCTCCGCCACGAGCTTGCCCTGCACCAGATAGCGCTGGTGATTGTCCCCGCGGTAGCAGGTCGAGAGCGTCAGCACGCGGTCGCCCGGCTGCGGCCATGCGTCCTCGCGGACATTGGCCTGCAGGCTTTTTTGCGCGCGCACATCGTCAAAATACGCCGTGAAATCCTCTGCGTCCGCAAAATCATGGCACAGCAGCAGGTGCTCGCTCGAGTGCGGATAGGCCGCGAAGATCTCATACACGAGCATCCGGTCCGGGAGATAGACGTAGATATAGCGGTGCGACTCAAAGACCTCCGCGTCCGAAAAGCTGTTGAGCTGGGCAAACATGCGTCCGTTACGCAGATTGTGCCCGTAGAGCACGGTCATGGGGTCGGAAAAGTCCTTCCGGTTGTAGCTCTGGCTGAAGATGCTGCCGCCGCTGTAGTACGCGCCGTTTTCGCTGTGCTTGGAGTAATACTCCTGATCGTCATCGCCGTCACGCTGCAGCACGGCATAGCTGATGTCGGTATCCGGGATCTTGATCCACGCATAGATATCCGGATTCATGGCCTGCAGCTCGTCAAAATCGACCAGGATCTTCACGCGCTCAAGCTGAAAGCTGCCGCCGTCGTCGGAAATGTTGGTGCGCATCCGGTCGCCGAAGGCCTGCCCCTGATAGTACTGCACGATATACCACACGCACCACGCACACGCGCACAGCGCCGCGAACGCCACGAGCACCAGCACGCTGCGCACAAGGATCTTTTTCTTCTTCATTGTTCACCTCATAAAAGCAAAAGCCCCATGAAGATCATGGGGCTTTGTTATCCATGTGACCGCTGCTTCACTTGATGCGAATCAGCTTTTTGCCGCAAAACAGCACCGCTCCGACCGCTGCGATGGCCGCAAGGATCACCCACAGGATGCTGAAGGACTCGCCGGTCTGCGGAGAGGTCGTGCCCTTGTCAGGCGTGACAGTTGTATCGGTATTGTTCTTCTCGGGGCTGACGACCGCGCCGGCGGCAAACGCCGTCGCCGACAGGGCAAACACGAGAACGAGTATCAAAAGAATGGCCACAAAACGCTTCATTGTGAACTCCTCCATTCATATTTCAGCAATTTTAAAGACAGTATGATTCTACACCACCCGCGTGCAAATTGCAAGGGGGTAATTGCAAAAAATATCCGTTTCCCGGTTACCCCTCCACCGGCTCGTAGAAAATGCTCAGGATCAGCTCCAGCAGCGCGTCCGAATCGACCTGATACTCCGCGTGCCGCTGCTCGCCCATGACCGACGTGCCGGGGACGTTGACGATGTCGCCCGAGAAGTGCATCCCGCTCGCCTGCTGCGCCAGATAGACCATCATGGCGGTGTTGATGTTCGTCGTGGTGTTGCGCCGGACGTTGTTGTAGAGCGCGAGGATGCTTGCCGGATCCTCCTTGACCTGCGCGAGCATTTTATGCACGAGCGCAAGCACGACCTGCTTTTGCCGCTGCATGCGCTGGTTGTTGCCCTCGGTCGAGTCGGCGCGGTAGCGGATGTAGCTTTCCGTGCGCTGGCCGGTGAGCGTCACGGGCTGCCCGGCGGCAAAGCCGGGGATGCTCGTGTCCGGCGTGACCGTCACGCCGCCGACGCTGTCGACGAGCTGGCGGATACCCTGCATATAGATCGAGCCGTAGACCGGGATCGGCAGATCGTAAAACAGGCGCGAGACAGCCGCGCTCGTCAGCTCACAGCTGCGCTCCGCCCCGTCGCCGTAGGCGTAGGCAAGCGCCAGCTGCGCCGTAGCCGTGCCGACATGCTCGCCCGCGCTGTCAAGAATGTCGAGCGTGCACATCGCGTCGCGCGAGACGGAGATGAGCGTCATCTCCTTGTTGCGCAGATCGAGCACCGCAAGGATGTTCGCATCCGACTGGTTTGCGTTGCCGTAGATGCCGCTGGCATCCTGCTTGACCTGCTCGTCCACGCCCATGAGCAGGATCGTGACGATATCGGTGTTGTAGCGATAGAGCCGGTCATTGTAGCGCACCGTGCCCGAGCCGAGCGACTCCACATCGTCCCGGGAAATGTTCATCCCGTCATCGTCGGTCAGCGCATTGCGGCCGATCGCAGACAAAACCAATACCGTTGCGACCAGCAGCAGCGCGATGGCGAGCAGCACACACACGATGATGACCAGCACGCGCGTGCCGCGGCTCATGCGCTTTTTCGGCGGCCGCTCCGCCGGTGTCTGACGCTTGTCTGGCACAGCTGTCCCCTCCTCCGTCCGGTAAAAATCGTTCTGTGCGCATGATACCACGTTTTGGTCCGTGTTGTAAAGCCGGGAGCGGCGTTTGCGGTTGACTTTTGCGCGCCGCGCGCCTATCTTAAAGGCAGAAGCACACGAAATTTCGGAGGTCTTGCTATGGACGAAATCAGCATCCGCAGCCACTGGGTCAGCGCATGGAGCACCAGCCCCATCGACGCGAGCCTGTCCGAGACCGGCATCCTCGACCGGCTCGGTGTCGCCGTGACGGACGTGTCCGCGCGCACGGCCGTGCAGCTCACGGCCGGCGGCACGCACGTGCGCCTGACGCTCTCGAATGTGTTCGGCGTGCTGCCGCTGCACGTGGCCGCCTGCACCGTCGCCATCGGCGCGGACGATGCGCGCGGCATCAAGCCCGACACGCTGCGCACCGTGACCTTCGGCGGCGAGCGCCGCGTCCGCATCGCCGCCGGGACGAGCTGCACGTCCGATGCCGCCGCGCTGCCGGTCACCGCCGGGCAGACGCTGACCGTCACGGTCTTTTACCGCGGCATCAACGCCATGCGCACGATCGGACTCATCGGCGGGCGCAGCTGCGCCGAGCTCGGCAACTGCACGCGCCGCCCTCTGCTGCATCTGGCCATACCGATGCAGCACACGGCGGAGACCGGCGCATATGAGGTCATCCCAGCGCTCACGGAGATCGACGTGCTGGCAGCGCCCGGGACGCACGCGTGCGTCATCTTCGGCGACTCGACCGTGGCAAACGAGCTGCCGCGTCTGCTGGCGGCGCGCCTGCGCGAGGCCGGGATCGGCAGCGTGAGCGTGACGCAGGCCGCCATCAAGGGCGACCGGCTGGTGGCCGACGGCGTCGGCCGCGCGGCGAAGCTCCTCGGCGGCGCAGGCGTGAAGCGCTTTTCGCACGATGTGCTCGCGCAGGCGGGCGCGGACATGGTGCTCGTCAAGCTCGGCGCGAACGATCTCATCCACCCGCATTGCCGCAGCAAGCAGGGACTGCTGACCCCGGTCACGTTCGCGCAGATGACCGCAGGCTACCGCGCGCTCGCCGACATGGCGCACGCGCAGGGCGTGCGCATCTGGTTTTGCGAGCTCACGCCGTGGAAGGGCTATACACGCAATCTCTTCGGGCGCGGGGACGACATTCACTGGTCGCCGGAGCTCGACGCGCTGCGGCCGGAGCTCAACGCGTGGTTTCAGAGCGCGGACTGCCCCGCCGACGGCTATATCCCGCTCGACGCGCTGGCAGACCCCGACGACCCCGACGCGCTCATCGCGTCCTACACGACCGACGGCGTGCACCACACGTCGGCCGGACAGCGGGCCCTCGCCGCGCTGATCCCGGAGGACATCTTTGCATGATCACACAGGAGGAAAGACCGATGGCGACTATCCGACCCGCAACTGCGCACGACCTTGCGCGCATCGAGCAGATCTACGACGCGATCCACACCGCAGAGGAGACCGGTGCCGCCAGCGTCGGCTGGGCGCGCGGCGTCTACCCGACACGCGCGAGCGCGCAGGCCGCACTCGACGACGGGGCGCTGTTCGTGCTCGAGGATGACGGCGTTCTCGTCGCCGCCGGGCGCATCGACCAAATACAGGTGCCGGTCTATGCGCAGGTGCCGTGGCAATATGCTGCGCCGCCGGAGCAGGTGCTCGTGCTGCACACGCTCGCCGTTGATCCGGCAGCCGCCGGGCGCGGCTGCGGCACACAGTTCGTGCGCTTCTATGCCCGGCGTGCCCGTGCGCTCGGCTGCACGGTGCTGCGCATCGACACAAACGCGGCAAACACCCGCGCCCGCCGGCTCTACGCCCGTCTCGGCTTCCGCGAGGCCGCCATCGTGCCGTGCACCTTCAACGGCATCGCAGGCGTAGAGCTCGTCTGTCTGGAAAAACGGCTGGACGCAGAATAGACGCCATACAGGAAAACCGCAGTCCGTAGACTGCGGTTTTTTCGTTGCTCCGTTCACAGCGTCGGGCGCTCGCCGTACATCCGCGCGTAGTAGCTCCGGTACTCGCCGGAGACGATCTCCTCCCACCAGGCGCGGTGCGCAAGATACCAGTCGATCGTGCGGCCGATGCCGTCGGCGAACTTTGTCTCCGGCAGCCAGCCGAGCTCCGTGTGGATCTTCGTGGGATCGATGGCATAGCGCAGGTCGTGCCCCTGCCGGTCGGCGACGTAGGTGATGAGGCTTTCGGGCTTGCCGAGCTTGCGGCAGATCAGGCGCACGATGTCGATGTTGCGCATCTCGTTGTGGCCGCCGATGTTGTACACCTCGCCGATGCGCCCGTGCGCGACCACGAGGTCGATGGCCTTGCAGTGGTCGGTGACATACAGCCAGTCGCGCACGTTCAGTCCCCGCCCGTACACCGGCAGCGGACGCTCGGCGAGGGCGCTCACGATCATGAGCGGGATGAGCTTTTCCGGAAACTGATACGGCCCGTAGTTATTCGAGCAGCGCGAGATCGTGACCGGCAGACCGTAGGTGCGTCCGTACGCGCCCACGAGCAGGTCAGCCGCGGCCTTGGAGCTGCTGTAGGGCGAGCTCGTGTGCAGCGGCGTCTGCTCGGTGAACAGCAGCTCCGGCCGGTCAAGCGGCAGGTCGCCGTAGACCTCATCGGTCGAGACCTGATGGAAGCGGACATTCCCATATTCGCGGCAGGCGTCCATGAGCACGGACGTGCCGATGATGTTCGTCTGCAAAAACAGCGACGGGTCGGCGATCGAGCGGTCCACGTGGCTCTCGGCGGCAAAGTTGATGACCACGTCGGGGCGCTCCTCGGCAAAGAGGGCGTAGACCGCCTCACGGTCGCAGATGTCCACTTTGGCAAAGCGGAAGTTCGGCTGACCGAGCAGCGGCGCGAGCGTGGAGAGATTGCCGGCATAGGTGAGCTTGTCGATGCACACGAGCCGGTCGTCCGGATAGCGCTCACGCAGATAAAACAGGAAATTCGCGCCGATGAAGCCGGCGCCGCCGGTTACGAATCTAGTCATGCAGTTCCCTCTCAAACACGAGCTTATCTTCCGCGACCGCGCGCAGATGCGCGCCGTAGGGCGCGTTTTGATACTGCGCGGCGGCAGCCAGCAGCTGCGCCTTCGTGAGCCAGCCCATGTGATAGGCCACCTCTTCCGGCGCGGAAATGATGACGTCCTGCCGGTTTTGCACCGTCTGGACAAAGACCGCCGCGTCCATGAGGCTCTCGACCGTGCCGGTGTCGAGCCACGCAAAGCCCCGGCCGAGCAGCTGCACCTTCAGCCGGTCGTCCTCGAGATAGAGCCGGTTGAGGTCTGTGATCTCCAGCTCGCCGCGCGCGGAGGGTCGCACCTGCCGCGCCTTTTCCACGACGCGGTTGTCGTAAAAATACAGCCCCGTGACGCAGTAATTCGAGCGCGGGTTTTGGGGCTTTTCCTCGACGGACAGCACGCGCTTGTTCTGGTCGAACTCCACAACGCCGAAGCGCTCGGGGTCCTTGACATGGTAGCCGAAGATCGTGGCGCAGCCCGCCTCGGCATCCTTGACCGCCTCGCGCAGATTGCTGCGAAAGCGGTTTCCGTAGAAAATATTGTCGCCGAGGATCATGGCGCACGTGTCATCGCCGATGAAATCGGCCCCGATCAGAAACGCCTGCGCCAGACCGTCCGGATGCGGCTGCACCGCGTAGGACAGCCGGATGCCGAACTGGCTGCCGTCGCCGAGCAGACGCTCGAAGCGCGGCGTGTCCTCCGGCGTGGAGATGATGAGAATGTCGCGGATGCCCGCGAGCATGAGCGTCGAGAGCGGGTAGTAGATCATGGGCTTGTCGTACACGGGCAGCAGCTGCTTGGACGTGACCCGCGTGAGCGGGTACAGCCGTGTGCCGGAGCCCCCGGCGAGGATGATGCCTTTCATCGTCTGTGCCTCCCTTTTCAGTCTCTGCGGTACAGGTCGCGGGTGTATACCTTCTCCGGCACGTCGTCGAGCGCGGACTCGGCGCGGTTGGCAACAATAACGGCCGCCATGCGCTTGAATTCCGTCAGCGACGCGATCACCGGCAGACCGGCGAAGGAGGCGTCCCTGAGCGTCGGCTCATAGATGACGACGCTCGCGCCCGCGCGGCGCAGCCGCTCGATGACGCCGCGGATGCTCGACTCGCGGAAGTTGTCCGAATCGGCCTTCATCGTCAGGCGGTACACGCCGACGACGCCGCCCGCCGCCTTCTTCAAAATCTGGCGGGCGATGTGATCCTTGCGCTCGTCATTGGCCGTGACGGCGGCGCTGATGATGCGGTTGGGAATGTCGCCGAAGTTCGCCACGAGCTGGCGCGTGTCCTTCGGCAGGCAGTAGCCCCCGTAGCCGAACGAGGGATTATTATAGTGTGCGCCGATGCGGGGATCGAGGCACACGCCGTCGATGACCTGGCGCGTATCGAGTCCCCGGAGCTCGCAGTAGGTATCGAGCTCGTTAAAATAGCTCACGCGCACGGCGAGGTACGTGTTGGCAAAGAGCTTGATGGCCTCGGCCTCCGCCGCGTTCGGGTAGAGCGTGGGGATGTCCGGCTCCGCTGCGCCCTGCTGCAGCAGGGACGCGAACAGGCGCGCGTCCGCCTCCGTCGCCGTGCCGCCGTGCGGGCGGCCGACCACGATGCGGCTCGGGTGCAGGTTATCATACAGTGCCCTGCCCTCGCGCAGAAATTCCGGCGAGAACAGCAGCCGCCTGCAGCCGAACGCCTCCGCGGCGCGCTCCGTGTAGCCGACCGGCACCGTGGACTTGATGACCACGAGTGCGCCGGGATTGACCCTGCCCACGAGCGAGAGCACCGCCTCGACGGTCGCGGTGTTGAAGATCTGCCGCTCGGGGTCGTAGTCCGTCGGCGTGGCGATGATGACCACGTCCGCCGTGCGGTAGGCCTGCTCGGCGTCCACGGTGGCCGTGAGCGCGAGCGGCTTCGTGCGCAGAAAGTCCGTGATCTCGGCGTCGGCGATCGGCGAGACGCCGCGGTTGATGTTTTCGGCTTTGGCGGGGGTCGTGGTCACGGCGGTGACGGCGTTGTGCTGCGCGAGCAGCACCGCCTGTGCCAGACCGACATAGCCCACGCCGGCTACAGTGATGTTCATATCGGTTCTCCGGTTTCTCAAATCATGCATGGGTCACAACGCGGCCGGGACAGCTGCCCCGGCCGCAGAAAAAGCAGATGATGGCGTCAGCGGTTTTCCTCGATCTCCACCGGCAGATCGGTGAGATAGCGCCGCACCATGTCGAAGGCGTGGTTGGCAGCGGCGTGCTTGATGCGCACGCGCCCCCACTTGTCCTTGTGCAGCGTGCGGTGGAATGTGCCGCCCGGCGTGGCGAGGGCCACAAAGAGCGTGCCGACGGTGTGCACGCCGTCACCCTCCGGCCCGGCAAGGCCGGTGATGCTCATGGCAAGATCCGTGCCGAATATGGCGCGCGCGTGCTCCGCCATCGCACCTGCGACCTCGGGGCTGACTGCACCGCAGCGCGCGATGAGCGCGGGGTCGACATCCAGCAGCCGGGTCTTGGTGTCGTTATTATAGGCGATGATGCCGCCGGCAAATATCGCCGACGCGCCCGGCACGTTCGTGAGCATATCGCCGAGCATGCCGCCGGTGCAGCTGTCGGCCACGGCGATGGTCTTGTGCTGCCGGAGCAGGAGCTCGGCAGCGCAGGTCTCGATATTCGGCGTGTCAACGCCGTAGGCGAAGGCGCCGAGCTCGCGCTGCACGCGCGCGAGGCACGGGGCGATCATGGCCTCGGCCTCGGCCTCTGTGGGGGCCTTTGCCGTGATGCGCACGAGGCACTCCCCCTCCTTGGCATAAGGCGCAAGGGTGGGGTTTTGCATCTCGTTCATGAGATCGCGCAGCTGGTACTCCATCGTGCCCTCGCCGATGCCGAAGATCTTGACATTGTGCGAGACGATGATCCCGTCGCCGCGTGCGGCGAGCAGCGGGCGCACGCGGTAGCGCAGCAGCGGCTCACACTCCAGCGGCGGGCCGGGCAGCATGATGACCATGCAGCCGTCCGCCTCAAACGCACAGGCAGGCGCCGTGCCCCAGTCGTTTTGCAGCACGGTGCAGCCGCGCGGCAGCATGACCTGCTGCAGGTGGTTCTCGGTCATGTAGGTGTGGCGCTCGCGGTACAGACCGCGCAGGCGTGCCTCCTCCGCCTCGTTGAGCTCGAGCGGGATGCCGAACGCGCCGGCCACGACCTCCTTGGTCAGGTCGTCGCACGTCGGGCCGAGGCCGCCGGTCGTGATGATGAGGTCGGCGCGGGTGCGGGCAAGCTGCACCGCCTGCTCGAGCCGCGCGCGGTTATCGCCGACGACGGTCTGCCAATAGACGTTGATGCCCAGCTCCGAGAGCAGGCGCGCGACCGCGGCCGCGTCGGTATTGATGGTGTCGCCGAGGAGCAGTTCGGTGCCGACGGCAATAAGTTCTGCGTTCATAAATCGATCCGGATCCTTTCAATTCCGTCCACTGCCTCGCGCACGAGCGCGTCAATGTCGAGCGCGGCCTCCGCCTCTGCGACCTCCGCCACGGTCGGGCGGGTCTTGGGGTGGCGCGGGGTAAAGACCGTGCAGCAATCCTCATACGGGAGGATGGATGTGTCAAATGTGCCGATGTCGCGCGCGATCTTCACGATATCGCGCTTGTCCATGCCGATGAGCGGCTGGAGCACGGGCAGGTGCGTCACGGCCTGCGTGCAGGCCATGGCCTCCATGGTCTGGCTGGCGACCTGACCGAGATTTTCCCCGGTGACGATGGCCTTGCACTCGTTGTGCGCGGCGATGTCCTCGGCGATGCGCATCATGAACCGGCGCATGATGAGCGTGAAATATTCCTCCGGGCAGGCGCGGCGGATCTCCTCCTGGATGTGCGTGAAGGGCACGATCTGCAGCGTCATGCGGCCGGTGTAGGCCGTGAGCTCCTTAGCCAGCGAGATGACCTTTTCCTTGGCCAGCTCCGAGGTATACGGGAAGGAGAAAAAGTGCACCGGGATCAGGCGCACGCCGCGCTTGGCGATCATGTACGAGGACACGGGGCTGTCGATGCCGCCGGAGAGCATCGTCACGGCGGCGCCGTTGCAGCCGACGGGCATACCGCCCGCCGCCTCGACGGCCTGCGCGTGGACATACGCCGCCTGCTCGCGCACCTCGAGGCGCACGGTCAGCTCCGGGTCGTGCACGTCGACGACCGTGTCGGGATACGCCTCGGCGAGCTCGCCGCCGACGTACTGCGAGAGCTCAATGCTCGTCATGGGGAAGCGCTTGTCCGAGCGCTTGGTCTCGACCTTGAAGCTGCGCGCCGCCGTCATCGCGTCGTGCAGGTAGGTCTTGGCGAGCGCCGTGATGGCGTCCTTGTCCTTTTCACAGGCGGCCGCGCGCGTGATCGTCGCGATGCCGAACACCTTGCGCACGGCGTCATACGCCGCGTCGAGATCGGCCGCGTCGTCGGCAGCCTCGATGTAGAGCGCCGACTGCAGATACGTCACGCGGAAATGTCCGATGGGCTTGAGGCGGCGCTTGACGTTTGCGACCAGCCTCTCTTCAAAATAGTGCTTGTTGAGCCCCTTGAGGAAGATCTCTCCGGGCTTGCAGAGCAGCAGATCATTCATAGCGGTTTCGTTCCTTTTCTTTCAGGATATCACAGGCAGCGCTCGACGAGCGTGATGAACAAGCCGAACGACCATGCGCCGAGCCACACGAGCAGCAGGCACACGAGCGCGCCGAGGATGAGCCCGATGAGCGAGCAGACATAGCCGACGGTGCGCGGCGTGCCGTTGAAGCCGAGACTTTTGGCGCGGGAGGCATAGATCAGGCCGATGATGCCCGTGACGACCGAGCCGAGCGCCGTGTAGCCGAAGATAAGCAGCGCGCACGACACGATGCCGAGCACCATGGCGACGGTGGCCTCGTGCCTGCCGGGCAGCGGGGCGGGCGGCTGATACCAATTATAGTTGTTGTTATACATGACGAAGCTCCCTTCTGTCAGGCGCGGCCGCCGGGCTCACGGCTCGGCGACGGAAAAGTCATACGTGCGGTACTGGATGGCCTCGGCCAGATGCGCAAGGCCGATGGTCTCCGCCCCGTCGAGATCGGCGATCGTGCGCGCGACGCGCAGGATGCGGTCATAGCTGCGGGCAGTGAGCGCCATGGTGTCAAACGCCTGATGCATGAGCTGCTCGCACTCGGGCGAGAGCGTGCAGAACTGCGCAAGGGCGCGCGGTCCCATGTGCGCATTGGTCGCGGTGGTGTCATCCCCGTAGCGGGCACGCTGCACGGCGCGGGCGGCGTTGACACGCGCGCGGATGGTCTCCGACGACTCTCCGGCCGAGGGCTCGGTAAGCTCGTCAAAGTCCAGCGCCGGCACCTCGACGATGATGTCGATGCGGTCGAGCAGCGGGCCGGATACACGCGCATGGTAGCGGCGCACGTCGCGCGGCGAGCAGCGGCAGCGCCCCGAGGGATGCCCGTACCAGCCGCACTTGCAGGGGTTCATGGCGCACACGAGCATGAAGCGGCTCGGATACGTCACGGAGCCGGTCGCGCGTGAGATGGTGATGCTGCCGTCCTCGAGCGGCTGGCGCATCGTCTCGAGCACGGCGGGCGAAAACTCCGGCAGCTCGTCAAGAAAGAGCACGCCGTTGTCGGCAAGGCTCATCTCGCCCGGCTGCAGCGCGCTTCCGCCGCCGGACATGGCGACGTTCGACACCGTGTGGTGCGGGGCGCGAAACGGCCGGACACGCACGACGGGGTCGTCCGGCGTCGTGAGGCCGAGGACGGAGTAGATCTGCGTGGTCTCGATCATTTCGGCGCGGTTCATCGCGGGCAGAATGGTCGGCAGGCGCTTGGCGAGCATGGACTTGCCCGCGCCCGGCGGCCCGACGAGCAGGATGTTGTGCCCGCCGGCGGCGGCCACCTCGAGCGCGCGCTTGACGTTCTCCTGCGCCTTGACCTCGGCAAAATCGACCGCAAAGTGCGGCGCGGCCGAAAACGCCGGCGGCGGCATGGGCGCGATGCGCTTCTCCCCGCGCAGATGGTGCACGAGCTGCGAGATATTCTCGACCGGGTACACGGTCACACCCTCGGCAAAGGCGGCCTCGGCCGCGTTGCCCGCCGGGACAAAGAGCTCCCTGAGCCCGAGCTGTTCGGCCGCGAGCGCCATCGTGAGCGCGCCGGTGACGGGGCGGATCTCCCCTGCGAGGCTCACCTCGCCGAAGAAGGCCGCCGTCGCCGGCGGCTGGCGGATCTCCCCCGTGGCGCACAGGATGCCCAGCAGCACCGGCAGGTCATAGAGCGTGCCGGCCTTGCGCGTGTCCGCCGGGGCGAGGTTCACCGTCAGACGGCTGACCGGGAACTTCATGCCGTTGGTCTTGATGGCGCTGCGCACGCGCTCGCGCGCCTCCTTGACGGCCGCATCCGGCAGGCCGACGATATCAAACCCCGGCAGACCGTTGGACACGTGGCACTCCACGCTTACAGCGTAGCCGCTCACACCGCGGCAGCCGAGGGACTGGATCTTGGACAGCAAACCGTTCGCCTTCTTTCACGGACGATGCCCCGGCGTTGACCGGGGCGCCGTCACTCGGATTTTGGGTTTACGCTTCGGTATCGGGCTCCGTGTCGCCGACGATGGCGATGTGCAGCTCCTCAAGCTGGTGCGGCTCGACGGTGCCGGGCGCGCCCATCATGACGTCCTGCGCGTTTTTGTTCATCGGGAACGGGATGATCTCCCGAATGCTGTCCTCGCCCGCGAGGAGCATGACCATGCGGTCGACACCCGGGGCGATGCCGGCGTGCGGGGGCGCGCCGTAGCAGAAGGCGTTGTACATGGCCGGGAACTTGGCCTTCACATCGTCCTCGCCGAGGCGCACGAGCTCGAACGCCTTGACCATGATCTCAGGATCGTGATTTCGCACCGCGCCGGAGCTGAGCTCGACGCCGTTGCACACGAGGTCATACTGGAAGGCGTTGATGTCGAGCGGATCGACCTCGCCGCGCTCGGCCTGCTCGAGGATCTCGAGGCCGCCGTTGGGCATCGAGAACGGGTTGTGGCAGAATTCCAGCTCGCCGGACTCCTCGCCGATCTCGTACATGGGGAAGTCGACGATCCAGCAAAATTCGTACCGCTCGGTGTCCATGTGACCCGGCACGGCCGCGCCGAGCTTTGCGCGCAGCACGCCAGCCGTTTTTTGCGCGGCGGTCTTTTTGCCGGCCGTCACGCCGACGAAGCAGCCGGGCTTGAGGCCGAGTGCCGCCGTGATCTCGGCGGTGCGATCCGTGAGAAACTTTGCGATGCCGCCGGAGAAATTGCCCTGCTCGTCGACCTTGAACCAGTAGGGCTTGCTGCCGGCCTGCACCTCGACATCTGCGCAGAGCTTGTCGACGGCCTTGCGCGCGAGCGCGCACTCGGGCACGACGATGGCCTTGACGGTGTTGCCCTCTGCAAAGGGCGCAAAGTCGCTGCCGGCGACGAGCGCCGTCATGTCCTGCACGGTCAGGTCGATGCGCAGGTCGGGCTTATCCGAACCGTAGGTGTCCATCGCATCGCGGTAGGAAATGCGGCGGAAGGGTGCCTCGGACGCGACGTTGTACTTGCCGTACTTGGCGAAGATCGGCGGGAGCACGTCCTCGAGCACCGCAAACACATCGTCCTGCGTGGCAAAGGCCATCTCCATGTCGAGCTGATAGAATTCGCCGGGGCTGCGGTCGCCGCGGGCGTCCTCGTCGCGGAAGCACGGGGCGATCTGGAAATAGCGGTCGAAGCCCGCCGTCATGAGCAGCTGCTTGAACTGCTGCGGCGCCTGCGGCAGGGCATAGAACTTGCCGGGATGCTTGCGCGCCGGCACAAGATAGTCGCGCGCGCCCTCGGGGCTGGACGCCGTGAGGATGGGCGTGGTGATCTCGAGAAAGCCGTGCGCGGTCATGGCGGCGCGCAGCGCGGCCACCACCTGGCAGCGCAGGATGATGTTCTGCTTCACGGCCGGGTTGCGCAGGTCGAGATAGCGGTACTTCAGGCGCAGCGCCTCGTCGGCGTCGCGGCTGCGGTTGATCTCAAACGGCAGCTCGTTGTAGCGGCAGCGGCCGAGCACCTCGATCTTCGTGGGTACGACCTCAATGTCGCCGGTGGGCTGCTTGGGGTTTTTGCTCGCGCGCTCGCGCACGATGCCCTCGACGGCGATCGTGGACTCCTTGTTGAGGGGCTTGACGACCTTCATCATGTCCTCGGTCTCAATGACGACCTGCGTCGTGCCGTAAAAATCACGGACAACAACAAAGGCAAAATTCTGTCCGACCTCGCGGACATTTTCCATCCAGCCGACGATGCGGACCTGCTCGCCGACGTTTTCGAGCCGCAGCTCGTTGCAAGTGTGTGTGCGGGACTGAAACATACTCCTGATTCCCTTTCTTTCTATCGAATATCGCCTCCGGCGGTGCGGCGGCGGATTGACCGGATCAAGACTCGCGCAGGAGCGCACCGGCGGTGCGCCGCGCGATCTCCGCGCGGATGGTCTCGAGCGCGGCGGCCTGCGTCACGGCCTCCTGCTCGCCGGTGTCCATGTTCTTGAGCGCGCAGACATTCTGCGCGATCTCATCCTCGCCGAGGAAGATCACAAACGGGATGCCGAGCTTGTCGGCATAGCCGATCTTGGCCTTGAATTTCTTTTTCTCGCTGTAAAGCTGCACGCGCAGACCGCCTGCACGCAGCATGGACGCCAGCGACACGGCGGCGGACAGATCGTCCGTCATCGGCAGGATGAGCACGTCCGCCGGGGCGGTGAGCACGGCGTCAGAGATCATGTTCTGCTCCTGCAGGATGTAAAACAGGCGCGTCAGGCCGATGGAGATGCCGACGCCGGGCAGGGACTTGTTCGTGTAGTAGCCCGCGAGGTCGTCATAGCGGCCGCCGGAGCAAATGCTGCCGACCTCGGGATGGTCGAGCAGGACGGTCTCGTACACCGTGCCGGTGTAGTAATCGAGGCCGCGCGCGATCGTGAGGTCGAGCTCGAAGTTCTCCTCCGGGACGCCGAACGCAGGCAGGTAGCCCACGACGGTGCGCAGCTCATCGAGACCGGTGTCAAACGTCTCGTTCCGGCCGCGGTACTGCCCGAGGAAGGCGAGCTTGTCCGCGCTCGTGCCCGGGCAGGCGATAAAGCGCAGGATCTCGTCCGCCTGCTCGCTCGTGACGCCGCAGGTATCAGTGAGCAGCGCGCGCACCTTGTCCGCGCCGATCTTATCGAGCTTGTCAATGGTGCGCAGCACATCGCCCGCCTGCTCACTCAGACCGAGGATGGCGAAAAAGCCGTTGAGCACCTTGCGGTTATTCACACGGATGCGGAAACGGTGCAGGCCGAGGCGGGTGAACGTGTCATAGATGATGGCCGGGATCTCGGCCTCGTTGAGGATATCGAGCGCACCGTCGCCGATGATGTCGATGTCCGCCTGATAAAACTCGCGGAAGCGGCCGCGCTGCGCGCGCTCACCGCGCCAGACCTTGCCGATCTGGTAGCGACGGAAGGGGAAGGTGAGCTGGCCGTAATTGGCCGCGACGTACTTTGCCAGCGGCACAGTG
>ERZ1673699.1283-NODE-1283-length-20832-cov-6.057756_pt1 | contig 20832 bp, 23 predicted proteins | sample MGYA00580229_ERZ1673699 | MGnify/ENA primary metagenome ERZ1673699 (study PRJEB41218, sample SAMN15661785) | gut metagenome | host: Homo sapiens | place: Canada: London | collected 2015-08-20/2019-03-30 | study: EMG produced TPA metagenomics assembly of... | reverse complement strand
TGTTCTTCTTCTGCCATGTGGCCGTTCTGCTCATTCTGAAGCGGGCTGGATGAAAGGGAAAGGCAAGAAAGTATTTGTCCTTGATATGTCAGAGAGACCAACGCCCGAGCTGATGTACCAGATGTTTGATGCGTATGTTACAAGACCTATTGATTTGATAGAGCATATTGAAGCCGCATTTAATGAGGATAATACGTTACTTAAAGGAAATTTGGATGCAAATGGACAGAGTGATCAAGAGACGAACTAACCTCTTGTATAATTTAAGAAAGAAAGGAGTCAGATGCTTGACCAAGGAGCGTATGATTTTCTTTCCCTATGGAGAGGATCCATATAACGTTAGACAAATTGCCTGTTTATGCAATGAGTATCACTTCCATGTACAAATGGAACTTCCATAACACATTTTGAATAAAAATAGTAAATAACAATAAATAGGAGAAATGATATGCCCATCAAACCCGAAAATAAATTACGCTACCCGAGTAACTGGAAGCAGATTAGAACTTCCATTCTTGAACGTGCGCACAATTGCTGTGAGTTCTGTGGCGTGGGAAACCATACCTATCGCTACAACGAGCGCACGAAACATATGGCAAGGATTATCTTGACGATAGCTCACCTTGACCATACTCCAGAGCATTGTAGCCCAGAAAATCTCCGTGCTTTATGCCAACGGTGTCACAATCGTTATGATGCAGAACATCGGAAAGAAACACGACGTAATAATAAAAAAAGGATAAACAATCAATAACAATTATGTTTGTTTTGAAGAAAAAATATCCTGCAATAGATTTTAGACATAAATTTTGGATGGAAACATCGTCATGCCTCCCTCCAAAAACATTATATTTTGACATATAATTAAAATTAAAAGCTAAATGAAAAGTGATGATAAAATACTGGAGAAAATCAAAAAGCTATTAAGGCTTCAGAATTCCGCAGAATCATTGGGTAATGAAGGAGAGGCGTATGCTGCAGCTAATGCAGTACACAGGCTGCTTACAACATACAACCTTTCACTGGGGGATATTTCAGATGAAGAGAGGGAAACATTGAACATTACCGCATCGGACGAAATTACCTATCGTAGCCCTTACGGGAGCCAATGGAAGAGAAATCTTCTTGCTTTGATTACAGAGAATAACTATTGCAGAGCTTTAGCGATACCTTCCTGTCAACATATGATAATCGTTGGACAAGAAGACAATGTGGTTGTGGTAAAAACTCTCTACGACTATCTTGTTTCTACATTTACAAGTCTTGCACCAAGAAGAAAAGCTGAGTTTGAATATCAGCTCCGCCAAGAAGGACGTAGACTTACAGATGGTGGAAAAAGGAAGTTTCTACATTCTTATTTTATAGGTGCGGTGGTAGGATTACAAGACAACTTTGAGAGTCGTAAACCTACATCAGATGAAACAGGTCTTATGGTCTGCCATACAGCAGCCATCGAAGAATTTCTCGGCAAGGATTCTTTTTATATCAAAAAGGATTTTAAGGGAAGAAAAACAAAGGAGGATTTGATGCTTGAGGGAGTGCTATATGGACAGAAGGATGGTCAAAATATTAGTTTGAACAGACAAATACAATAATAAAATTATGAAGAATCTGAACAATAATCAAACAGACATTGGAGCTGGGCAATCACAATCAGGTAAAACCTTTTATTTTGTTGCCACCTGCTTGTTGCTCCTACTCATGGTAGATAAACCATACTGTACTTCTGCAAAAGGCTTACATCTATATCTACGAAAGTGCAGGAGAGTCAGCAAGTTGTTCCTTGCCCAAATACTTTGTGGAATCTTCAAGTTAATAGATAAATGTACAAAATCCTGTAATACAAAATAATTATATAAAAAAGTTTTGATAAATAAAATATATTATGTATCTTTGCAGTCGTATAGCTGTATATATGGCTATATGTATATAAGTCAATAAAGAAATACGGGAATACGTATATATAAAGAACATAAATCAACCGATATGAACAAACAAGCAACAATTATCTCATTTGCCAACCATAAGGGAGGGGTTGGGAAAACTACTACTACAGCCAGTGTAGGCTCTATACTTGCCTCCTTAGGTAAAAAAGTATTATTAGTAGATATGGATGCGCAAAGCAATCTTACTTCCTCCCTATTAAAGGGAGAGCAAGCTGACAGAACTATCTACGATGCCCTTACCGCTTCTTGCAGAGGAGAATCCTATCGATTAACCATTTTTCCTATTGCAGAGAATCTTGACATCGTCCCATCTTCCCTGCGTCTTGCTTCCGCTGACCTTGAACTTGCCTCCGTCATGGCCAGAGAGCATATTCTTACAGATATTCTACAAGAGAAGAAAGCGGAATACGACTACATTTTAATTGATTGTCCACCGTCTTTAGGATTACTTACACTTAACGCTGTTACCGCATCGGATTTAGTTGTTATACCTCTCCTTGCGGAGGTGCTGCCCTTCCAAGGATTAACAATGATTAGTGACTTTATCAGAATGGTAAAGCAGAAACTAAATCCAAAAATCGAGATTGCAGGTATTTTGCTTACTCGTTGGGAAAAGTCCAATTTGAGCAAACAGATAGAAACAGGACTTAGAGCCAAGTTAGGAGATAAGGTATTTATGACAAAGATACGAAAGAACATCAAGGTTGCTGAAGCTCCATTGGAAGCCATCAATATTGTTGACTATGATCCAAAGAGCAATGGAGCAGTCGATTACAGAGCGTTCGCAGAGGAGCTATTAAGTAAAACGGAAATTAAATAAGCCAGAATACAATGAAAAAGACAATCGATCCCGATGCAATGAGTAATCTCTTAGATGGTCTTACTTCAGGAAGACCTTCAATCGGAAATACCCCATCTCCAAGCCCAGCAACGGCTGTTTTTTCAAAGGAGGAGTCAACTCCAAAGACAACAACAGTTCAGAAAAATAGCGGAAAAGAAAGGATATGCACCACCATTGATAAGACTGTCATGAACAAGATACGTGTCATATCAGAAAAAGAAGGTGTTCAAATAAATGAGCTTATAAGTTTGGGACTTGACATGCTTATAAGCAAATATGAAGAAACCCATGGACAGGTGCGTCCCAAGAAAGAAAATAGAGGGGACATTAACAACATTTTTCGTTAATGTTCTTACTACCACTTACAGTGAACAGAGCGAATAACCGAGTAAGGTTCTCCGTTCTGTTCATTTAGTATGTACACAACAACGATTTCCTCGCTTCATTCGTCACCATTGCTGTCTTTACTCTTTTCATATCATTATATTTATTCTTAATGTTTATTATATAGAATGTTCAATGATTATTTTTTTTAATACATCCGTCAGATTGCATTTCTTTTCCAACAAATGTGAAGAAAACTTATTATGAAGTATATACCAACCCGACCTGAAATCAACACTATTGCACACATGGTAGTTTAAGTCCTCCCGTAATTCATAAATAAGTACGCCTGCCGTTTTCTTGAAGGTCTTTGCCCCAGCGCATAAACCTATAGCTTGAAGATGTGCTACTTTTTCATTCTCACAGAACCAATGATATGCCTTGCAAATTTTACCATTTACATAAAGGACAAAAATATAACTCTTTTCCATTTTGCCTGCTGTTTATAATTCAAAATATTATTCTGGGCATTCCGATTCTCAACCTTTAAGGATTTTTCGTTTCTTCGACCCGAACTTTTTTTTATTATTCCGGTGTAACCGTCATCTCGAACCTTTTATGTGCATGGTAAGATCGTCGGCATGAAAGGGAATGAAAGGCAAGGAATTGGTGGCAAAGTTTTCAGGAAACCGCAATCTTTGATTCCGGAGGGTCATGAAAAGTTTTCCGCTAATAGGCTTTCAGCTGGTACTTGCCGTGTTCCCTGCCTACGATACCTTTGCACTATAAAAGTCGATGATGACTACAAAGGTGATGGAAAGTGAGGTCGAAGGCAGAAACGGAAATAAAAATTAGATAAATGTTTAAGTAAAAAAGTGAAGACAGATCATTCAATGGATATGCCTTCATCAATATATAGCCGTATAGTTTTATAGCTGTCTATTCGTATATATGTATATACGCGTTAGTTTTCTATTCGTATCAACAAGTTATGGTATATAGACGTTTGCCAGATATATGAGATAATAAAAGAGAAGGAAATCGCAGGATGCGATCATTATCATGAATTTATTGGATTATCAAAAAAATGGAGGTTGTTTTTTAACAAAAAAAACTCTCCAAGTCTGAAAAAAGGTTCTGAAAACGTTAATATAAGACTTTTATTTTTTTGAGGATGTTTATTTGCTGTTAAGTCATTTATTTTGCAACTGTCAAAATTCACGAAAATAATCGATAGAGATTTCAAAAAACTCAATTCTTTCGAAAAAAGAAACATTACTGTGTCTTTTGCAAACTAATGACGGAAACAATAACTTACGAAATGGCAAAGACAGGAATACATATCAAACGAGCTAATGTCGGTTCGGTGGAAGCTCATAATCTTCGCACCGAACAATACCTCGCTGGATTGGAAAAAGCAGGAAGAAGTGTCTACTTTTTTCAGGAACTCTCACACAACAACAGAAGCTGGGTCAATCCTCGATACAAGGGGAAAACCTGTGAGCAGCTCTTCAAAGACATGATAGAAGAATATAAAAAGCTCCACAAGAAACATCAAGCTCCATCACTCAAAGACCGAACTATGACAAATAAGAAAACTGGAAAAGAATATACAGTTGCAGGTTGGTCGCCAATTCGGGAAGGTGTCGTGCCAATCAAGGAAGACACCCAATTATCGGATTTCAAGCCAATCGAGGAGTGGGCAAGAGGTAAAGGACTCGATGTTGTCCGCATCGATATGCACCATGATGAGGGGTACAAAGACGAAGAAACAGGAAACATCAAGTTCAACCGCCATGCACATATCGTCTTTGACTGGTTAGACCATCAGACAGGAAAGACGCTGAAGCTGAACGAACAGGATATGAGCGAACTACAAGATGTGGTAGCCAAGGCTTTGGATATGGAAAGAGGGGAAAGCAAAGCCAAGACAGGAGCCGAACACAGAGACGTGGAGCAGCAGCGAATACATGCAGACAAGCAGCGTATCAAAATGGCAGAGCAGAAGATGCAGAGAATGAAGACAAGTTTATTGGATTTAAGCAATTCTATGTTCGGCTCAAATTATTACGATCAGGATGATTACAAGGAAATGAGTTTTGAAGAGGTGGTGAATTTATGGGAAGAATATGTAAACGAAATGAAGAATGAAGCATTAAAAGCCCAGCAAACACTCTATGCAAAGGAAAAAGAACTCGAAGAGGTTGATTTTATGCTTTCTAAAGCTAAAAAAGAAATTAATACGATAAATAGCACACTGGAGAGCAAAAAGGGAGCATGCAGCTCCAACACGCAGACAGCAAAAGCAAATTGTCTGGCTCACAACAGACGTGATAACATGACAGAAAGTTAACAGGTATGACACCAAGACAATTTGTAAAGCGTGCGATGGCGCACATCCGTGAACTCGGCAAGGAGATGAGCAATGAAGAATACAGTGACTTTTTGGAGGATCTGTCTTATGAGCTCGAGACCGAACGTGAAGATGTGAGTTGGCAAGAATTGACCAGCGAGGGAAAATTTATTTAAGAACCTATTTGAAGCATCAACCCTAATAATGGGAGTAGGTTTGAAAGCAATAGTCGGTGGTGATACTGGCCGAAAGAGAGCGTTGGTGAAATCCTTAACATGGTTGACATAAAGATACAATAAATAATAAACCAAATAATTATGCAAAATGAAACATTTTAATTTATTACATTCAATGGCTTTTGTGTTTATAGCCATGTTGTTATTGGGCTTCACGTCCTGTACGGAAGAACAAGAAGTCGAAAACATGTCTTTACCCAAAGACGCAATAAGATTTTCGGTCGTGGGCGCAAACGGCACACGCTCCGCAATGGACTCCAAGAATTTTAGAAAAGAGCTGAAACAATTCTTTGTGAACGCATTCTCTGACAACGCTATCCACACTCCTTACATGAAAGATGTGGAATTCATCAATGATGGAAATGGCAATTTTATGTACAAGGATAAAAGAAATATAAAATTATGGCCAGATTACTCCCTTAATTTTGTTGCAATGAACGCACATAATATCTTGGGCACCAAATTGGAAATGTCACAACAGGGCGACATTGGACTTGGGGTGTTTACTGGAGGGGAGAATGATATTGTTGCCGCATATGCGCCAAATCAAAGCAAACTAATGAACAACGGTGAGGTGTTCTTGCAATTTCACCACCTTCTCTCGCAAATTAAATTTTACGTGGAGGATCGGTCCACCAGTCGATTAGATTGCGAAATAAGCAGAATAGGCCTGAAAGGCGTGTACGATGACGCTTTCTTTTCCATCGATCGGCAAGGTAAGGTTAGTACTTCTATGACCCCAAGTGGTAGTGGATATGGAGACTACTCCATTGACGTTAAAAACTATAATCCAAACCAAGAACCTGTTCTCATGAACAACGGAAAGGATATCTTTGTCGTACCCTTGAATCATATATCATGGGATCCTAAATCTGGAATTAAAATAAAGGACATTAACAATGCGATTAGAAATAGGGATGACACAAATATCTACTCCTATGTGTGGCTGGAATGTAAAATCAAGAAAGATGGTAAATATATCGTAGGTAACGAGAACTCTTATGGGCGCACATATTTTCCATTTAGAGTAAATCTAAAGGCTGGTAAAACATATAACTACACGATTAAGATTTCCGATAGCTTTTATGGCTACACCGAAGATACACAAGAGCCAGAACTTGGCAGTATCATAACAGACAAGGGGAATATTTACAAAGACTGCGAAGTGGCTTACAAAAGTGGTGAAGATCCAGTTGCGATGATTGTATATATAGAACCTGACGGAAAAGGGCCGTCTCCATATAAGAAACACGGACTTGCCATATCTTTGTCTACCTTGGCAAAAGAAACTGCAGACGCAACGAAAGGCTATCGAGAAAACTGGTTGTCTTTACAGGAAATAGAATCATGGTATAATTATACAGGTAATTCCAGAATAAGTGTAGGAAAAGAACCTGACTGGACAAATTGGTATGTTCCTTCATGGAAAGATTTGGGACTAATATTTATGGCCTGTGGCGGAAGAGAGTTTATGTGGCAAAAAAATGACATTATGAATAATGAGGATTGGAGCTATGGAGATCTTGATAATATGCTGGCTGCGACAGATCCTACATCACTTGACTTGGACCCCAAAAAAAGATTTACCTTTGCGGAACCATTTTGTTATCAATACTCTATTCCATATAAAAGGTCTGCCGCACTTTATGCAGTGAGAAAAACAGAATCAGGGAATATTGACAATGCCCTCAATGATATTATCATATATAATGCTGCCGAAGAAAAATACGAGACGATTTGGCAAGACAAGTATTACCCAAGTAATAAATTTAATGTCCGACTTGTATTTAGATTTTGAAAATAAACAATTATTAATTTTACAATGAAAAAAACATATATACAACCACAAGTGTATGTAAAGACGCTAATGGGGAATACTGGTATCATGGTCACTTCCAACGAAAATCCAAACATTACAGTGGGTGTTGATGACTGGGATTCTGAGGATATTGATGGCAGTAACGCTAAACGCTTTGAAACGGACTGGGATGAAGCGGGACAAATATTCACTCACTAACAGTTTTGATGAAGACGAACGTTATAAACAAGCATAAAGGAGGCAAAATCTTGCCTCCTTTATGCTTGTTTAATCAGCTCCACCTACCCCTATATGAATCCACCCCTCATCATTGTTTATGTTGTGTAATCCATCGTTGTCATACTCTTGTGTTAGATAGGATTTGTCACTATAAAAGATAATCCACGCCTCGGGGGCGTTGCGGTCAACTTTGTAAGTAACTTCCCTCTGCAGCCTGTTCTGAATATAAGCCTTGATGTTGACCGTGATAGTTCCTTTCATATGCTGGGCATAGTCAGGTAGATGTTTTGTGATGCTAAAATCTTCATAATAACACAAGCATGCGATGTCACTGGTGGTGCATGTGTAAGTACGACTGATCAAACCATTTTTTTGAATTAACACGGTAGAACTCTCATATTTATCATCATTAATTGTCGGCCGGTCACCGCCTTGCTTAACCCAGTCAGAAGTCGTATAGAAGCCAGCTTTGTTGTTGACGGTTACAGGGTAGCCACTCTTCTTTTTCGAGTCTATAGCAAACACATTGCTCTCTGAACTAAACCTCGTTGTGTCGCCCATATAAGTTACAATCAGTTTAGCTGTCACTGGCTTAGTTGTTTCTTTCGTGTCATTCAAGTCTTCTTTCTCGCAAGCCGTAAAGCAGAAAGCAGCTACACAAAGAATAAATAAGTGAAATAAATTTAGTCTTTTCATATGGCAGATTTTTTTGTGTGAAACAATTTTGTTTAATGTTTTATCAATTTTGTGTGTAAAGATATATATAATAATTAAAAAAATATTGTTTTTGTCAATAAATTGCTTGTACTTGCCTAATTTGTCATAATTTTATTATTTTATATGTTAGTAAAAAGTAAGTATGAAAGCCATTCAGTTTTCGTACTTGTTGTTTCATTTTTTGTACTTTATCACTTTCTTTCATATCTCTACCGAGAGATCTTTTGTCCATGCTCTTTGACACGCCTATTTGCATAAAATATTTTAATATTTCTGAACTTAATATTTTTTTGACTTTTCTGTTATCTGTAAGTAAACCATATACGAGCTTCACAGTATTCGTCTTTCGTTCGTGCAATGTTCTGAATCTTACCATATATTCTTTTTGTATTTTTAAGTTTATTATTCTGGGCATCCCGATTCTCAACCTTAAAGGATTTTTCGTTTCTTCGACCCGAACTTTTTTTTATTATTCCGGTGTAACCGTCATCTCGAACCTTTTATGTGCATGGTAAGATCGTCGGCATGAAAGGGAATGAAAGGCAAGGAATTGGTGGCAAAGTTTTCAGGAAACCGCAATCTTTGATTTCGGAGGGTCATGAAAAGTTTTCCTCCAATAGGCTTTCAGCTGGTACTTGCCGTGTTCCCTGCCTACGATACCTTTGCACTATAAAAGTCGATGATGACTACAAAGGTGACGGAAAGTGAGGTCGAAGGCAGAAACGGAAATAAAAGTATAGATATTGGTTAAGTATGGTAAACACCAAAGGAGATAAATAGTTGTATGTAGTATTCCTGTATATACGTCAACAAGTATGAGTGTCGAAAACGGGGAAATTTTTTATTTATGTCCTGTCCTTTTCTTTTGTTTTTGACACGGATCTTCACAGGTCTTTAATTTTTACCCACCTAATTTTAACATAAAAAGCCCCAAAAACAGCCTAAAACTTTTTGAAAATGTTAATATAAGACTTTTATTTTTTTGAGGATGCTTATTTGCTGTTAAGTCATTTATTTTGCATACAACAAATAAAATAATATGGGATCATTCGGTATATTCGCAATTGTAGTGACATTCATCTTTGTTATCTATTATGTTGCTATGATCAGTCTTGATTTGTTCGGCAAGAAAGGAGAAAAAAAGGAAAGTGTTGAAGTCATTCACACGAGTACGTCTGTCAACAATACGGAAGGTGCGCCAGCAGTTTCGGCAGTTAGAGTTAGTGAGGACAGCGATGGCAAGTATCAGATAGAACGTCGTGGTGACGAAGCACCTGAAACGTACGGCGGTGCAATGACTGCAGAGCCAACAGCACCCAATAAAGCAGATGAAGCATCAGCTACTCATATCAACGAAGATAAAATAACAGCGAAAGACATTACAGATTCAGATACAGAAGAATTGGCCAGACAGGCTCAAGCCAAGGTTGATTCAATCAACGGAGACTTAAACAGCGTGTCTCCAGATATTCAAGGAGCTGTATATGTGGACGAGTTCGTTGAAGATTGTCAAGCCGCATTATTGAAGGCCAAGCAAGAAGACGAACAGGCAGAACAATTCAGTGTATAAGTCATGAAGAAGTTTAAGGGAAAAACCTATTTACTGTTATTAGCATTACTATCGCTCGCACAGCCCGTTATAGCTAATTGTGGGACAACCGACTATAGTGGCAATTCCGGTCGCCTGTATAATATGGTTGTCTTCGTATTAACTTGTTGTACAGCCGTATTGTATTTGCTTTATGCAATTGCAGCCCTCCTGTCCATATACAGTGCTACCAGTATCTATATTAAGATGCAAGCAGGAGAAGAGGGCTTTACCAAAAGTATCATCGTTTTGGTTGGCAGCTGTATTTTCCTACTTATCGCCACCATAGTCCTTCCAGCGTTCTTCGGTTTCCAATTTGGAGTGACCGACAGGCTTTGGTAATTCATTTATTACATATTTTCATATAATTATTAACTAACAAAAAATCCAAGACAATGAATCAGAATTTGTCATTAATGGTAAGCGGTGCCAAGAGTTTTGGCATTTCCGCAGTGAAGAAAATCAAATCCGTAGCCACAGACCCTCGTTTTGTATTGGTGATGCTGATGTTGGTAGTGGTAACGGTTGCCGCCGATGCACAGAACATCGATTCCGGTATTCAAGCTATCACCAAGTCAACGGATGCCTTGAAGAAGTACATCCCCGTTGTAACGAAGTTGTGCTATGCCTTAGCAGGTATTGTTGCCGTTGTGGGTGCCATCTCCGTTTACATCAAGATGAACAACGAGGAACAGGATGTCAAGAAATCTATCATGATGATTGTCGGAGCCTGCATCTTCCTCGTAGCAGCAGCCCAAGCACTGCCACTGTTCTTCGGACTGTAACAGAGAAACATGGAAACAGTCAAGAACGACTATCCCGACTACCCAGTATTCAAGGGGCTTCAGAAGCCTCTTGAATTTCTGGGCCTTCGAGGAAGATACATTGTATGGGCCGCCATTACTGTTGGAAGTGGTCTGTTATCATTCTTGATTGGCTATATGATCTTCGGCTTCGTCATATCCTTGTCGCTGTTAACCATTATTCTTTCCGTTGGAGGAGTAACTATTTTTGTCAAGCAGCACAAAGGATTGCATACAAAGAAATCACCAAAAGGGATTTACATATTCAGCCATTCAAGACAATATTAGAACATTTATTTGATTGTAAGTAAAGTAAATTTATGATTACCGTAATCGTCATATTGGTCTTTGCCTCTGTGTTATTGGGAATGTTTATTTCCATCAAGGCTTTCGGCACAGGTAGCAAACGTGCTAAAGTGTTTGAGAATATCTATTTCAGTTTTGAGGATGTAAACGATATAGGTGTTATCTACACAAAGAAAGGCGATTATTCAACTATCTTAAAGATGGATAATCCCGTCAGGAAGTATTCAGCCGACACTGACGGCTATTACGAGTTTACGTCCTTGATGGCTTCTGTCCTTCAGGTTTTAGGCGAGGGCTATGCCATACACAAGCAAGATGTCTTCGTCCGCAAGAAGTTTAACATATCAAACATAGCAGGAAAGAATAGTGATGCTAAAAAGCGTTTTCTTTCCGATGCCTATTTCAAGTTTTTCAATGGTCGTCCCTATGTGGAGTCACAGACATATCTCACCATCACCCAGAGAGGTAGGAACGGCGGATTGAAGACATACGATGCCGATAAATGGCGTGATTTTCAAGTAAAGATACAGAAAGTCCACGACCGTCTGAAGAGCGAGAATGTAAACTGTCGTTTTCTTAGTGGCAAGGAATGTCAGGAATATACCGAGCGTTTCTTCGCCGTTGATTTCAAAAACGAAGTTATTTCGATGACCGACTTCAATGTGGAGTCCGAGAAAATCTGTATGGGTGATGAACAGCTGAAAGTGTACAGCCTTTTGGATGTGGATGACCCTGGTCTTCCCGGCACACTTCATCCTTACGCTGACATCAATGTTAACAACACTGTTATGCCACAAGACCTACTTTCAGATCTTAGTACTCTCCCAGATGTGGACACCATCATATATAATCAAATTATTTTCCTTCCCAATCAAAAGCGAGAGATAGCGAAGTTGGAGAAAAAGAAGAACCGTCATGCCTCTATCCCCAATCCGAATAATCAGATTGCTGTTGAAGACATCAACGACGTTCTTAATGAGATTGCCCGTAACGGCAAGCAATTTGTTTATGCCCATTACAACCTTATAGTAAAGACCAGTGCCGACAAGAACTTGCAAAAGGTTACCAACAGTTTGGAAAATCTTTTGGCAAGATACAGTATGCACCTGTCCAAGCGTGCCTATAATCAATTGGAGTTATTTGTTGCCAGTTTTCCTGGCAACTGTTTTGAACTCAATGCCGATTATGATCGTTTTCTGACTCTTTCCGAGCCAGCACTATGCCTTTTATATAAGGAACATCAACAGAAAGGTGACGATACCAACCTGAAATGCTATTATACCGACAGACAGGGTGTTCCCATGGCTGTGGATGTGTCAGGTAAGGAGGGGAAAATAAGGTATACCGACAACTCTAATTTCTTTGTACTTGGCCCTTCAGGTAGCGGCAAGTCCTATTTCATGAATACCGTTATGCGCCAGTATTACGAGCAAGATACCGATATAGTCCTTGTTGATACCGGCGATAGCTACGAGGGCTTGTGCAGCTATTTTGAAGGCATATACATCACCTATTCAAAGGAGCATCCTATTTCGATGAATCCGTTTAAGATTGAGAAAACCGAGTACGAGCAGAACTTTCAGGCAAAGAAAGACTTTCTTAGAAATATTATCTTCCTGATATTCAAAGGCAATGGTGAACCGACGAAACTTGAAGAGACCATCATCAACCAAACACTGATAGAATACTTTGAAGAGTATTTCACCCCGTTTGAGGGTTTTACCGAGGAGCAGAGAGACAATATGCGCCATGTCATGGAGCTTGAAGATAAGCGTACTGGGAAGTATGAAGAATACGAGCAGCAGTTGGAAGAGCGTTATGGCGTTTCTGATGACATGGATGACATAGACGACATAGATGATAGGATCGATGAAGAGGAAGAAGCCATTCAGAAGCACAAAGCCCGTAGCCTCCGTCTCCGTGATAAGTTGCAAGCCGTCATTGATGATAGTGCAGCCACTGATGGGGAGAAGAGTAATGCCAGCCGTCAACTATTGCGTCTCACTCCAGAACTCATTGAGAGCAAATATCTCCAGCGCATCAATAAGAAAATCGATAAGATTGAGCGTCAGCGTAAGAAGATGCGTGTGACGGAGTTGAACTTCAACACTTACTATGAGTTCGCCATAGAGCGCATTCCGCAGATTATGAAGCAGGATGACGTAACCTTTCCTATCAATGAATTTGCTACAATTCTCAAACCTTTCTATAAGGGTGGCGAGTTGGAATATACGCTCAACAACGACATGGATTCCTCGCTTTTCAATGAAAAGTTCATCGTATTCGAGATTGACAAAATAAAAGAAAATCCAGTTCTTTTCCCCATTGTCGTACTAATTATTATGGATGTGTTCACACAGAAGATGCTCTTAAAGGAAGGAAGAAAATGCCTTGTCATAGAAGAAGCGTGGAAAGCTATTGCCACTCCTGTCATGGCCACCTATATACAGTACCTTTACAAGACCGCCCGCAAGCACTGGGCAATGGTCGGTGTCGTCACACAGGAGATACAGGATGTTACCGAGTCTAAGATAGTCAAGGAAGCCATCATCAACAATTCCGGTGTCTTCATGCTGCTTGATCAGAGCAAATTCAAGGACAAGTTTGACAACATCAAGAAAACGCTTGCCCTAACCGACATTGATTGTAAGAAAATTTTCACCATCAACCGCTTGGAAAATAAGGAAGGTCGTTCGCCATTCAAGGAAGTCTTCATCAAACGAGGACAGGAAGGTGATGTATTTGGCATAGAGGAACCACCAGAATGTTATATGAGTTATACAACGGAGAAGATAGAGAAGCTGGCCTTGAAGCTCTATAAGAAACTTCTCCAGTGTGATCACCAACATGCCATCGAAGCCTTCGTGCGTGACTGGAAGCATTCAGGGATCAAGAGTTCCTTGGAATTTGCCAGAAAAATATTAAAGGAAAGAAAAGTATTAAACAATTAGTCCCAAAGTTATATGCGTCGTATCATTGCCATCATCCTTTTGATCCTCTCGGTGACAGCCATGTCAGCCCAGTCGTATCATGCCGTCAACATTGACGAGGGTACAGTTGCTGCCATGACTGCCGCATACGCAATAGAGTCGGAAACCGAGCGTCTAACCGTTTCCGATGTAGATTCCATCTTAGGGCATTACACCAAGGCAAGCCTTTCCACCGCAGGCATCTACTTGTCAAAGCTGAAAGACCGAAACGCCATGCGTGATGCAGGGCTGTTCAGCAGTGATGAGAATTATTATTATCAGCGCATCCTTTATTTAGTGAAAGACGGCATCATGCCCAAGCTCATCGTCGTTGCTGTCAAAATGGTCAAGCAGCCCGACAATGCCCTTTATTGGGGACCTTACCTATTCAAGACTACTCAAAATGTCGAACAGCTATGCAAACAGTTCGAACTTGTTGTTACAAATGGTAAGCTATCTTTCAAGGACGTAGTTTTCTTGGTTATCAACGAGAAGTTGCGGAAAATCTTCGACGTGTCTCAATTGGGGAATGTCAACTGGAAAGACCTCTTGGAAAAGATCGGCGACTTTGACATCAAAGCCGCCAAGGAAAACATTAAGAAAGATATAAGCAATATCGGAGAAGTACTTGCCACCGCTGGAAAAGATGCTGTCAATGGAAATATCAAGGATTTTTCGGCAATAGGTAAGATCTTCAAATCAAAACCATCCGAAATTTACCAGCTATACAAGACCTTCCGAAGTAAGTATGAAAGTATACGCAACGCAGGGAACGTGAAGGAAATTCTGATGAGCGTTATTCAATCGACGGACGCAGATGCTGTGTCACGTCTTTTTCAGATAGACGATTATAACATATCAGGCTATATCAGCAATTATGTAAAAGAGTTAAAGGGGCAACACTATAGACAAAGATGGTACATCTATTCCGAAGATAGTGGTAATAAAATTCTCGCTGAATACAAGCCTTCGCATCCGAGGAATACTAATGACAACTCCGCATGGACAGGTTGGAAGTATAAAGAGAATTTTGAAAGAAAGACCACACCGTCTTTCCCCACCCTTTCCCCACAAGAATATAATGAACTCAAAAGACAAGCTGAAATGTCGACAGGTTGGAATGCAGCTCGAAAAAGTCAATATGAGCATCAACATCCTGGTCATACCATCACTATTGACTATACCATGGACTCCTATTCCTACATTAGAGACAAAGATGGCAACATGTGGAAACATTCAACGCATTGGCGTGGCATGCACTGGACTGTGAACATGACAGTCAGGGAGTCTTGGAGTTCCAAGCAGGAAGTCTATTCAGAAGTGTTTGACTCCGAGTCTATGGATGAGAATACTTTCAAAAAGAGAATGGATAATCAGCTCAAATACTACAACAGCTTAGAGAGTGACAAAGAACCCTCTCAGCAAGTTGTTTACAAGTTAGGCTACGATGCTCCTAAATACTACACAATGGCAGATGAGAACAAGATGAAAGGTTGCAATTCCGCTGTGTTCTCCGCCAGCTGTGCCGACGGCTCTACCCTTGCAGAAGGGTCCTTCAACTGGAAGGAGAACGGTAATCAGGGAAAGCATCTGGAAGATCCCAAGTCAAAGAATTTTGCCATGGTAGCCTCTCCTAAGTCTGGCAACGATGATATCAAGATGCTGCAAAAAAAGAAGTTAGAATATCAAGCCGATATTAAGAATATTAATGAGCAAATCCGTTCCATGGATAGGGAGATGAGAGCCTTGATAGAGCAGATAAAACAAGCCAAAATGGCAAATGATGAGAACAAGGTCTCCGAGCTACGTTCACGTTATGAAACCATTAGTAAAAATCAGGCAGCTTCAAAACGTCAGCTTTCGCAGATACAGTCTTATCTTGGTAAGATAAACACTGCCATATCAGAATATTATAAAGATCTTACTGAGGACAATGGAGATCCTTATCGTATTCCTGCAAACATGAGAGAATTAGAAGGGCTTTACAAGCTATCCTGGCAGGATGACGGAGAGTGGACCAATGGTGACAATAAATATATTTTCGTACGTCATGCTTATTGTGCACAGGTAAAGAGTGAGGTAACTTACACCGCCACTCTCACGTTATCTCAACCTCCAAGTTATCTTATACCTTGGTTTGGATGGAATCTTATAAGGATTCACCGTGCCATATTGAGCGTCGACTACAAGCTCTCTGCTTCTTTTTCTTCAGAGAATATCATAGAGACTATGAAACTTGACGTGAATCTATCGGAGAAAGAGCGTGCAGCAAAGGTCAACGAGCGTCAAAAGCAATTGATGGAAGACATGCCTGACTGTTCTATTTCGGTAAGATACAACTATGCCAAGAACTTGGCAAACGAAGAAGACCCAGATGCCATTCACTTGCTTTGGGCCAGCGATCGTTTAGATGTGGCCAGAAACGTGGAATACCAACTTAGTTTAATCTATTCCCAGCTGGTTCTTTTGGAAAAAGTCATGAATGATCGTCAGACCATCAAGGATTTCTTGACCAATCACATCTTCAACCCCATTACAAGAAAGTCACGAGGAACTATTGCCGAGTATGCGCTGCAACGGTGGAACGATGCAAGCGACAAAGCCAAGAAGACTTCCGCAAGTACCTCTTTACAAAACAACACCACAACAAGCGAAAATTAAGTCATAGCATAAATAATAGAAAACATGAATAAATTGGTATACATACTGGTGATGAGCCTTTGTCTTCTATTTATTCCGAGTGAAGTCAAGGCATTGGATTTCCCGACCGACCCCGTCTCGTTGGAAGCAATGATCCATAACCACAAGACCGTCAGGGCTATGTTGGAATTGCGTACCCTTGCCGAGGAAGGCGTGATTACTTATCATGAAAAGAGTATGCACTCTATGGAAGATTACGCTGCGGTCAACAAGAAGTTGGACAAATATAGAAAGTGTTTCAATATTATCAACCTCATTTTGAACTCAACCGCCACTGGCTTCCATGCTTATAACAGTTTTAAGAGTTGCAAGAGTAATCTCGAAGCCTATTATGATCTATTGAATACCTACAACAAGGAAATCCTCCAACATGGAGCCATCTGGACAAGCGACACCATAATCATCAAAGCCAGTCAACGAGCCGTCGAGGGTGTTTATCATGGAGCTTCACAGCTATGGAAGTCCTACTCTGAATTAGCCGAAATTGTGACTGGTGTGAGAAATTGTACCACTTCGGATTTAATGACCATTTTGGGTGATATCAACAATTCCATTGACGAGATAGACGACAGCATCAGACGTTCCTACACGGAGTTATGGGCATATATGACTGTCCGGATGGGTTTTTGGAAAAAAGAAATATTCATGGCAAGAAGCATCAAGGATATTGCCAACGATGCTTTGGGGCGTTGGCTTGGTAATTCCATCCAAGCATTTGAATGTCTGGAGCAACATCGCTCATTCCAACATGCCCCCTTAGGCGGTGGCGGAATCATCGGAGGCAGAAGTTGGCATTAAACATAAAAGAATACCTATCATGCAAAGAAATAGAATCATCTTTTTACTCGGGCTGCAGTTGATTGTCCTTTCCGTATTCAGTCAAGGGTATGTGCAAGTCACAAAACATCATGAGAATTACATCATGCAGCAGTTTATGACGATGGAGACAGGTGCTGGATCATTAACTCCCCGTTACTACTATAACGCATTTCACAAGGGATATCAATCAACAGCCAATTTGCTGAACAAGCAGCTTTTCCGTCTTCGCATGAAAACCCGTGTTGCAGATGAAAAACTTTATGCCGACAGCATAGATTCTGTGACCTTCCGCCGTGCCAAGATAGAGGCAAAGAATATAGTTGACCGCAGTCCAATGACCGACTTAGCATGGACAGTTGAAAAAAGCAAGATAGAGAACAGACTATCCATCTTTCAGAAGAATATCAATCTTATCATGCCTTACGGTGGTACATCTGAAGACTATCGCAGGTGGAAGACCATTTATAACTGTCTTCAGACCGCTATCAAGGTTACTCGTGAGTCCTATCAAGATTTGGGACGCAAGAAGAAAGAGTACATAGCCATCTATAAAGATATTGTCAAGCGCAATTACCAGCTCACCAAACAGCTTCTTGCATGGAAAGGCATGAAGTCCGCAAAGGAGATGCGGGAAAACAGCAAGCCACCCCAGCGGTTATCCTCCGTCTCTACAGTAGCTTTTGATGCCTTGAACCGTTGGAGAACGGCGGTGGGCGTTGATGGTTTTTCAAAAAAGTGAAATCAAAAAGTAAAATATAAAATATACGCTAACAAGTAAAAATGTAAATTATGACATTCAGTTCCTTATTATTAGCTGCACAAGGAGGTCTTCAGGGGTTGTCGAACACAATCTCCGACCTATCCCAGACAATAGGAGTTGACCTGTTTGAGGAAGACATTGACAATGTTGTTTTTCAAACGAATGAGTTTTTGTGCAATCCCGATTTTATTGGTACACAGGGTCCTTTTTGGTGGATCCTTCAAATGAGCATGGCATTGGGAGCCTTGTTTTCCATCATTGTAGGTGCCAGCATTGCCTATAAGATGATGGTCAAGGGAGAACCCATTGATGTTTTCAAGATACTTAAAGTATTAGGTATCGCCATGGTCATGATTTTTTGGTACCCTCCAAGCATGACTGGCATGGGTGGCGGCAGTGGTAGCATCTTGGATGCTTTGGCATATATTCCCAATTGTATAGGCAGCTATACCCACGACCTGTATGAAGCGGAAGCCGTGCAAGTCAGTGAGAAATACAACGAATTGATGCCGCTTTTGCAAAAACGTGACACAATGTATCAGAAGGCTGCAGAGGTGGAAGCTGCAGAAAGTATTGTAAACCAAGATCCCAGCATAGATATAATGACTAAAACAGCAGGAGGAGAATCTGCCATTAACGGCTTAAAAGATGCCGCCAGAGCTAAAAAGACATCTGTTTTTGCTGGTTTAATCATCGGCTTGGATAAGATCGTTATGTTCTTCTCGCTTGTTCTGTACCGTGTCGGTTGGTGGGCAACCATATTCTGCCAGCAAATCTTATTGGGTATGCTGACTATCTTCGGTCCCATCCAATGGGCTTTCTCCGTCCTTCCGAAATGGGAAGGGGCGTGGGCAAAATGGATTATCCGCTACCTGACCGTCCACTTCTACGGAGCCATGCTTTATTTTGTAGGTTTTTATGTCCTGCTTTTGTTTGATATTGTGATTAGCATTCAGGTTGAAAACCTAACCGCCATTACATCGGACGTGCATACGATGGGCGGTTATATACAAAATGCTTTCATGTCCTGCGGATATCTTCTTGCCGCTTCCGTAGTTGCATTAAGGTGTCTCAACTTGGTTCCCGATCTTGCAGCATGGATGATACCCGAAGGAGACACCGCTTTCTCCACTCGTAACTTTGGAGAAGGAGTGGCATCCTCCGTCAAATCAAGTGCCATGTCTGTCATGCCCAGAATCCACTAAAAAAATAAAGCTATGGCTGTATTAAAAAAATTAGAAAACAAGATAAAATTAGTATTGATCGTCACAAGTCTTTTTTTGATAGGTTGTATAGTTATCAGCCTTGGAAGTCTTTTTATAGCCAGAGGAATGGTTGCCGATGCTCATAAGAAGATTTATGTCCTTGATGGAACCGTACCTGTTTTAGTCAAGCAGACTACGATGGATGAGACTTTTGGCGTGGAAGCAAAGAGTCACGTGGAGATGTTCCATAACCTGTTCTTTACATTGGCTCCTGATGATAAGTATATTGATTATACCATCAAGAAAGCCATGTACCTTATTGATGAGTCAGGTCTTGCGCAGTATAACGCTTTGAAAGAAAAAGGCTTTTATAACAACATTATTGGAACGAGTACGATATGCAGTATCTTCTGTGACTCTATCAAGTTAGACGAGAAGAAGCTGACCTTTACCTATTATGGCCGTCAACGTATCGAGCGTCGCACCAGCATCCTGATGCGTCAGCTCATTACCGCAGGAAGTCTAAGGCGAGTACCTCGAACAGAAAACAACCCACACGGCTTTATCATCTACGGCTGGAGAACTCTTGTCAACAAAGATCTCTCCGAAAATCAGAAAACCAATTACTAACATTAAAGATTGAATATTATGGGATTCAAGAGAATTATTATGGGTGACCCTATGCCAGACAAGAACGACCCAAAATATAGAGAGCGTTATGAAAAAGAAGTGGAAGCAGGCAAACAGTTTGCCGACAAGAGTGGTTTGAGTTGGCTGGTCATGAAGATACAAATTCTGGCCAACCGTCACCGTGTAGCCTTCCTCGTTACTGTCTTCGGTATTGTAATTGGCTGTTTTGCCATTAACATTTTCAATATGGTACGCAGCTATAACGCCTCTAAGGAGCGGCGCACAACAGCTGTTGAACAGGTAGATTCAGTATTACATCAAAGACGTACAATAAACAAAAAGTAAAATGGATGTAAAGAAAATAAATTTTAAGGATAGGAAGTATGTCTTTCCGGTTATACTATATCCACTGGTTTTGTTTGTAGGATATTTCGTCATTGATGCCGTAGAAACAGACGTGTCCGACAACGACCCACGCTTGGCCACAACGGATTACTTGAACTCTGATCTGCCGTCAGCCAATACTGACAGCGTGTTGGGAGGCAAGTTGGACAATGCCGAGCGTGAGTATGGAAAAATCAATGATGTTTCTGGAGT
>ERZ1673699.1279-NODE-1279-length-20906-cov-5.530334_pt1 | contig 20906 bp, 21 predicted proteins | sample MGYA00580229_ERZ1673699 | MGnify/ENA primary metagenome ERZ1673699 (study PRJEB41218, sample SAMN15661785) | gut metagenome | host: Homo sapiens | place: Canada: London | collected 2015-08-20/2019-03-30 | study: EMG produced TPA metagenomics assembly of... | reverse complement strand
TCTGACCTTATCAATGCAAAAGCTAAGGCAGAATCATGGAAATTAAATAATTGATAGAACTATAGATATCGAGACTGGCTGATGTGTACCCAAAAAACTGGACACATTAATATTTAGTTTACATTTATGGATGCTAACCTATACAAAGTAGGTGGCATCCATTTTGTTTTTTCTAAATCCTTTCGTTGTTATATTAGTATATATATTTATCAAGTCTATTTATATGTTATAATATATGTAAACTTTGATATTAAAGGAGTGGTTTTATGCCATGCAGTAAAAATTATACAAAAAAATAATAGATGATTATTGTGTGTTAGACACAGAAACAACTGGTCTATCATCTTATTATGATGAAATTATAGAAGTAGGTGTGTTAAAAGTTAAGATGTAAAATATGTTATTTAAGATGGTAGAAATGCCGTCTTTTTTTATTGGATACTTTTTAATGTTTTGAAATAAAAGGGTGCAAAAAGCAAATATTTATACTCTAATTTATAAACATTAAATTGTATCCATTTATGAATAGTTTGAGATCCGCCGTATAATACTGGAAGTAAGGAAGAGAATTTTAGGTACAATGACCACAGAGTAGATAAAAATGATGGATACAGGCACTCTAAGTGGCTCTCTTTTATAAATGAGAGGCTTAGGATAGCCAAAAACTTGCTAACTAATGATGGAGTTTTGTTCATAAGTATAGATAATAATGAATTTGCACAAGCAAAATTATTATGTGATGGAATATTTGGCGATAATAATTTTGTCGCTATTATCCCTAGGTTAACATCACCACAAAGGTTTTCTCAGGAAAAAAATATTAATATATCAAATGACTTTGTGCTTGTTTATCAAAAGACTGAAAGTTTAAATTTATCTAAAATTTTAATTAAATCGAAAAGCAATAAAGAGCTAAAAAAAGACAATATTGGTTACTATTATGAGGGAGATACAAAAGCTTTAATTGCGCCATTATCTCAGGGCTATTCAAAAAACTGTGATTACGATATTGAATATAATGGCAAGATTTATTCTCCGGTTAATCAAAAGGGTGTTAGAAATAGATGGTTTTGGACAAAAGAAAGGATGAACAAAGCTATAGAGTTAGGTTTAATAAGGGAAACAAAAAATTCTATCAGAATGCAAATATATCAAGATAAATTATTTGATGTAAAGACGAATACTATGAAAAGTAAAGAGTTAGGGGTAAGATTCACTACTTTAGATTTGATAGATAATTGTTATTCTAATCCAAATGGCGTCAGTGATTATGAAAGCCTAAATATAGACAAAGGTTTTAACAATCCGAAACCAATAGCTTTACTAATGACTTTAATTAAGCTTCACAGAAAGAATAATGCTATCATTCTTGATTTTTTTGCTGGCTCTGGAACTACCGGACATGCGGTTATGCAGCTTAATAAAGAAGATGGCGGAAAGAGAAAATATATTATATGTACTAACAACGAAAATAAAATTTGCGAAGAAGTAACTTATAAGAGACTTCAAAACATTCAAGAAGAATTACCGCATAATCTTAAGTATTTTAAAACAGATTTTACACCTAGATTTACAGAGGACGAGGATATACTATCATTCAGGTTACTTGACCATATAAAAGAGATGGTAGAACTTGAAAACATGTGCGAGATAGACGGAGAAAACAGAGTTATTATACTAAGTGATGAAAACCTTAAACAAAATATAGAGGTGATAAAAGATGGAGCATATCTATATATGCCAGTATATATACTTTTATCTATAGAAATAAAAAACTTGATAGAAAAAAAGAAGATAAATTTGGTAAAAATACCAGAGTATTATTTTATGGATGAGTTAAGAGAGGCGAATGAAATATGATATTAAATTTATTTGATTTTCAAAGCGATGCTAAAAATTATTTGCTTGATAAGGTTAACGACCCAAGCTCTAAGCAAAGAATTATCGTTAAGAGCCCAACAGGATCGGGTAAAACTGTTATACTTATTTCTTTTATAGAAGATTATCTATTGTATAAAGATCCGAATAAAATATTTATATGGTTAACACCTGGCAAGGGAGATTTAGAGGAACAATCCAAGGAAAAGATGGAAGCAATTTTGCCAAACGCTAAGACTGCTAACATTAGTGATGCTCTTTTACAAGGCTTTAAACCTGGTTACACTTATTTTATTAACTGGGAGATGATTACAAATAAAACAAATAATGCGCTAAAAGATAGCGAGAAGAAAAATCTATATGAAAGGATAGCTGAAGCTCATAGAGAGCAGTATTCATTTATAACGATTATCGATGAAGAACACTTAAATAATACGACTAAAGCTGATGATGTGTTAAATGCATTTGTTGCGGAAAGAGAGATTAGAGTATCGGCTACTACTAAAAAGAATCCTATGGCTGAATACTATGAAATACCTGAGGAAGAAGTAATTAATTCTGGTTTAATCACAAAGGCTTTATACATTAATCCTGATATAGACATAGATCAAGTTGATGACCTTGAGAGTGAAGCCTTATATCTTTTACAAAAGGCTGATGACAAGAGAAAAGAAATTAAAAATGAATATATAAAGAACAATGAAGACATAAATCCACTTGTTATAATACAGTTCCCAGATATGTCAACTAGTTTAATTAATAAAGTAGAAGAAATGCTTGGAGATTTAGGATATACTTATGATAATAAATTGGTTGCTAGATGGTTAAGCGAAGCAAAAACAAATGTTACTAATTTGGAAGAAAATAATGCTCAACCGAACTTTCTTATTATGAAGCAAGCTATATCAACAGGATGGGACTGTCCTAGAGCAAAAATACTAGTTAAACTTCGTGAGAATATGAGTGAAAATTTTGAGATACAAACCCTTGGAAGAATAAGAAGAATGCCTAAGGCTAAGCACTATGAAAACGATTTGCTTGATTATTGCTTTTTATATACATTTGATGAAAAGTATAAGGAAAGAGTCCTTCAAGGCGGAAACTCATATGAAGTTAAGAGATTATTCTTAAAGGATAAGTGTAAAAGTTTTAAACTTGTAAAACAATATAGAAATAACGATTACAATGCCATTGATGAAGTTCTAGTTAGAGATTTAGCGTATGATTATTTTATGAAAAAATATAAGCTTGGAACTGTAATAGAAGATAACAAAAAAGCTATGGAGGCTTCTGGATATATATTTGGTACATTAGTTCACAGTACATTTAGGTCTGGAAAATTCCAACAGCTTAAAGATATTCAAAATATGAAACTTGGTGAGCATAGGCAAATAGCTTATGAAGTGTCAACGCATGGAAATGGAATTGACATGTTACATGCAGTAGACATGGTTAAGAAAGTAACCGGTGTTCCTAGAGATACGATGGGAGCAATATTAAAGCACTTATTTCATAAAAATTTTAGATTTTCAAAAAAACTTTTAAATTTATCTAATCCTGAGTGGTATGCCTTTATGATTAATAATGCTTATAAACTTCGTGATGATTTTCAAGAGTTGTCATCAGTAGCTAATAAAAATTACTTGCAAATGCTTGATATTAAGACTAGCACATGGAAATTGCCGGTAGAAGATTTTTATAGATATGCTCCTTATGAAAAAGATGTAGAAGTTTATGAGAAGAATGCTTATAAAGATTATTCAACTGCTATGACAGTATCAGGTTTGAGATCGGGTCCAGAGCAAAAATTTGAAAGATACTTAGAAAATAACGATAAAGTTGACTGGTATTACAAAAACGGAGACACAGGTCAAAAATATCTATCAGTATTGTATGGCAATAGTCTTGAGAAGCAGTATTTGTTCTATCCAGACTATATTCTTAAAATGAAGAATGGAGATGTTTGGATAATTGAGACAAAAGGCGGAGAAAAGCAAGGTGAAAGTCAAAATATTGATAAGCAATCAGAAAATAAATTCAAAGCATTTAAACGTTATGCAGAAGAATTGAGAAGAATAAAATGGGGGTTTGTAAGATATAGAGATTCAAGACCGTTTATCAACAACACAGTTTATACAGAAGATATGAGCAGTGAGCATTGGCATAGATTAGAAGATGAATTTTAGGATAGGTGATTAAGATAGAAGATAAAAAATTTAGATTATTAGACCAAAGAGAGATTATAGATATACTTATAGGAGATACACAGTTAAGCAACTATACTTTTTCTGATGGGAAATCAGTTGTATTAAAAATGCCCTATTTATCTGGGCCTAAATTGTGTGAATTGTCTACAAAATTTGGTTTGACAGTTAGTTATGAGTATAATGGAGAAAATTTGTCCAGATGGCAGTATTTATTTAATTTAATCCGTTTTTGTGCTGAAGAGGATAAGTGTTCTGAACTTTTAAATTATTTATTTAGTAAAGAGTCATTTTTTTCAGTGTTAAGTAAATATCCATTATATGATGTAGAGAAGATTCATAAAGCTACAGTGAGCAATGCTATAAAATCGATTAATGGAGCTTTATATATTGGTGGTAATGAACTTGTAAAAATGGGTTGTAACTATATGATTCAATCAATAGATGGTGAGGTTTTAATTCCTATAGATAATATAAAGCAGATTGATAGAGAGTATATTAGTGATATTACATCCAGAGCATTAAGAGATATTAAAAAAGGAGAATATGATAGTGCAATAACAAAATCTAGAACATTAATGGAAGAGGTATTTATGTATGTTATTGAGACCAAAGAAAAAGTAAAAGAGAAGAAAGGTGATATTACTAAATTATACAAACAAGTTAGAAAATTATATAATATGGACATTGATCCAAAAGCTGATGATCGCATTAAAAAATTGCTTTCTGGTTTAAATACAATAGTAGATAGTGTTGCTGAAATGAGAAACAAAAATAGTGACTCTCATGGTGCCGGCGATGAGAGAATCAATATATCAAAACATCACGCTCAATTATGTTTAAATGCGGCTATAACGGTATCTGAATTTATTTTATCAGTTATGATTAATCAAAATTAATTAAATCAAAAAAGGCTACCTTTATGGCAGCCTTTTTCTTATCTCTTCAATCAATTCAATCTATTTAACGTTTTCTAGCAATATCTTTTCCAATTTTAGTGGTTCTACGTACTCATCTCCTTTATATGCACGCATATTGCCGCCTGATATTTCATCTATCAAAGCTACTTTACCATCGACCATGCCGAACTCGAATTTTATGTCGTAAAGCTCAAGCTCTTTCTTTGCTAGTTCTTCTTTTACGAACTCACCTATCTTTTTAGCAAGGCCTACAAGCTCGTCGTATTCAGCTCCTGTCATTATGCCTAGTATCTCTAGTGCATCTTTTGTAATTAGTGGGTCGTTTCTGTCGTCGTCTTTTAGTGTGATTTCAACGTATGAAGGCAGTTTCATGCCGCTTTCTGCATATTGGCCGTAGCGTCTAATGAAGGAGCCAACTGCTCTGTATCTCACTATGACTTCAACGCCGTTACCGAAGACTTTCGCCTTTCTAACTACAGCTTCGTTCTTGTCTGGATCTGCTGAAACGAAGTGAGTATTTAAACCCTTTGCGTTTAGTTTTTCATAAAAGAACTTTGTTAGTAGGCAAGCGCTGTGTCCTGCGCCTTCCATTGTCAAGCCGACTTGGTTTTGGCCTGGATCGAAAACGCCGTCTTTGCCTGTTACGTCGTCTTTAAATTTTAATAAAACTTCTTTTTCGTTTAATTCGTAAACGTCTTTTGTTTTTCCTTGGTATATCTTTTTCAAAACTATTACCCCCAATCTTGCCTATATTGTATGACTTATATCTGATATTGTCAAGTGATATGGGTCTCTTTATGATAATATTATTCGTCTTAGACATATTTACATGCGTTTTACATAATTTTTATACTATTTTAATGGTTTTGGTGATATAATTATATCAATGGTAATATAGGAGGTAATTATGGATACTGTTATAGAGGTTAGGGGTCTTGTTAAAAAATACAAGGAGCTCACTGCTGTGGACAATTTGGATTTGGACGTGAAGAAGGGCGAGATACTTGGTCTGCTTGGTCCGAATGGTAGTGGTAAATCGACTACCATAAACTGTATTTTGTCTCTTCTTAAGAAGGATGCGGGCACTGTGAAGATTTTTGGCAAGGAGATGAGCGCTGATGCTTACGATATTAAAAGAAGGATAGGCGTTGTTTTTCAAGACGTTGCTGTTTATGATGAGCTAAGTGTTTACGAGAACATCGACTACTTCTGCGGTCTATATATTAGTGATAAGGCTGAGAGGAAGGCGCTTGTACAAAGAGCGATTGACCTTGTTAGTCTTAATGATTTTGTTAAATTCAAACCGAAAAAGCTATCTGGCGGTCTACTAAGAAGGCTTAATATTGCCTGTGGCATTGCTCACAGACCTGAGATCATCATTCTTGACGAGCCGACTGTTGCTGTCGACCCTCAATCAAGAAACAATATCTTGGAAGGGATCAAAAAGCTTAACGATGAGGGCTCAACTATCATTTATACTTCGCACTATATGGACGAGGTTGACTTTTTATGTGATGATATAGTCATAATTGATAAGGGCAAGGTCATTGCAAAGGGCACTTCTGAAGAGCTTAAGGACATGATTACTATGAATGAAAAAATTAGCTTTACATCGAAGGAACTTAATGAGGATCTTATTACAAAGATTAAGGCTCTTGATAATTTACTTAGTTATGAGAATAAGGATGGTTCTGTCAAACTAAGCTTTTCTCATGGCGATGGCTACTTAATGAATTTAATCAAGCTTCTTGATGAGAATAAAATTCACTACAGCTCTCTAAATGTTGAAAAACCAAGTCTTAATGATGTTTTCTTGGAATTAACTGGCAAAGATTTGAGGGATTAGTATGTGGCTGCACTCATTTAAAAATACATTTAGATACCTTTTAAGGCAGAGGGCAATGTTATTTTGGGCTTTAATATTTCCTATAGTTCTAGGCATATTCTTTAAGCTTGCCTTTGGCAATATCACTGAGATGGATAAGTTCAAAACCATAGACGTGGCTGTGAATGAAAACCTTATGAAGGATGAGAATTTTAAACGTTTTATGAAAGAGATGGAGGACGAGGAATATTTCCATGTGACTGAAGCGAAAGACAAGGATGTTTTGGACGAAAAAGATGCTCCTAAGGCCTACATCGAATCAATGGACAAGATTTACACTAAGGGTTCTGGAATATCTGAGACCATGGTTGAGACCATAATGAACGTTTACTCACAAAAGTTCTCCATGATAGCTAGGATAATGCAAAAGGATCCGACTACTGATTTAAGTAAAATTGTGGGTGTGGATGATCATATAAAAGATGTTTCGCGCAAAAATATGGATATGACAAACACTTTTTTCTACACGCTTCTTGGTATGACGGCAATCTATGGCTACATGTGGGGTATGTTTGTCATTTATCAATACGAAGCAAATCTATCGACTAATGCAAAGCGTAATGCAATTTCGCCAACAAAGAAGAGCACTATGCTATCGGCATCGCTTTTGGTCAGCTGGATTATTAACTTCGTCATAATATTGATATTTATTGTTTATTTAAAATATGGTCTCGGCATTGACTTTGGTGGTAGAGCCCTTCCACTTATTGTGCTTAGCGCACTAGCGTCACTAAGTGGTGTTGCCTTTGGCGTCTTGCTTGGCGTTTCAAATAAGGCAAGTTTAGACACGAAGATTGGTTTAGGCATCGCCATAACTATGCTTATGTCGTTTTTAGCTGGTATGATGGTATCGGACTTAAAGATAATTATCGCTGAGAAGGCACCCATCATCAACAAGTTAAATCCAGTTGCAATAGTGACTGATGCGGTTTATTCGTTATACTACTACGATTCGATGGCAAGGTTTAATTGGGATATGATTAATCTAGCTTTGATTACTTTGTTATTTGTAGTGGCTTCACTATTTTTCATGAGAGGTAAAGAGTATGAAAGTCTTTAAAAATTATTTCAAAATAGTATGGGCTCACAAGACAGCCATAATTCTTTATACGATTATTTTTGCTGTTATTATGAGTTTTAGTACAAAGGGTACAAAAGAGACCTCTTATAAAAGTATTGATGTAAGAATATATTTAAAAGATAACGCTAACACAAGCCTTTCTAAAGCACTTTGCGATTATTTAAATATTAACGCAAAACCTATAGACATGGACGAGTCTTTGGTAGAAGACAAGCTTTTCTACGCCAATATTAGCTGTGCGATTGAAATACCTAAGGACTTTGATCAAACGAAGGAAGTTTTATATAAGGCGGCACCAGATGAGATGTACGCTATGAGCGTTAAGGAGAAGATCAATATCTACTTAAGTCAAGTAGCTGCATACGAGGCGGCAGGCTTTAGTGAGGATGATGCCATTAAGTATACTAAAGAAGATTTGGCTAATAAATTTGATGTTGAGATAAAAGAAGGCAGCGTCGATACTAAGAGAGATAATTCACGCATTTACTTTAACTTCCTAAATTATGTTTTACTCGCACAAGCAATCATGGTTGTAGCGACCATAGTCAAAGTTTATAGGAAAAAGCCTATATTAATGAGAAATCTTGTATCGCCTATGCCAAGAGCGAAGATTAATCTTCAAATGATGCTTGGTCACATCGTTACGGGACTATTCTTATGGCTATTTTATATGGTACTTTTCGTGCTTATGTATAAGTACGACTTTACTAAGACGCACATCAATCTTATGATGCTTAACTCATTTATATTTACGATTACAGTAGTAGCCATGTCGGTGATGATAGCAAATCTAATTAAGAACGAAAACGCCATCTCAGGCGTGATGAATGTAGTTTCACTCGGATCGTCATTCTTGTGCGGTGCCTTTGCTCCGCAAGAGCTGCTTGGTGATACAGCCTTGACATTAGGAAGAATCTTTCCAGGTTTTTACTACATTCAGAGTAACGACATGCTTATGGAGAAGCCAGAGTTTAGCACTATGCTACCGAATGTATTAATAATGGTTGGTTTTGCGATTGTATTTATTGTTATTTCGGTGGTCGCGAAACCAAAAGCAAACGACAATATAAACTAATTAATTTTGAATTCAAATGTCGCCTAAGGCTTGTTCGAATTTGTCTTCGCTCCACGTACGCGTTAGTACGAGCTCGCTTGACAAATTCTCCACTTCGCCTTATCCATCCATTTGCTCTTCAAAATTTGGAGTAAGCGTTAATTCGTGAAATTTAAATTTGCATTAAATAAAAATATTTTAGCGTTCACAAATTTTTCTTAGTGAACGCTATTATTTTGGGTATAATTAATATGTATATTAATGGAGGGGAAAATATATGGGACAATTAAGAGTAACAGGAAAAGGAATATTATCATTAAAGCCGGATACTATAGTCGTAAAATTTACTTCTAGTGCAGTTTATGATGATTATGCAGAAGCTATTGCCATGGCGAGCGAGGCGACTAAGGATTTAAAGGCTGTGATAGCAAAGGCGGGCATCGATGGCGAGCTTCTTAAGACTAGAAATCTTGAAGTAAGTCCAAAGTATGATACTTGGTACGACGATAAAAACCATATGCATAAAAAGTTTATCGGCTACGAGTACACTCATAGCTCACATATCAAGATTGATAATGACAATAAAGTCCTAGGTAGGCTTTTGTATGAGGTGAGCACATCGCCTCTTGATGTGGAATTCGATATAAGCTACACTGTTAAGGACATTGAGAAGGCTAAGAATGATTTACTTAGAGAAGCTGTTAAAGACGCGAAGATGAAGGCTGAAGTCCTTAGCGAGGCGGCAGGTGTTAAGCTTAAGGGGATTGTGGACATTAACTACTCTTGGGGCGAAATTGAGATATATTCGCACCCAATAAGTTTTGAGGCCTGCGAGTGTAAAAGTGCGCAGATATCTAATTCATTCGATATAGACATAGATGCTGATGATATCGATGTAAGTGATACGGTAACTGTCGAATGGGAGATAGATTAATGAAATTAACAGAAATAAACGAAAATTATTTATCACAAATAAAGGCTCTTTACGAAGAATCGGGCTGGAGCTCATATTTGGGTGATGACGAAAAACTTAAAAATGCCATAAAAAATTCATTGTTTATACTTGGATATATGGATGAGGATGAGCTTCTAGGCTTTGTAAGATGCGTAGGAGACGCAGAACACGTTGTTTTAGTGCAAGACCTAATCGTTAAAAAAGATTATAGACGCAAGGGTCTAGCGAAAAAACTTATGAATGAAGTTTTTGAAAAGTACAAGGACGTTCGCTGGATACAAGTTAATACCGATGGCGAAGATGAAGTAGCCAATGCGTTTTACAAGGCCATCGGCATGAAAGATATCAGTGAAGCTGGCGTAGTTAGCTACTTTATATAAGAAAATGACTATAATATTAGAAATTTTATACTTCATAAGCCTTTTCACATTTAAATTTGGCTCAGATAGTAAACTTATGTTTATCATACCATTAATATTGTTTAGCATATTGGGCCTTACTGAATTTATTGTGTGGGCAAATAAAAAATTTGATCAAAATGACAAGACAAGCAAAATAAAGTTACTTGTGTATTTACCATTGACCATGCTAATGATATTTGTAAATGTAACAGTTTTGGCAATGATATTTAATCCAAGAACTTAAATATTTTTAGGGTTAGACCAGTGGTCTAGCTCTTTTTTTATACAGCTTATATAATTTTAAAATATCAGAGAAAAATATATATAAAAAAATCTTATACAAACGGCCGAAACTATTGAAAAATCTAATTTGTAATGAACTCAATCTTGTGCTATACTTAAGACGATAGTGATATCGACATAAACACGAAAGGGAGGGTTTATTATGAATTCATTTGAAAGAGCAAGGGAATTTGCAAAGAAATACATTGATCCCGTTGCAAAACAATTAGACGAAGAAGCAAAATTTCCAAAGGAAATTTTTGATAAACTAGGAGAAGAAGGTTTCTTTAAGATAATGATACCTAAGGAAATGGGCGGTGAAGGCGGTACTATAAAGGACCACTCACAAATCTGTATGGCATTAGCTGAAAGCTGCGCATCTGTTGGTCTATGCTACATGATGCATAACGTAGCACTTATGTGTATCTTAGCTAATGGCAATGATGAGCTTAAAAACAAGATTGTTAAAGAAATTCTTGAAGATAAAAAACTATGTGCACTTGCATACAGCGAATTTGGCACAGGAACTCACTTCTACATGCCAGAGATGGGTATTGAACACAAAGAAAACTCTTGTGTATTAAACGGATCTAAGTCAATGGTTACTTCAGCTGAATACGCTAGCTACTACTTAGTATTAGTGCCTTCTAAAAAAGAAGGAGAAATCGATAACTGGGTAGTTCCTATAGATAAAAAAGGCGTTCATTTTGAAATGAAAGCTTGGAACGGTATGGGTATGAGAAGCAACGCATCTTGTCCAATGCTTCTTAAGGACGTTGAACTAGAAAATATGTATAGAATTGGCGAATGGGGTAGCGGTCAAGCACAAGTATTCTCAGTTGTTGCACCATACTTCATCTTAGGTCTAGCAAGTGTTTACTCAGGTTTAGGCAAAGCCATCTCTACAGCAGCTAACGAACACGCTATGAAGAGAAAATATCCTTCAGGACAATCTCTTGCAAATATTGAAACAGTTCAAATACATTTAGCTAAGATTTACAACAGAACTCATGCAGCAGAAGCATTTACAAAGCTTGCAGCTGAAAAGGCTGAAAGAGGCGACGCTGATGCAGTTGTTGACATCATCGCAGCTAGAGTTAACGCAAGCGAAGCAGCTATTGAGACATCTATCGATGCAATGAGAGTTGCTGGCGGTAAGGGCTATAACAAACAAAACCCTATAGAAAAATATATGAGAGACGCATACGCAAGTCAAATCATGGCACCATCAGTAGACGTGCTTACAATTTGGCTTGGTAAATTGATCACAGATCAACCAATACCATAGGAGGAAAGATGACTGATAAAATAAAAGTTGGAGCAGTTCTTTATGATCCAAAGGTTAGTATCATTTGGGATATGATCCACAAATTTTTTGAAGAGAGAGGCATGGAAGTTGAAGGCGTTTACTTCAAAGACTATGATTTACAAGTAGATGCTGTTGTTAACGGCGATATTGATATCGCTTGGAACTCACCATTAGCTTGGTTACAAACTCAAATCAGGACTCACGGCAAAAGTGAAAATGGTCCTATGAGAGACACAGATAGAGACAGAAAGACTATCTGCTTAGTTAAAAAAGACTCAGGCATTAAGTCTTTTGAAGATCTTAAGGGCAAAAAGATAGGCTTCGGTGCATTTGACAGCCCTCAAGCAAGACTTATACCTATCTATTATTTAAAAACTAAAGGCTTAGAATATGGCAAAGATTATGAAGAAGTTCGTTTCGACAAGGGCGTTGGTCTTAACGGTGACCACGTTGGCGGCGAACTTGACGCTGTGAAAGCACTTGAAGCGGGAGATGTAGACTGCGCTTTCACAATCGATTTAAACTTCAACGCTTGGTCAAAGGACGGCACTATCGATGCAAACGCATTAGAAGTTTTAGGTGAAACACCTCACTTTGATCACTGTATATTCTCAGCTCGCGTAGGCTTCCCATCAGAAGACTTTAAAGCATGGGCTAAAATTCTTCTTCAAATGGATTACAACGATCCAGAACACAAGAAGATCATGGACCTTGAAGGCCTTACTGAATGGGTTGAAGGCAGAACTAGTGGTTTCGAACAAATCACTAACGCCGATAAGTATTTAGACTTCTTCGGCAAGTACCGTGACTAGGGCATTCTCCACTTCACTTATAGGAAGCATGCCAAGAAATGAAGATATATTAAGAGCCCTTAGAAAGAGATCTAAGGGTTCTCTAAGTGAAGAGGATTTTATTAAGTTAATAGATGCTGAGGAAGAAGCCGTTGTTCACATGCAAGAAAAACACGGCATCAGCTACGTCACATCAGGCGAATTATCAAGAGATAACTACGTTTCATTTATATCGACAAAGTTAAATGGCGTTAAAATGATGTCAATGTCTGAGATGCTTGAGTACATCGATGATAAAAAAGCCTTCGAGCAAATACTTTCTATACTTGACGTTCCAGCCATAAGCATAAAGAACGCTATATGCACAGGAAAAGTCTCTCGTAAGACCAATATCGTTTGTGACGAGCTAAAGAGACTAAAGGCAAGAACTGATCACAAGGTAAAAATCACTTTGCCAGGACCTTATCTAGTAACTCGTTCAATGTGGCTATATAACTTATCTAGCAAGGCTTATGGCTCAAAGGAAGAGCTTGGCGAAGATGTTATCAAGATTTATAAGGAAGAGATAGAAGAGCTTCAAAAGATAGGCGTTGACATAATTCAGTTTGACGAACCAGTTTTAACAGAAGTCGTATTTACAGAAGGAAAGCCACGTACCTTTATGTGCGCAGCGCTTTCAGAAAAGAAGGATCCGACAGAGGAGCTAAAATTTGCGACTCACCTAATTAAGTCATGCATGGAGCATATCGATAGAACTAAGTCGATACGCGCGCTTCACGTGTGCCGTGGCAATTGGTCCAAAGATGAAAGCATTTTGCTAGAAGGACCATATACACCGCTAATCAAATTATTTGAAGACATAGATACAGACGCGCTATTCCTTGAATTTTCAACAAAGAGAGCAGGCGAGCTAAAAAGTTTATTTGCTTCAGACAAAATTAGAAAAAATTATATCCTAGGTCTTGGCGTCATAAACCCAAGAACAGATGAGATTGAATCGCATGAAGATATGGTCAAAAGAGCCGAAGAAGCGCTTGGCTACATCGATAAAGAAAGATTGTTCTTAAACCCAGATTGTGGCTTCGCTACTTTTGCCAATAGACCAGTATCAACACTTGAAATAATTGACAAAAAATTAGCAGAGCTAGAAAAAGCAGTTAAAGAATTGAAGGAAAAATATGAGTAGCTACGGTAATTTCAATAGCACTGAAGAGATGAGCCGCTTTAATTTTACGATGAGAGCGACATCGAACGACATCAAAACCGTTAACAGCTACGGCGACATGGCCTTTATATCTACAGACCAAGAGCTGCCATACGATAACGAGAAAAAAGAATTATCGTCCGTGGAGATATTTTTGGCAGGAATTTTGGAGTCGATGATGCTCACAATCATTAGAGAAGCTAAAATCAAGAAGCTTTCACTAGATGAGATTGAAGCAAAGGCAGAAGTAAAGACGACAAACCCACTTCGCACGCTAAAAGTAGTCGGCGTTGATGAAGCGCCGCGCATAGACGAGATTAAGATCAAAGTGTATTACTATATAGATGACATCAGTAGAGAAGAAGCCGATAAATTTATGAGAGAATCTTTGGACATGGATATGGTTTATGTGGGTGTGAGTAAAGGATTCAAGATTGAGACAGAATTTATATATGAGCTATAAAATTTCGCGTTAATTTTTGTTAAAATTTCGCCTAAGGCTTGCGCGCTCGCTCCCTTCCTCAACGTACTTGTATGTACGATGTCGGTCGGTCGCTCGTTATGCTTCGCCTTATGCATAAATTTTTCCTAAAAATTAGTACGCAAAAATTATTTAGCTTTAGTACGCCCTTAATCAATCTCAAGTGCAAAGCACTAAGGTTCTCGGACATTTATGGACGAGGCTCTTCAATTACTATACATTGAATAAATTAATTTAGCTTTTATAAAATGTAAGAAAAGTCTTGTGGCAAGTCCATAAGACTTTTTTCGTACTTATGGGTATATATAATATAAAGGACAATTACTTATATATAAGGAGGTAAAAATGTTTTACGATTATAGAGTTAAGAATATATCTGGTGAAGATGTATCTATGTCAGATTACAAGGGCAAAGTAGTACTCATAGTTAACACAGCCAGCAAGTGCGGTTTTACTAAGCAATACGAAGGTCTTGAAGAATTATACGAAAAGTATAAGGACCAAGGTTTTGTCATCTTAGGCTTTCCATGTAACCAATTTGGCGCTCAAGAGCCAGGCGGCAATGAAGAGATAAAAAATTTCTGCACTTCTACATTTAGTGTGACTTTCCCTATGATGTCAAAGATTGATGTCAATGGTGATGACGCTGATCCTTTATACAAATTTTTGAAAAAAGGAAAGGGCGGCATCTTAGGCGACGAAATCAAGTGGAACTTCACAAAGTTTTTGATAGATAGAGAAGGAAACGTTGTAGATAGATTCGCTTCACAAAAAACACCAAAGGCACTAGAAAAAGAAGTAGAAAAACTATTGTAGAGAAAGATTATAATCTATGTAGCACTCATATATATGGGTGCTATATTTTTATGAAAAGCCTTATAGCATCTTAGCACTTTTCCTGCTTAAGTAGGTAAAAATATTGCAAGCAAGTGACTCATATATTGCACATGATACTCATAAAGTAGTGTTGTATGCACATATTTGCAAATTTTTATATAAAAATTTCAAAAAGACTTGTATTTTATAACATAAAGTGCTATAATATATAAAAGAGCTTCCACTTGATAAAGTGTAACATAGCTATCGTGACTACAAGAAACACCGTTAGGCTATTCAAGCTAAGGGAGTTATCTCACGAGATTAGGGCTCTTTGAATTATAACTTAAGATCCGTTGAAATTATCTTAAGCTAAGAGGACATTAAAGTACGAGGAGGTTTTATGATGAAAAGAGTACTTGCGATGTTAATCGCGCTAATTATGATGTTTTCTCTAGTAGCATGTAACAAAAACGATGCACCTGCTACTGACGCTAACAAGACTGAAGGCGAAAAAACTACTGAAGCTACTGATGGCGAAGCTAAAGACGGCGAAGCTAAAGATGGCGAAGCTACTGAAGCTAGTGATTTTCACATCGGTGTTGTAACTGGTACTGTATCACAATCTGAAGACGAACAACGTGGTTGTGAAGCTATGATCAAAAAGTACGGAGACGCTAAGGAAGGTGGACTTATAGTTCACAAGAACTATCCTGATAACTTCTCTGCTGAACAAGAAACAACTATCCAACAAATAGTTTCTCTTGCTGACGACCCTAAACTAAAAGTTATCGTTGTTAACCAAGGTGTTCCTGGAACTGCAGCAGCATTTAAGCAAGTTAAGGAAAGACGTCCTGACATCTACTGCTTCGTATCTAACTCTCAAGAAGACCCTAACCTTATCGAAAGCGCAGCTGACCTAGTTATCGACCCAGATAACGTTACTCGTGGATATTTAATCCCACTAGCAGCTCAAAAGATGGGTGCTAAGAAATTCGTTCACGTTTCTTTCCCAAGACATATGTCAATCGAACTATTGTCTTTAAGAAAAGATATAATGGAAGCAACTTGTGATAAGATCGGTATGGAATTTGCTATGGAAACTGCACCGGACCCAACAAGTGATATCGGTATCCCAGGCGCACAAAACTTTATTTTGGAACAAATGCCAGCTTGGGTACAAAAATATGGTAAAGATACTGCATTCTTTGCAACAAACGATGCTCATACTGAACCAATGCTTTTAAAAATCTCTGAATTAGGCGCATTATTCGTAGAACAAGACTTACCATCTCCAATACTTGGTTATCCAGGAGCTCTAGGACTTGACCTTAAAGACGCTGCCGGAGATTTCCCTAAGATTGTAGAAAAAGAAGAAGAAGTATTATCTAAGAAGAACCCTGGTAGAATGGGTACTTGGACTTATTCATACGGTTTCTCAACTACTCAAGCTCTAATCGAACTTGGTAAGAGAATGGTTGAATCTGGAAAAGACATGATGAACACTGACGACGTTGCAGCTGTATTATCTGACATGACTCCAGGTGCTGCTTGGAAGGCAACTGTTTATAAAGACAGAACAAGCATGGAAGAAAGAAAGAATCACTTACTAGTACTACAAGACACTTACGTATTTGGTAAAGGTTTCTTAAAGATGACTGATGAAGAAGTTCCTGATATCTATAAGATGCTAGAAGATTATCAATCTAAGAAATAGACATATTGATTAATGGACGGAGCGGCTTCATTGCTGCTCCGTTTAACATTATTGGAAGGCGAGGTTTTTTATGGGCGAAATATTAGAGTTTAGAAATGTAGGAAAAAGCTTCTCCGGTAACCACGTTTTAAAGGATGTTTCATTCAAACTTAAAGAAGGAGAGATCCTAGGACTTGTAGGAGAAAATGGTGCTGGTAAATCGACCATGATGAACATACTCTTTGGTATGAGTTTCATTAAAGAGACTGGTGGCTATGAAGGAGATGTTCTTATCAATGGCGAAAAGGTTAATTTTAAAAACCCTATAGACGCATTAAATGCCGGTATCGGTATGGTGCATCAAGAGTTTTCATTAATTCCAGAGTTTACTGCAACAGAAAATATATTGTTAAATCGTGAAATCACTAAAAAGAATCCAATCTCTGCTGTATTTGGCAAACAATTGGAAACATTAGAGAGATCTACGATGGAAGAAAAGGCTAAAGAAGCTATAGAAAAGCTTGGTGTTGACATAAACACAAAGACGCTAGCAAAAGATATGCCAGTTGGTCACAAGCAATTTTTGGAGATAGCTAGAGAGCTTTCTAAAGAAAAAGTAAAAATTATTATCATGGACGAGCCGACTGCGGTACTAACTGAATCGGAAGCCGATATACTTATCGATGCGATGAAGAGACTTGCGAAAAAAGGTATAGCCATCATCTTCATCTCACACAGACTTCGTGAAATAATCGACGTTTGTGATCAAGTCATAGTTCTTCGTGACGGAGAAATTATAAAAGATACTGAAAATAAAGACCTTAATATCATGGAGATAGCAAGCTGGATGGTCGGTCGTGATATGTCAAAGAAGGAACAAACTAAAGAGCTAAGAGAAGTTGGCGATGAGACTATAATGAAGGTTGAACACCTTTATGTAGATATGCCAGGCGAGTCGGTTCGTGATGTTTCCTTCGAGGTTAAAAAAGGCGAAATACTTGGCGTATGCGGTCTAGCTGGTCAAGGTAAACTTGGTATTCCAAACGGAATCATGGGTCTATACCCATCGGGCGGAACTGTTACCTATGAAGGCGAGATGCTAGATATAAACCATACAAAGGAAGTTTTAAAGAAAAATTTAGCCTTTGTATCAGAGGATCGTCGTGGTGTTGGACTTCTTCTTGATGAAGGAATTGACTGGAACATAGCCTTCGATGCTATGATGGTTAACGATAGATTCACTAAGAAGGTAGGACCATTTAAGTTTAGAGATGACAAGGCGATGAAAGAAGCAGCTCTTAAATACATTGACGAGCTTGAAATAAGGACTCAAGGTCCAAGTGAAAAAGCAAAGAACTTATCAGGTGGTAACCAACAAAAGGTATGTTTGGCAAAGGCATTTGCACTTGAGCCAAAATTCTTATTTGTATCAGAACCAACTCGTGGTATAGATATCGGTGCGAAATCACTTGTACTTGAAGCACTTAGAAAGTATAACAGAGAGCATGAAACATCCATAGTCATCATATCAAGTGAACTTGAAGAGTTAAGAAGCATAGCTGACAGAATACTTGTTATATTCGAAGGAAAAGTTTTTGGAGAGCTATTGCCTACAGATCCGGTAGAGTACTTTGGACTAATGATGGCCGGAACAAAACCGGAGGAGGTGTAGAATATGAGAGAAGAAAGTTTTGTTAAAAGAGTCGGACTTCCTAGAATAATTATTTTCTTTTTCATAGTAGGACTTTTCATAGTTGGATCCTTTATAGGCGTTGACTTAAAAAGATCATTCATAGACGTTCTAACACGTTTCGGTATGAACGCAATACTAGTATTATCAATGATACCTATGATACAAGCGGGCTGCGGACTTAACTTCGGTTTGCCAGTTGGACTTATAGGTGGTATGCTAGGAGCAGTTTTATCACTTGAATTAAGATTAACAGGTATAGGCGGCGTAACATTCGCACTTGGTCTAGGAATGCTTTTCGGAGCAATCTTTGGCTGGGTTTATGGCCTAATCTTAAATAGAGTAAAAGGCGACGAAATGATTATCGCAACATACGTTGGTTTCTCATTCATCGCACTAATGAATATATTTTGGGTAGTACTTCCATTTAGAAATCCAGAATCAGTTATGGGTTTCAATGGTGAAGGTTTAAGAACAACTATATCTTTAAAGGCATATTGGGAGAAAGCCTTCTCTCGTATACTTGGTATAGAGCTTGATACAGCAAGTGAATTAGGAGACAAATTACTTATACCAGTAGGTATGTTTATAGTTTTTGCAATATTTGCATATTTAGTTTATCTTTTCTTTAAATCTAAAAAAGGTACTACAATGACAGCTGTTGGCTCAAACGAAAATTACGCAAGAGCAGCAGGTGCACACATCAACAAGACAAGGATGCTAGCAGTAATTCTTTCATGTGCTATAGGCGCAGCGGGTATGGTTATCTATGAACAAAGTTACGGCTTCGTTCAAATGTATAACGCACCACAATTCTTCGCTTTCCCAAGCGTTGCAGCCATACTACTTGGCGGTGCATCCATTAAAAAAGCTAATATAAAGAACGTTTTGATAGGTACACTACTTTTCCAAGGTATATTAACAATGACACCAACAGTTATTAACACAGCGATAAAGGTCGATATATCAGAAGTTTTAAGACTTATAATATCAAACGGACTTATACTATTTGCCTTAACACGTAAGGAGGGTGGAAGATAATGAAAAAGCGTAATAAATTCTTTACAGTAAATGAATACACCGTTCCTGTGATGTTTATCATCATATGCGCGATAGGTATAGTTTTTAGTAGATTCACACCACAATTTTTGGTTTCACAAGTAGTTATAAGATTTGCAAGAAACGCATTTTTGGTACTTTCACTACTAATACCTATAGTTGCCGGTCTAGGCATAAACTTTGGTATGGTACTAGGAGCCATGGCAGGACAAATTGCACTTATATTCGTTGAAAACTGGGGTATTACAGGCCTACCAGCAATTATAATTGCTTCACTTGTATCCATCCCTATCTCAATTATACTTGGTTTATTCGCAGGTGGCGTATTAAACAAAGCAAAGTCAAGAGAAATGATCACATCCATGATTCTTGGATACTTCATGACAGGTGTTTATCAATTCTTTGTATTATATATTTTTGGTGGAGTAATTCCATTCGCTAACAAGAGCTTAATTTTATCACGTGGTTACGGCGTTAGAAACGCAATCGACCTACAAAGTCAAAAAGGACTTGATAAATTATTAGATAGAATCATAGGTCAAGACATATCAGTTCTAGGTATTCAATTACCAATAGCAACATTCATAGTTATCGTACTAGCTTGTCTTTTCATAGTTTGGTTTAGAAAAACAAAATTAGGCCAAGACATGAGAGCCGTTGGAGCCGATATGAAGATAGCCGAAGACGCAGGTATAAACGTTGACAAGACAAGACTTAAAGCCATCGTCATCTCAACAGTTATGGCATCATTCGGACAAATTATCTACCTACAAAACATCGGTAACTTAAACACATATAACGGCGCAGACCAAACAGCACTATATGCAGCAGCAGCCTTACTAATAGGCGGCGCGAGCGTATCGAAGGCGACTATCAAAAATGCCCTTGTAGGTACAGTACTTTTCCATTTGATGTTTATAGTAATGCCTACAGCAGGAGCTAATATCACAGGTAACTCAATGATAGGTGAGTACCTAAGAACATTCATCTCATACGCAGTCGTTACAGTTACACTTATACTTCACTCTATAAGAAGAAAGAGCGAAGCAATAGAAGAGATGGAAAAATTGAAAACAGAAGAGGCTAAAAAGTAATTTCTTCTTTAAAACCATATAAAGAACAAGGCGTTCACTTAGGTGAACGCTTTGTTGTATTAGAAAACCCCCAGTTAGACTGGGGGGTTCAGTTTAGCTTTAGCGG
>ERZ1673699.1253-NODE-1253-length-21291-cov-4.709832_pt1 | contig 21291 bp, 17 predicted proteins | sample MGYA00580229_ERZ1673699 | MGnify/ENA primary metagenome ERZ1673699 (study PRJEB41218, sample SAMN15661785) | gut metagenome | host: Homo sapiens | place: Canada: London | collected 2015-08-20/2019-03-30 | study: EMG produced TPA metagenomics assembly of... | reverse complement strand
ATATCATGGTTTATGTTATAAGTGCTCACCATGGTTTATATGATATTCCTTATTATGATAATATCGATAATAATTTGTCAAACAGATTGAAAGATAGAATTAGATTTGATAAAAACGAAATGGAGTGTTTTAAAAGAGAAGTAGTTCCTTACATTGAAGAGCTCGAAGAAAAACTAAATTTAGATTTATTAGATATATTCAAGAAAGGATATTTTGAATATAAAAATTCTAAAGATAAAATAAAATATATTGATGATAAAGCTAATTATTATTACTTATCTTTATATATGAGACTATTCTTATCAATACTAAAAAATGCAGATATTGTTGACACTATAAATGCATATGATTTAATCATAGACTATAGCGTTACTTATGACGCTCAGAAAAAAGCTACAGTATACAGCGCAAATTTAAAAGAAAAATATGATAGTTTTCCTAAACCAAAAAATGAACTTGATAGAGTAAAAAACGAATTAAAGCACATTATTGATGATAGGGGACGCGAAGATGAAAGCGGTATATACAAACTCGATCTTGCGACAGGAGCTGGAAAAACCTTATTAAGTATGCTATATGCTACAAATCAAATGAAGTTTAAATCAAAGAAGAGATTTTTCTACATAACTGCATTTTTATCCGTATTAGAACAAAATGCAAATGAGATCAAGGAAGTGCTAAAAGATAAAAGTATACTAGAATACCACTCAAATATTGTTGATCAATCATCATTTAACAACGCTAATGATGAGAGCGCTGGTGAGAGTAAAGATAAGATGTGTAGAGAATACTTAATACAGAGTTTTGATGCGCCTGTAGTTTTGACAACTTTAGTTCAATTTATAAACACTTTATTTAAAGGCAAGTCTGCAAATATCAGGAGATTCTCTTCGTTAATTAATTCTGTAATTATTCTTGATGAGGTTCAGTCTCTTCCTATAGAGATGACTTATTTATTTAATCTTGCGATGAACTTTATATCTTCAGTAATGAAGGCTAATATAGTTTTATCAACGGCTACTCAGCCTAAGTACGATGAAAATAACATAAAATATAGAATTAACTATGCAGATAAAGCCAATCTTGTAAAACTTAGTCAGAATCAAGCAAAACCTTTTAAAAGAACTAAGGTATATAATTTTAATGAAGGTAAAAAAAGTAGTTTAAAAGATATTAAATTAGAAATATTATCATATAAGAATGATTCATTTCTTACAATATTAAATACGAAAAAAGCAGCAAGAAATTTATACGAAATGCTAATCGAAGATACAAAAAATGCAGAGGACACATATTTATTAAATACAGATTTTTGTCCGGAGCATAGAAAAGACATACTTGATGAAATAAAATTAAAACTTTCAGAAGGAACTGCTGTGAAGCTAGTAGCTACACAGCTTATAGAGGCGGGAGTAAATGTTGATTTTAAAAGACTTATTAGGTCCTATGCAGGCATTGACTCCATTATACAAGCAATCGGGAGATGCAATAGATATGGCTTACAGAAAGAAGGTATAGTTAACTTAGTCAACATGGGTTTTGAAGAAAATCTTAACTACTTGGAATCTATTGGATATAAAAAAGACATCACTGAGATTATTCTCAATAATAAATCTGGTGAAATCGATATTGATGAACTAAATGATGAATTTTTTGCGCGTTATTACACAAAGTACGAAAACTTAATGACATATCCTCTAGGAAAAGATATGCCTAGTGCCTTTGATTTGCTCAGCGATAATCTTGATAATATTAGTATAAAAACAGAAGAATTTCCTGTTATAAGGCAAAGCTTCAAAACAGCTGCCGATAATATTAATTTAATTAAAAATGATACAAAGGCAATGATAGTATGCTACAAAAACCCTAAGACAGGAAAATCAAATGAGAAAAAATATGATGAGTTAAAAGAACTTTTAGAAAATCAAGATAATATAATTTATAATATATCAAAGATAAAGAGACTATTAAAAGAAATGCAAAGTTACACTATAAATGTATATGAAAATGATAAGCTCAATGATTTTGTTTATTCTTATATGGATGGCGATATTCTTTTACTTAAAAAGGAATACTATAATGACAATGGCTTTAATATTGATCAAGAAAAAAATAAAGAGCTAATGCCCTTTATTATAATGTAATAGTAAGTTTTTCAATCCGCGTAGTTACCACTACGATAAATATATTATATCATAAAGATGCTTATATATATTACTTAAATTGAAAATAATTAAAAAATAATTAAAAAATAATTAAAAAAATACTTGACAAATTAAAAAGACGATAATATAATAATAAGTGAAGATAAAAGGAGGAGGTAATACTATGGATGGTCCAAATGAAAAATCTAAATATTTTTACATTAGATTGACAGGAGATTATGGTTTAATAACATCACCTGAAACAAAGGGCGGCGGAGAAAAAGCAACATATCCAGTTATAACTAAGCAAGCTGTCTTAGGTATACTTGATGCATGCTACTTTAAACCTGTACTTAAAAATGTTGTGGACGAAGTAAAAGTAATTAATCCAATAAGGACACATACTATGGGAGTTAGAGTGCCGAAAGATGATTACAAGCAAGACAGAAGCAACATAACGTACTTAGTCAACCCAGAGTATTTAATTAAGTACCATTTTGAATGGAATTTATTTAGAGACGACTTGAAAAAAGACAGAAACATGAAAAAACATGAGGCAATTATGCAGCGCTCTATTGAAAGAGGTGGAAGGAGATCTATCTTTATTGGAGCAAGTGAGTGCCAAGGCTACGTTAATGCGATTAATAAAGAGGAATACGAAAGCAAAATAAGTTACTATGAAGGACAAACTTTATCCTTTGGTCTAATGTTTAACAGTTTTAAATATCCAAATAAGCCTGGAGATAAACTTTACTCTTACTTTGGAAGTGTAATTATGAAAGACGGCGTAATTAAGTTTAAAGAACAAGAAGATTGTGAGGTTAAAAACGAACTTTCAACATATGATTTCAAATATCCAGAGCAAGAGCTTTCAGTTGATGAAGAATATGCAAAATTAGAAGGGAGATGATTAAATGACACTGATTAATTCGCTTGTAAAGACATACGATAAATCCCTAGAGGCGGGTTTAGTTGATGACTACAATGGCAGTGATGCAGTTATACTTCCTTTATATCATAACTCAGTTACATCTACAGGAGATAATATATTAAAAATAAGCATAGATAAAGATTCTAACTTTGTTAAAAGCTCATTCCTAGCTAAAGATGATAAAATAATCTTTCCAGTTAGCTTGGACTCAGTTAATAGAACTAGTAACTCTATGCCACACATGTTAGTAGATAACTGCTCGTATATTGCTTCTTATAATGAAAAAAGACATAAAGATTATATGGATGCACTGGAGAAGTGGACAACAGAAGAAAAAGACGGAGAAGTTAAAGAGTTTATTAATATTATATACAAATATATAAAAAAGGAAAATTTTATAAACGAAGCATTAAGATACGCTTTAGGCATTGACATATTAAAATTAACCGATAAGGCCTCTATACTAGAATATACACTTATTAATGATAAAAATAAGGAAATAACTAAGAAACTTGAATTAGACAAGATATATTTAGAGTTTGAAATAGTAAACTTTAAAAATCATGAAGATTATTCAGTAACAAAATATAAAAAACTTCATCAAGTTCATATTAATAACGTCAGAAAATCTATAACAAAAAACGGAGTTTGTAATATTACAGGGAAAGAAGATTATATTGTTGATAAACACCGTGGTATTTTAGGTAACTCTAAACTAATTTCTTCAGTTAAGCAATCTTATATAGGAAGATTTAAAGAAGGCAGTGATGTAATTAGTATAGGATATGAAACATCAGAAAAAGCCCATTTAATGCTTAAATATTTAATGGATAATAAAAATTCATCCAAATGGCTTGGCGGTCAGCAGTATATAGTTAACTGGTTTTCAGATGATGTTAAGAATGAAAAGAAGCTTTTTATTACATCTGCAAATCCAAATTTAGCAGGTATAGACGAGGCAGACGAGTTCGATATAGATAAAATTGAAACAAAAAATGATACAAAGGATACTTATAGAGCAGTATATAGCGAAAATAAAAAAGTAGCTAATTCTTTTATCACCGGAGTAGATAAAGTCCCAAAAGATTCAACCTATAGCGCATTAATTGTCGAAAAAGTAAATGATGGTAGGTCGTCTATTAGATACTTTAAAGAGCTTCAGACATCACAGCTTTATGAAAATCTTGAAAAGTGGTCAAATACTTACTATTATTATACATTTAACAGTAATGATAACTTGATTAAGAAGACACCTAGTATATTTTCAATATTAGATGCTGCTTACGGAACAGAAAGAGAAAAAAAACTTGTTAATGATAACGATAGCTTTAAAAAAGATCAATTGCAAAAAATGATTATTTCAATCATAGAAGGCAAAGAAATGCCTAAAAATATAGTGAAAGCAATCGATATGAACATTAGGAAAAAATTAAACTATAAAAACACATGGAATATTTTACAGTCGATAGCCCTTGCGGTTTTAAGAGATACATCAAAGGAGGAGAACGAAGATATGCTTGACAGAGATAATTTAGATAGGTCCTACTTATATGGTAGACTACTAGCTGTGTATGAAATGACGGAAAGACTTACTTTTGACTCAGCAAAGAACGCTGATGGAGATAAAAAGAAAGAAGCAATAAGACTTACTAATGCAGATAGGTATTGGACATCATTTACAAAATATCCTGCAAAGATAACAGAAGTTTTAGAGGATAAGACAAAAACATATATGAACAAATTAAAGGCTACAAGTCCAGGCTTTGCAATATTATTAGATAGAGAAAAAGAAGATATATTTATAAAGTTAAATAAACTTAATTTATCAGATAAAGAAGCAAACCAAGCTTTAAATTACAAATTCTTGTATGGCTACTACACAGAAAAACGCGATGGTTTAAAAAATAAAGAAAGTAATAAGGAGGAAAAGTAATGAGTAAGGTAATTGAAAAAAAGGTCGACTTCATAATGACAATTGAAGTAAATAATGCAAATCCAAATGGAGACCCACTTGCGGGCAATATGCCAAGAACTGACTCTTTTGGTTATGGAGAAATTTCTGACGTTTGTATAAAAAGAAAGATAAGAAACAGAATGCAAGACAAAGGATATAATATATTTGTAAAGAGCAATGAAAAATCAGATGATGGATTTACTTCACTTGAAAAAAGATATAGCAGCGTTGTAGATAAAAAAGCCACAGATGAAGAAGCATATAATTTATGCTGCGAAACATGGTTAGACGTTAGAAGCTTTGGACAAGTTATCACATATGATAAAAAAGCTGTCGGCATAAGAGGACCAGTTAGTATATCCATCGCAAAATCACTTGAACCAGTTGATATTACAACAATGCAAATAACTAAAAGTGTAAATAGTATGGAAAAAGAAGGTGGCGGAAAATCTTCAGATACTATGGGATCAAAGCATTATGTTAATCATGCTATCTACGTGGTTAACGGCGCAGTAAATGTAAATTTTGCAAAGAAAAATAAATTTACCGATGATGATTTAGCCGTCTTAAAAGAATGTTTACAAGAGCTATTTATAAATGACTCTTCATCAGCTAGGCCAGACGGATCAATGATAGTAAGAGATATTTACTGGTTTGTTCATGATTGTGAAATAGGCAATGTATCAAGCGGTAAAATAAAAGAATTACTAGAATTTGACATACCCGAGCTAGATAATCAAGATTATAAGTCATATAACATAAGATTAAACAAAGAAAAATTAAAAGAATATGAAGGAAAAGGCCTAAAAGTAGAATATTTAACAGGTATATAAATTAGATATATGGATGAAGAAGACTATTTAAGCTTAAGTAGAATACAGCACTTCGTATTTTGTAAGAGGCAGTGGGCCATTCTAGAGCTAGAACAAATTTGGTTTGAAAATAAAGATACAACACTTGGCAAACTTATACATGAAAATCTAGATGACCCGTATTTTTATGAAAAAAGAAAAGACAGAATATATGAAAGATCCTTACGTGTTAAGTCAGACGAGCTAAAGATAGTTGGTGTCTGTGACCTGGTTATATATGAGAAAAATGAGAACGGAGTAGAAATAGAAAACTACAATGGATTGTGGCTACCTTATGTAGTTGAATATAAAAAAGGTAGAGCAAAAAAGACAAAGGCAGATATTTATCAGCTAGTTGCAGAAATAATGTGTTTAGAAGAAATGCACAATATTAAACTAAAAAAGTCAGCACTTTACTATAAAAGCCCAAATAAAAGGTTGGAAATAGACATTACAGATGAGTTAAGGCAAGAAGTAAGAGATATAGTGGCACAAATGTATGAGATATACAATCAAAACAAAATACCTAAAGCAAGTAAAAGCATCAACTGTAAAAATTGTTCCTTAGTTGATTACTGCATGCCAAAACTTACAAAAAAGAAAAAAAGCGTTATAAATTACATCAATAGGATAGTGATGGAAGAATGAGAAAGCTATTGAATACATTATATATTACAAATGAAAATATTTACCTAGCAAAAGATGGAAGCAATATAGTAGTTAAAGATGAGGCAAATGGTAAAGTTTTCCAATCACCAATACAAAACTTTGAAAACATAGTTTGTTTCAACTACGTTGGGGCGAGCCCTAAACTATTAGACATGTGCATGAAAAATAACGTTGGAGTAAGTTTTTTAACACCAGAAGGATATTTTTGCGCAAGAGTCTCAGGAAGAATCATCGGAAACGTATTGCTAAGGAAAGAACAGTTTAGAATATCTGAAAATCAAGGCAGAGCACTTTCATATGCAAAATCATTTGTAATAGCTAAGATTTATAATTCAATAAAAGTTCTAGATAGGTACCTAAGAGATTATAAAGATACAATATATAAAGAAGAAGTGAAAAAATCTATAATCAAGTTAAAAGATAGCAAAATAAGTGCATTCAATGCACAAGACTACACCGAACTCTTGGGCATAGAAGGAGATGCAGCAAGAGAATACTTTAAAAACTTTGATTACCTTATATTAAAAGGTAAAGATTACTTTAAATTTACAGATAGAAACAGAAGGCCACCAAAAGACCCTGTAAATGCAATGCTTTCATTTTCTTATGGAATGCTTAGAGTACTAGTGCAAAACGCATTGGAAACAGTAGGCCTTGATCCATACGTTGGTTTTTATCATAAAGATAGACCTGGAAGGCAATCATTAGCACTTGATCTATCAGAAGAGATGAGAGCATACATGGCAGATAGATTTGTATTAAGCTTAATAAACAAATCTCAAGTCGAAGAAAAAGATTTTATTGCAAAAGATAATGCTTCATATGAATTTACAGAAGAAGGTAAAAAGAAATATCTAGATTTATGGAACAAAAGATTACAAGATACAATTACACACCCATTTCTAGAAGAAAAAGTAGAAGTCGGATTGTTACCATATGTACAAGCTATGCTTTTAGCTAGAACTATAAGAGGAGACCTTGAGGCCTATCCTCCATTTATAATAACTTAGTGCGAACCTTAAATGAACATAAAATTCAATAAGATTCGCAGAAAAAAATGCTTAAATATAAGTAAAAAAAGTGCATAAAATAAAAATTATGCACATATAAACACTAAATGTATGACAAAGATAAAAAATTTTAGTACATTTAGCTGTCGCGCCCCTCATGGGCGCGTGGATTGAAATATCAAGCGGACAAGCTATATCGTCTGTTATAATTACGTCGCGCCCCTCATGGGCGCGTGGATTGAAATTTATCCACTTGAAAAAGCCGTTGTTCTTAAAATCGTCGCGCCCCTCATGGGCGCGTGGATTGAAATCAAATTCTATAAAGTTCGCTTCTCGTGGTCCTACGGGTCGCGCCCCTCATGGGCGCGTGGATTGAAATCACCTCCTGAAAATGTTATTGCTTTTGCTCTTTTGTCGCGCCCCTCATGGGCGCGTGGATTGAAATATTTTTTGCTCCTTTCTCTTGCTCAACTAGTCTTGCGTCGCGCCCCTCATGGGCGCGTGGATTGAAATAAGTACAAGCTTAACTACTTCAAGCCCTTGGTAGTCGCGCCCCTCATGGGCGCGTGGATTGAAATCGCCAAATGAAGGTGGATTTACTATTAGAGAAATAGTCGCGCCCCTCATGGGCGCGTGGATTGAAATTATTGGAGCAGGTGCCGCCCCTGTATCCTGTACACGTCGCGCCCCTCATGGGCGCGTGGATTGAAATAAGAAACTTAACAGCAGATGACGGAACAAAAGAATGTCGCGCCCCTCATGGGCGCGTGGATTGAAATCATAATCTCCGCCACCGCTCTCAGTCGATGTATAAGTCGCGCCCCTCATGGGCGCGTGGATTGAAATTTTGGTGGCATAATTAATATAGGTAAAAAAGTCTTAGGTCGCGCCCCTCATGGGCGCGTGGATTGAAATAAAGGCTTGGGATGAATTTTTCGGTGCAAAATTAGTCGCGCCCCTCATGGGCGCGTGGATTGAAATAGAAATACACGTCACAAAGCAGATGAAAGAAAAGTCGCGCCCCTCATGGGCGCGTGGATTGAAATACTCCTCATATTTCTTAAAACTCGTTCTATACTATCGTCGCGCCCCTCATGGGCGCGTGGATTGAAATCCTCCTCAATTTACCTGTCTTAGTCTTAACCTCTGTCGCGCCCCTCATGGGCGCGTGGATTGAAATTTGTCAATGGCAATGAAGGCACATGTAAACAGTTGTCGCGCCCCTCATGGGCGCGTGGATTGAAATAGATAAGGTATATACACTAGTTTCGGTGATTTCAGTCGCGCCACTCATGGGCGCGTGGATTGAAATTTTTCTAAATCTCTTTGGTACTTCGTCAATAGTCCGTCGCGCCACTCATGGGCGCGTGGATTGAAATACGCTTAAATTGTAGCTTGTAAAATAAGTTTGATGGTCGCGCCCCTCATGGGCGCGTGGATTGAAATTATGCCTATTATACCACAATAGGAGGCAAAACGCGTCGCGCCCCTCATGGGCGCGTGGATTGAAATACTTCTTTCTATGGAGTTACTAAGCAAATTGACTTGTCGCGCCCCTCATGGGCGCGTGGATTGAAATTTTGTCTTTGCCCTATAAAATAAGATAAAGACTAATGTCGCGCCCCTCATGGGCGCGTGGATTGAAATTTAATCACATCAGCATAGCTCATATCTTCGAATTGTCGCGCCCCTCATGGGCGCGTGGATTGAAATGCACATACACCAAAAGGAAATAGCCCTTGCTCCAGAGTCGCGCCCCTCATGGGCGCGTGGATTGAAGAATAAGACTAAAGGTGTGTGATTTATTTATGAAAATAAAGTATATAGGAGTAAGCGATCCAGTTTATATGATTAATGGCAAAACATATGAAGTACTTAGCGTTGAGAATGGCTGGTATCGAATCATTGATGAAGAAGGGGAAGATTATTTATATCCGCCAGAATTGTTTGAAATAGTAAACGATGAAGATATTGAAGATTAATTATAAAATAAAGACTGTGATATATGATATGCACCCTCTTTACTGGATAAACCAGTGAGGAGGGTATTTTAATAATTAGACAAGTATTCTAAAAAATTTTGGGTATATATCTACTAAGGAGTTGATATTATGAGGAAAAACTTGGGTGTTAAACCATATTTCATGCCGCTTCCTGTCTTGCTTGTAGCGACTTACAACGAGGATGGTACTGCGAACGCTATGAACGCGGCTTATGGTACTTTGGGCGATTTTACTAAGGTTTCCATTTACATTGGCAAGGGCAAGAGGACTATCATCAATGCTATGCGTGAAAAGGCTTTTACTGTGTCTTTCGCGGATAAAGCTCACATGGTCGATGCGGACTATGTTGGTATGACGAGCGGAAACAAGGTTCAAAACAAGCTTGCGAAGACTTCTTTTGAAACTGCTAAGTCTGAGTTTGTGAACGCGCCTGTCATCACTAATCTACCTATGACTATTGAGTGCGAGCTTATTGAATACGATGAAGTGAGCGAGAACCTTATCGGCGAGATTAAAAATATATCTATTGATGAAAAATATCTTCGTGAAGATGGCTCTATTGACACTGCTAAGATGAATCTCATTTTTTTACAACGCTTGCGAAAACACTTATAATTTGATGGGCGAAAAACTTGCGAAGGCTTATGATATTGGCAAGAAGTACTTAGATTAGTTCTTAAATCAAGTTCAAACAATAAAAGGAGTTGCTACAATGGAAAAGAGGATTTATTTTATTTTAGGCCTTATTTTAGTTCTAGTTGGCAGAACAAAGGAATTTATAAATTATAAAGAATTTATTTTAGCAGGTGAAATAATTCTAGCAATAACTAGTTTATTTTTCTTTGCTGATTTTATTAAATTTCTCGATAAAAAATTTTTTAAAAAATAATTTTATTACAAGTGAGAATGGCACCGTAGCTATTGATATGGATGAAATTAAGGATATTATTTTGTAGGAGTAGTTTTTATTGAGGTGTACAAATGAAAATAGATTTTTACTATTGGGGGAATATCTGCCCTATAACTACAGAAATTTTAAATTTAATGAGCGAATATGAAGATAAAGTGGATATTTACTTGCATGACATTTCTAATGATAGTGAATCCTGTAAAATTAATAATATATTTTTTCCATTTTTAACTGTACTAAATGAAGTCAATAGATTTTACTCGCCTATAAGCAGAAAATTTATGGAAGAAATTGCTGTGGGTAATATTCCTAAAGAAAAGCCATTTATTCCTAAATTAGGAACTAAAATTATATCCGAAACTATTAAACCTATAAGAAAAGATAATTATATATTCGCTTCAAAGTGTACATCTAGAAAAAATTGCTTAGGATGCGGAAGTAAAATTGAAATGTATAATTCAATGAATGAAGAAATTTATGGTTTTATTAATGTTTTGGGAAATGAATTGTTGGGTGGAGCTGAATTTGTTCCATCTAAATATGTTCCATATGATATTCCAAAGGATGAAGATATAGCGTTTATTACATGTGTGTATTTATCAAATAAAGAATATGATTATAAATCCGCCCCACTTAAGGCGTTGGAAAACTATTTAGGAATTAATTATAAAAAAGTTTTAGTAATATCTGATGAATTTGGAGTTTTTCCTAATGGCAACTTAGATTTTTTCTTGAAGAACAGTTATGTAGATGAAGGAATAATATTTGAAGACAGCTATTGTAAATTACATTTAATGTCTAAGCTACTATGATTTAGCGAATAATGTATAGTGCTAGGAAAATCTATAAAAAGCATGAGTCGCTTATATATAATTAATTTTGGGTATATATCAATCAAGGAGTTGATTATATGATTCTTATTGGATACAAAAAATGCACTACATGTAAGGGCATTGAAAAGATGCTTGACGAAAAGGGCATAAAATACACTTACAGGGAGATTGACAAGGATGTTCCTACTGTGAAGGAACTAAAGAAATGGCACAAGGCGTCGGGTCTTGACATCAAGCGTTTCTTTAACACTTCTGGTCTTGTTTATAGGGATATGAATCTTAAGGATAAACTGGGCGATATGAGTGACGATGAAAAATACAAACTTCTATCGACTAATGGCATGCTTGTGAAGAGACCGATACTTATCAAGGATGATGGCTCTTTCGTGGCTGTGGGTCCTGATGTGAAAAAATATTTAGCGTAAAAAAATAAAAGCGGACTGAGATAAAATCAGTCCGTTTTTGTATATTTATTTAATTATTTCTAAATTTATTTTTGCTCTTAATACGCGCAAAACGTGTTCGTCCAAATCATTTTCATTTATCTCGCCATTTGCCACAGCTGTTTTTATGGCTTTGATGTCATTAATAAAATCTGTAGAGCAGAGCATGTCGGCGCCTGATTTAATCGCAAGCACTGCGGCATTCTTCTTGCCAACAAATTTTTTCACGCCTTGCATTGCCAAATCATCTGTGATGATGACGCCATCAAAACCAAGTTTTTCTCTCAAAATTTTATGAACTGCTGGGGATATGGATGCCGGCGCATCTTTATCCATCGCCTCTACTATGTTGTGTGAGACAAGTACCACGGGCGCTTTTGCCTCAATACCTGCCTTGAATGGAATAAAATCTTCTTTTTCAAATTTTGCCATCGGTCTTTTGTCGCGAACAAGATTTGTGTGAGTGTCTTTGTTATTGCCATAGCCTGGAAAATGTTTTAGGACGCTGCCCATGTGTGCTTCGTTCATCACACTAACAACGCTTTTTACATATTCTGCAGTTTCTTTTGGGCTCTTGGCAAAGCTTCTTTTGTATATAAAATCATTTTTATTCGTGGAAATATCTGCGACTGGCGCAAAATTTAGATTGATGCCTATGCTTTTTAATAAATTTGATTTTTCTTTAGTATCTTTCTTAATTCTCTCCATGCCGCCATGTTTATATAGATACTGCGGCGAGGCGAATGGATATTTTCTGAAATTTTTATTCGTGCTCACACGATTGACTGTGCCGCCTTCTTCGTCCACAGCAATGAACATAGCGAGATTAGAAGCGTTTTGGCACTCTTGAATATTTTTTATTACAGAATTTTTTGTTTTGCCCTTAAAATCTCTTCCAAATAATATATATCCGCCTAAATTATATTTTTTTGCAAGTGCAGCCGCATTTTTATCTGGGCAGCGCGCGATAAATATTTGTCCAATCTTTTCATCAAGAGACATATTTTCTAATATTTCTTCTTCTTTTGTTTTTTCTGGCACTTTTTTCTCTTCAGCTTGTTTTTTCTCGTCTATGCTTTTTGTTTCATCAGGAATTTTTGAATTATTTATATTGATTTTTTTAGTTTTTGATTTACACGCTATAAGCACAGCCAATGCCATAATAAAAACTAAGCTCATTAAAATTTTCTTTTTCATCTTATTTCACATTCCTTACAAGTATCGCATTGATCTTCACATCTTGCGAACGCCACTTAGTCTCGTACTCGCTGATGAAGTCATCTTGGAACTCATCTACAGCCAAATCATCTGTCTTGAAAATTATTTCGAAGCCTTCGCTTTCAAAATATTTTAGCGATGACTCATAAAGTCCTTGATCATCAGTCTTGAGCCTAATCGTTCCATCACTCTTCAGAATTTTTTTATACATTTTTAATTGATCTGGATAAGTCAGTCTTCTTTTGTGCTGTTTGTTTTTTGGCCAAGGATTAGGAAAATTTATATAAATTTCCTCGACCTCGTTCTCTTGGAAGTATTCGTCCACGTTTCTGATGTCAGCAAGGACTAGTCTTACGTTCGACGTGTCCTCTTCTTCAAGCATGCGCTTTGCATAAACGAGGCAGCCCTCTTCCATATCGATGCCGACGAAATTTTTATCTTTAAATGTATTTTTTAAATAATTAATAAAGCTGCCCATGCCTGAGCCAAGCTCTAAATAAATTGGATTGTCATTGCCAAAATCTTCATGCCACTTGCCTTTGTTCTCCATGGGTCTATATCTAAAGATGGGGCTCTCTTTAAGTTCAGGTAGCGCCCACCATTTTTTTCTCATTCTCATTTTATCACCAAGATTAGTTTAGCATATGATGGCTAAAATTGCAAGTTTGTGATATAATATTTATATAAGAGGAGGTATAATTATGTTAGCTCTTGTAAGTGGCGCATCTCGAGGCATTGGTAGGGCCATAGCGATTGAGTTTGCCAAAAAAGGTTATGATGTCTGTATCAATTACCATGAGCATGGCGATGAAGCGATGGAAATTTTAGAAGAAGTTAAAAAATATTCGAACGGCTTTGTTTATGGGGCAGATGTGTCAAAATATGAAGAAGTTTCTAAATTAAAGGAAGAAATTTTTAAAAGATATAAAAAAATTGATGTGCTTGTGAATAATGCGGGAGTGGCTCTGACTAAGCTTGTGCAAGAAACGAGTGAAGATGAATATGATTATGTATTTAACACGAATATGAAGGGTGTCTTCAACATGACTAAGGCTTTTATTAAGCCGATGATACATGAGGGCGCAGGGGTCATAATTAACGTAACTAGCATGTGGGGCGAGACGGGAGCCGCGATGGAGACTGTTTATAGTGCATCGAAGGGAGCTGTAATCGCTTTTACCAAGGCGGTCGCAAAAGAGGTAGCACCATCGGGTGTTAGAGTGAACGCAATAAGTTTGGGCTGCATAGCAACTGACATGATGAAAGTTTATTCAGAGGCTGAAATAGATATGCTTCGTGATGAAACGCCGCTTGAGATGATTGGAAGCGCAGAAGATGCAGCGAAGGCAGCGGTTTTTCTTGCATCACAGGACGCAAAATTCATTACAGGCGAAGTGCTTCGTGTGAACGGCGGATTTTATATATAATTTTACGCATAAACTAAAAAAGATAGGGACTATAAAGTCTCTATCTTTTTTGATATAGCAGGTATCATTTGTTTTTTTCTTGAAAGAAGGCCATCGACTGTAAACTCGTTATCTACAAGCTCCTTGTCAAATGCAGCTGCGATATTTTCTTTGTATGAGCCTTGCACTAAAACTAGTGAGTACTCTTTAAGTATATCAGTTATCATCAAAACAAAAGTATCTTCTTGATTTTTATCAATTGTTTCTCTCATTAAATTTAATAAATCATCTTTTCTCTTTTTCACTTCATCCATATCCATGGTCATGACTTGTGCCACACGAATTTTTTTCTTAGCGATATTAAATGATTTCACGTCCATCTTAAGCAAATCTTCACTCGCCACGTCCTTGATGCTTGCTGCTTCAGTAAACATCTCTATGGCGTAGACGTCTGGATCTATTCCGGCTATCGGTGCAAGAAGCTCTATCATTTTCGCGTCTGTTTTTGTGCTTGTCGGCGATTTTAATAAAAGTGTGTCTGAGATGATGGCTGAGATTAAAAGACCAGCGATATGCTTTGGTATTGCAATACCATTCTCAATAAACATCTTTGTGATTATGGTTGCTGTTGAGCCTAATGGCTCGTTCCTAAAGTATAGTGGAAGTTTTGTCTCAACGTTGGCAACTCTATGATGATCGATGATTTCAAGTATTTCAGCTTCTTCTATGTCATCGACTGATTGAGTTCTTTCGTTATGATCGACTAAAATTATATTTTTTCTCTTGTCGCTTAATAAGTGATAGCGGCTAACTGTGTTTATAACTTTGCCGTCGTTGTCCAAAACTGGATAACAGCGGAATCTATTTTTATTCATCTCTGCTTTAACGTCTGAAACAAAATCTTGTATGTGGAAGGTTTTGATGCCATCCTTTGTCATTGCATACGATACGGGCACGCTTAGTGGAAGTACTCTCGATGCCATGAAAGAATCATACTCTGTTGATATGATGCTGATGCCTTTTTCCTTCGCCATATTTAATATCTTTTCACTTATTTTGAAACCACCAGTCACTATCATGAAAGAGACATTTTTCTTGATATCGTCTTCTTGTGCGTCCTCTCTGTCACCGAGTATAACTACATCGTCTTCTTCAATCCTATCTTCAATCATCTTTGGATCCATAGCGTAGATAGCCATGCGGCCAAGAGGTTTTCTGTAACCATCGTTAATTACAGTTCCTTTTAAAACTTCAACAACATTTTTAAATGGTGTATCAGCCTTGCTTAAAACTGTGTCGTCAAAAATATTGGTATAAATTTCTGTAATATCTTTTAAACCGATGATACCACTCATCTTGCCACCTTCATCAACAACTATGAGTACATAAGCGTTTTTCTCACGAAGTAAATTTATCGCTTCGTATAAAGATGCGTCCTCAGCTATAAGCACGGCGTCATCAAGGTCAACGTCCTTTAATTTTATTTTCATCGTTGTTAATAGTTTTGGTTCATCTACGCCAAAATATTTTAAAACGAATTTTGTTTCTTTATTTAAATCTCCAAGCCTAACTGGCTTTGCATCATATTTAGCAAGGCTATTGACAAGATAAGCGTAGGAGATGGCGCTTGCAATTGAATCCGTATCGGGCACCTTCTGGCCTGAGACGTAAACTTTTTTCTTCATTAAATCACCTTCCATATTATATTCATATACTATAACACATTTGAAAGAAAAAATAAAGGATTATGTAAAAAAATTTAAAAAAGTCTTGAAAAAATTTTTCGCTTGTAGTACAATTGATTGATATACACATAGAAAAGAGGATAATATGTCAAAATCGTATCAAATAAATATGACTGAAGGAAATATACTTCCTAAAATAATAAAATTTTCAATACCTTTGATGCTCTCGGGCATGCTTCAACTGTTTTTTAACGCTGCCGATGTTATAGTTGTCGGTAGATACGCAGGTGATGAGGCCTTAGCCGCAGTTGGATCGACTGGCGCTTTGATAAATTTACTAATAAATTTATTCATAGGTATATCGATAGGCGCGAGCGTACTTATGGGTCAAGCTATAGGTGCAAGAGATTATAACGATGCACAAGACTCGCTACATACAGCTATGCTAACTGGTCTTATAGGCGGCATCATCATGATTTTTGTTGGTCAAGTTGTTTCAAGACCTATGCTTGAACTAATGCAAACACCAGATGATGTCATTGAGCTTTCATCACTTTACATGAAGATATATTTTATGGGTATGCCGGGATTTATGCTATACAATTTCGGTGCGGCGATACTTAGAGCAGCAGGCGACACAAAAAGACCGCTATACTATCTATTTGTTTCTGGTATAGTTAATGTCATTTTAAATTTATATTTTGTAATAGTTTTAAAAATGAGTGTGGATGGCGTTGCCTACGCTACAATTATTTCCGAAGCAATATCTGCTATACTTATAGTTATCTGTTTAATGAGAAGCGATGGCTATTTAAATTTAAGTTTGAGAAAGCTTAAAATAGACGGCAAAAAATTTATAGAGATGCTTAAGATAGGTATACCATCAGGTTTTACAGGGATAGTTTTTAGCGTATCAAACATGCTTATACAATCATCAATAAACTCTTTTGGCAAGCTTGTAATGGCTGCGAACACTGCAGCATCTAACTTAGAAGGCTTTGTGTATAACGCGATGAACTCAATCTATCAAACAGCTCTTGCCTTTGCCTCACAAAATATGGGTGCGAAAAAACTTGATAGAGTTGACGATGTTTTGAAAAAGTCCTTACTTGTAGTGAGCGGCGTCGGTTTATTCTTTGGTGTGGGTGCATATTTACTTGGAGAAATTTTATTAAGATTATATACACCAAATCAAGAAGTTATAGACATCGCCATGCTTAGACTTTTGGTTATAAGCACATCATATTTCTTGTGCGGCATCATGGACGTTTACTCAGGTGTTATACGCGGCATGGGATTTTCATTTACGCCGATGCTCGTATCGATGTTCTTTGTATGCGCATTCAGAGTTTTTTGGATATACACAATATTCGAGCACTTTCACGAGCAATGGGTTTTATACATCTCATATCCTGTATCGTGGGCTATAACCATAATCGCTTATTTCTTTACATATAAAATAGTAAGGAAAAAAGCAAAAGAAAAAATATTAAAGATGAGTTAATTTTAGGCAGTTTTATAGCTGCCTTTTATTTCGATTAGACAAAATATTTTAAGCTTTTAATATATTTTGAAAAAGTCCTTGACAAAGATTAATTTTATATATATAATAAGAAATGAACTTAATAAGTCTCATAAAGAGTGACGGAGGGAATAGGCCCTGTGAAGTCCGGCAACCTGCTAGCAAGGTGCCAAATCCTACAGCGCAGCTGAAAGATGAGAAGATTTAACCTTCAGCTATGAAGGTTTTTTTATTTTATAAGATGCGCCGCGATATAAATATTTTAAGCGGCTTTATATTAGAAAATATTAAAGGGAGGAAGATTATGTATAAAAAACTATTTACATCTGAATCGGTAACAGAAGGACATCCTGACAAAGTCTGTGACCAAATATCAGATGCGATACTAGATGCGATACTAGAAAAAGACCCAGAAGCAAGATGCGCGATTGAAACAACAGCATCAACTGGATATATTTTAGTATCTGGACAAATAACAACAAATTGCTATGTTGATATACAATCAGTAGCTAGAAAAGTTATAGCAGATATAGGTTATACTAGAGGAAAATTCGGTTTTGATGCAGAAAATTGCGCTGTACTTGTATCAATCGAAGAACAATCTAAGGATATAGCACTAGGCGTTGACAAAGCGCTTGAGACTAAAGAGCATTCAAAAGATAAATATGATTTAATAGGTGCAGGCGACCAAGGTATGATGTTTGGCTACGCTTGTAACGAGACAGAAGTTTATATGCCACTTGCAATTTATCTATCACATAAATTAGCTAGAAAATTAGCTGAAGTTCGTAAAGATGGCACGCTAAATTATTTAAGACCAGATGGAAAAACACAAGTAACTGTTGAATATGACAATGGCAAGCCAAAGAGAGTTCATACTATAGTTGTATCAACACAGCACAAAGAAGGTGTTAGTCTTGAAAAGATAAGAAAAGATATCATCGAGAACGTTATAAAACCAGTTGTTGATCCAAAACTTATTGATGACGAAACAATTATCTATGTGAACCCAACAGGTAGATTCGTTATTGGTGGACCAAAAGGCGACACAGGTTTAACAGGTAGAAAGATTATCGTTGACACATACGGCGGTTACTGTAGACATGGCGGAGGAGCATTTTCAGGAAAAGACGCTACAAAGGTTGATAGATCAGCATCATACGCAGTAAGACACGTTGCTAAAAATTTAGTTGCAGCAGGCCTTTGTGATAAATGCGAAATACAAGTTTCATACGCAATAGGCGTAGCTAAGCCAATATCCATAAACGTAGATACCTTTGGCACAGGCAAAATCGAAGAAGCAAAAATATTAGAGATAGTAGAAAAAGTATTTGATCTTCGTCCAGCCTTTATCATCGACTACTACGATTTAAGAAGACCAATCTTCCACAAGATTAGTAACTACGGCCACTTCGGACGTGACGATATAGATCTTCCTTGGGAAAGATTAGAAAAAGTTGATGAAATAAAAAAACTTCTAAAAGAATATAAATAATTAAAAAATATTATATATATAATAAGAAGAGAACTATGAGTAATTGCTCATAGTTCTTTTTTGCGTTAAAAGTCTTAGCACATTATGATTTTTATATATTTAATTTAAAAGTCGATTTATGCGTGCTTTGATTTTTATAAAAATATTCGCAAGATAATCGTTTTAGCAAAAATATAAAAAAATTTTAAATATTTATAAAAAAATGCTTGACATTTGTCTTGACTTATTATATAATTATAAATTGCATAATTAGGATTTAAAATGGGTTTTTATTCTCAAAATCTTAGTTTAGGGTACGACATATAGTAGGTTATTTTTATAAGGGGTGAATATTTGGATGCTACATCCTGTTGAAAACGGAAAAAGAACTAGAATGAGTTATTCTAGAATAAAAGAAGCTTGCGAGATGCCAAATTTTATAGAGGTACAAACTGCATCGTTTGACTGGTTCTTAAAAGATGGTTTAAAGGAAGCTTTTGATGACATATCACCTATTGATGACAATGGTGGTAGCTTAGTATTGGAGTTTGTCAACTATACTATAGGCAAAGAATTAAAGTATACTGAAGAAGAGTCCAGAATAAAGGACACAAACTACAGTGCTCCTCTTAGAGCAAAGGTTAGACTAATTAATAAAGACACTGGAGAGGTTAAAGAGCAAGAAGTATTTATGGGAGATATACCTATCATGACTGACAAGGGTACTTTCATAATCAATGGTGGAGAAAGGGTTGTTGTTTCACAAGTCGTTCGTTCACCAGGCTGCTACTATAAGAAGGAAATCAATAAGAACGGCGAGCTTGATTACAGTGCAACTATCATACCAAACCGTGGTGCTTGGCTTGAGTTTGAAACTGATGCAAGTGGCGCTTTATATGTAAAGATTGATAAGAACAGAAAAGTTATCATCACATCACTTCTTAGAGCTTTAGGAATTGTTTCTGATCTTGAAATTGTTGAAACATTAGGCGAAACTAATGATTTATTGACAACTCTTGAAAAAGATACTGCAAAGACTCAAGATGAGGCTTTGATTGAAATCTACAAGAGATTAAGACCAGGCGAACCAGAAGCTGTAGATAGTGCTAAATCACTACTTAATAATCTATTCTTCGACCCTAAGAGATACGACCTAGCAAAAGTCGGAAGATATAAGTTCAACAAGAAGTTATCTATAGCAAGAAGGATTGAAAATCACAAGCTTGCAGTAGATGCAGTTAACCCTATCACAGGCGAATTAATTTATGAAAAGGGTACTCTTCTTGATAGACCTATGGCACAAAAGATTGAAGACAATTTTGTCAATACCATCGACATAGTTTTGGACAATGGTGAAGAGATCAGAGTCGTAGGTAATAACTTTGTTAAGCCAGAAGCTTTTGATACAAAAGTTAATTTTGAAGAGCTTGGACTTAAAGATAAAGTTTATGCACCATTAATGCATGAACTTATGGACGAAGCTAAGGATGATGAAGAGCTTAAAAACTTAATTATAGAAAATATAAAAGAAATATCTCCAAAGAGAATTGAAATTGACGACATAATAAGTGCTATCAACTACCAATTCAACTTAATGCGCGGCGTTGGTCAATTTGACAACATCGACCACTTAGGTAACAGACGTGTAAGAAGTGTTGGCGAACTTTTACAAAATCAATTCAGAATCGGTCTTTCCAGAATGGAGAGAGTTATTCGTGAAAGAATGACTACGCAAGACCCTGAAGCTGCTACTCCTCAAAGTCTTATCAATATAAGACCGGTAGTTGCATCTCTTAAGGAATTCTTCGGTTCATCACAACTTTCACAATTCATGGACCAAACTAACCCTCTAAGTGAACTTACACACAAGAGAAGAATGTCTGCTTTAGGACCTGGAGGACTTTCAAGGGACAGAGCAGGATTTGAAGTAAGAGATATTCATAACTCACAATACGCTAGAATGTGTCCAATCGAGACACCAGAAGGACCAAACATCGGTCTTATCACATCACTTGCATCATTTGCAAGGATCAATGAATATGGTTTTATCGAAGCTCCTTATAGAAAGGTAGAAAAAGGTACAGGAAGAGTTACTGATGAGATTGAATATATAAGCGCTGACGTTGAAGATGAGTGCATCATAGCTCAAGCAAACGAACCAATCGATGATAAAGGATATTTCAAAAACGATATCATAGTTGCTAGAAGTAAGGCTGAAAACGATACTTTGATGGACAT
>ERZ1673699.1248-NODE-1248-length-21335-cov-12.487406_pt1 | contig 21335 bp, 20 predicted proteins | sample MGYA00580229_ERZ1673699 | MGnify/ENA primary metagenome ERZ1673699 (study PRJEB41218, sample SAMN15661785) | gut metagenome | host: Homo sapiens | place: Canada: London | collected 2015-08-20/2019-03-30 | study: EMG produced TPA metagenomics assembly of... | reverse complement strand
GATCCTCCTCCTTGGTGGAGACCCGGCAGTAGGCGGCGACTCGTAGCTGTCTTTGGAGCTCCGCCTGCCGGACCGACTCCGGCTTTGCCGGGATCTTAATGACTCTTGGGGCGGTTTCGTTCACATCTGATCTCTCCTCTCTATGGTCTGTCCGTTCTTCAGCGTCACGCCCACGCAGTTGCTCGCCACGCGCACCTTTGACACCGCGCTTTGCAGCAGCTCCGCATCCGGCTCCGTCATGGGCTTGCGGCCGGTGAGTAGCCGCCGCAGCCGCACGGTTTCGTATTCCGTATTCCCGATGGCGTCGTACTGCTCTGCCGCCAGTTGAAGGAGCAGTGCTCTGGCGTTGTCCTCGTCGATGGGCTGCCGCTCCAGCGCGGAGGTCAGCTCCTCCCGCGTTTTCCCGCAGGCAGCGCCGACCACTTGGGACACCGCTGGCTGAATACGGTCGGGGCAGCGTATGAGCTCGTTGAGCAGGTCGGTGACGATCTTCTCCACCCGCTCGGAGGGCGGTGCGCCGCAGAGCCGCCGCAGGGCCTTCTGTGCTGGCGTTTTCTGCGGCGGACAGGCTCTTGCCGTCCTCTTTTCCGCTGCCGCGCGGAGCTGCTCCGGCTCGATGAGTGCCGGATATCCTTTCTCTCCGATATAGCGGCTATCCTCTAAAATACGGGAGACCATGTTTTTGTTCCATGTCCGCCCATCATAGTAGGGGATCTCCTGTCGGCAGAGTGCCTTGGTCAGTTCCCCCAGCGTAGCTCCCGTGCTGTAGCCTTGGAAGATAAACCGCACCAGCTCTGCCTCCTCCGGCTGGATCGTGATCTCGCCCAGCGTCATACGGTAGCCGAAGGGCTGCTTTCGGTTTCCCATTATCGCACCGTCCTCTCAATGGATTCCCGCAGCTCCAGCCCGTTATGCAGGCGGAAGCGGAGGGTTTCATTGCTCTCCACGATGATTTCTGCAACGAGTGCGCCGCACAACTCTGTGTCTGGGCAGTCGAGGAAGTCCGGTCCATCCTCCAGCAGGGCTATCAGCTCCCGCGTCCGATTGGCGGTGGCATCCCCCTCGGCATCCATAAGCTTCTCTTTGTCCAGCTTGACCTGCCGGAGCTGGCGGGTCAGCTCGTTGCTTTTGGATATAAAAATGTCAGGATCAACGAGGCCGTTTTGCTTGAGGAAGGCCAGCGTTTGATTCTGACTGGAGAGTTCGGATATTTTTTTGTTGAGGGAAACGATGTCCTCGCTCCAGAGCAGTCTGCGATCACGGATCGTCCGGAGGGTTTCGAGCATCTGCTCCAGAATGGGGCGGCTCTGATGCTTGAGCTTATAGTAGAGGCGGCAGAAGGCTTCATAAATACTCTGCTCCGTGATTGGAGTAATATGACACTTCTCGCGGTTCTCATCGTGTTTTATACAGCACCAGTAATACTTGCCTCTTTGCGGTTTTCTCCGAAACATTGTTCCGCAACACCCGCACACGACTTTTGGGGAGAGACGATGAATCATTTCAGATGGAGTTTTCCCATAGTTCTGTTTTCGTGCTTGAATTAGCTTTTGAACCCTTTCAAAAGTCTCCGCAGTAATAATCGGGGGATGCGTTCCTTCTGCGTAGTATTGTTCACGCTCCCCTTTATTCCTATGGCGCACCGCAGGAAGTTCTTCTGCCGTATAAGTTTTTTGCCAAAGCGAGTTACCAATGTATCGCTCGTTTGTAAGGATGTAATGAATGCCACCCTTCCCCCACGCCTTATTCTGTCCACTGAGTACGCCTGCCTCGTTCAGTCTGTGAGCGATGCGCTCCTTGCTGATTCCATCCAAATACCACTGGAATATTTTGCAGATGTTCACCGCCTGTTCTGAATCAATTACAATTTCTCTATTTATAATTCTATATCCATACGGTGTGGAAGGTGGGAGAAAGGAGCCATCCTCCATCCTTCGCCGGTAGCTCCATCGCATATTGCCGGAGATGGATTCGCTCTCCTTTTGGGCGAAGGCGGCGTAGATGGCGGTGATGAGCTCGCTGCTCACATTGGCGGTGTCGATGCCCTCGCGCTCGAAGCGGACATTGACGCCCAGCTCCTTCAGCTCCCGCACTGCCTCCAGACAGTCCTTTGTGTTCCGGGCGAAGCGGGAGATGGATTTGACGAGGATCTGGTCGATGAGCCCTCTGCGGCAGTCCGCCATCATGCGTTGGAAGTCCTCCCGCTTTGCGGCGGAGGTGCCTGTGATGCCCTCGTCGGCGTAGATATCCACCATGCGCCATTCAGCCTTGCCGGAGATCAGCTCGGCATAGTAGCGGTTTTGCGCCGCGAAGGAGTTGAGCTGGTCATCGGAGTCCGAGCTGACGCGGGTATAGGCCGCTACCCGCAGCTGCACATTCTGTGGCTTCTCCGCCGCCTCGATCTTGATGACGCGGGGCTGCTCTGCCAGCGCCGTTGCGCCGTCTGTCAGATGCTTTTCCGCCATGCCTGCTCACCTCCTTTTTTGCAACACAAACACTACCACAACCCTGTCCAGAAAGCTACTGAAAGATGAAGAAAATCAGAGAGAAATCATAATGTCCGCGCCGCTGTCCGCGGCGATCCGCGCGGCCACCCTCCGCAGCTCCTTTTCGCTGAAGCTGCCGCTTTCCCGAAGCTGGCGCAGCAGAAGGATGATGCCGTAATAATTGACATTCTGATCCATATCGGTACCTCTTTTCTGAATTTTGCCTTGCGGCACAAATATGAGGATCGTCCGGGGAATAAGGAGGAGGGGTGAATGCAGGCCGTTCAGAGGATTAAAAGAGAGAAGAGAATGGATGGCGGAAAAGAGAAAGAGGAGGTGGACGATCCCCATACTTCTGCCGCAAAGCAGAAGAGGCCGCTCCGTATCGGGGCGGAACTGCTCCTTGCGGAGCGGCCTTCTTGCTCTTGCGTAGCTGCCTGTATTCGACACTACTTCCCCAGGCAAGGGCGGCGGCTGGAACCGCGCTGGCGCGCGTCACGGGAGTTTCACCCCTCCGAGGTTCTCTCGAAGCTGCGTACAGGAGTATCATTGTAAGCTGACGGGGTCATGGCGAAGCAGTCTGCCAAAGCTGCATTTGATCTGGGTGGGTATCGCTCTGCACCTTCTATTGGCCGTCCTAATATGCGGAGAATGCTCCGCACAGGTGGTCCTCGCGCACCCGGTCTGACGCTCGCGCCGTCAACAAAGGTATTCCAGTCACCGGATATGACCGCCTGGGCGGTGTTTTTCAAGGTTCAGAAGATGGGGGATACTTGTCCCTTCACTAATCATCTTTTTTCAGGCTTTTTCACAACCATTTTTGGACCCCTTTTCAAAAATTTTCTCGATTTTTTCAAAGCGGAGACCAGCGATTTAGACACAGCCTGCTGTGTGACGCCTTCTGCTTCGGCGATTTCGCTCTCTGTTTTCCCTTCGATGCAATACTGCCGGAGTCTATAAAACTGTGCACCAGTCAGTATGCTTCTGATCCCAGAAACCGCTGCCTCCGCACAACGAATCTGATCTTCTCTGACCTGCCTTTCCTCTGCCAAATCCTCCTCATTGGGAACAGCAAGGGCGGCTTCCGGAACCATGTCCATAGATGTGGTGTGGTCGCTTTCCTCCACATCGCTTTTGTCCTCTGCGTGAAAGTCCTGGTCCGACCACCTTTTCCAACGGCGAAACTCTGCTTCATCGGTAAAATCAGCACAGGTCAGGCAGATCAGATTTCCATTGGCATCTGGAAGTACAATGGCGTCTGGATTTTTCTTGTTCAGTGCGTAGATGCTCCGTCTGTCATACATTTTTGGTTCCTCCATATTCTGAAATCTGTTGGATATAAATTCAGAACATAGGAGGGCCACGGCAGCGAGGCTGCCCAAAGAGCGCAAAAAAGCCCACAGCGATATCGCTGTGGGCATGGAAGTATGCAAAAATGTGGACGCTGGGCGGAGGGGGATGATCTTCGGATAGACGCAACGAATCAACTTGTCTTATGCTTGCGCATGGACAAATAGAGGAAGAATGTACTTGCTCGGAGGAGACAGCGTCGAGGGGAGGAGGACATCCCATAGAAACCGCCCTTCTGACAGAAAGCCAAGGATATATCCTTGGTAGACAAATACGGCATTCGTGTGGCTATTGCAGAGACCATAGAGAAATAATAAGAGAGATTGCAATACAGCAATCTCTCCCACGCTCAAAAATTTCATGAATATTCAGGATCGTCATGGCACAAATGGCTTCGGTGGTTGTTATGCCGCCTATAGTCGAATATCTGCCGGATCTCTCAAAGCATCATATTGTCGTTTTATTCTGTTTTTATGCGGCTACACAGTGTGCAAGCAGATATGTCCTGCCCGTCTTCGCGAAAAGCAACAACGACGATTCCGGGTCGTTCAGCTCCGCCGCGCCCAGCGCCGCATGGTGTGTGATCCGCGACACGGTGAAGGCATACCGAACGCCCCGCGCATCGGTGAACATCATGCATTCTCCGGCATCAAGTTGACTGATAAAGGCGAAGCAGTCCTCACCGCCGCTGCCGCCAATGATCAATGTTCCACTATACAGTGTTCCACTGTAGCACGCGGGGCGGAACGGGAACAATCCTGTGTCCCAATCCGCCGCCACTGGCAGCGAAACGCCGTACTCCGGCAGTTCTATAAGACCGATGTAGTCGCGCCCGTTCAGCTCCAGCCGGGGCATTTCCTCGTCGGCATGGTCGCCGATCACGCCGGCGGTCGGCTCAGCCGTCAGCATTTGCAGCCGATGCGCGGCCTCGGTTTGCTCATTCCGCTGCGCCGCGCTTTTCCATACGCTGAGCAAGGCAAGCCCCACCGCCGCTGCCACCAAAATCGCTCCCGCAAGCAGGAGTAGCCCGGAAAATGTTCTATTTCTTTTCATGCTTCTGATTCCTGTTCAACACTCCCAGCAGTAGAAGCGCCAGCCCGGATACCGCCATACAGACGATATACAGCGTCAGGTGGGACTCGTCTCCCGTCTGAGGTCTGTCTCCCGGCCCCGGTGTAGGTTTTGGGGTAGGCTCCGGCGTGGGCTTCGGGTCGGGTACAGCACTGTGCGTATTGGTCACAAAGAAGCTGCTGCCGCTGCGCTGCACCGTGACGGTGTAGCCCTCCGGGACATTTCGCTCCAAAACGCTCCATGTGCCGCCGACAGCCGTCCAGCGGTACATCCAATCGTTGTCGGCAGACAGCGTCTGCCTTTCCTGCTCCACGCCGTCCCTGCAGATGGCGATTTCCACGCTGGTGGGGCGCTTGTCTGAGGATTTTTCTCCCGCCCAGAGCTTTACCGCCGTGTAGGTGACGGGCGTGTCCGGCTCGTCCCCGCCGCCGGTTTTTTCGGTGTACTTGGGCGCGGCGGTCACATCGTATCTCCAATTTCCACCTCCGTCCACGCCGGGAACGGCGATGAGCGACGGCGCGTACTGCCGGGTGCTGCCGTCCACTTGCATGTCGGCCTTATCCACAAGGTACATACCTGCGGAAAGCCCGGTAAACACAGCCCTTCCGTCCGCGCCGGTAACGGCGGTGTCGTCCGGTGCGAGGGCATCCGCCGCTATATACGCCAGCAGAGTGTCACGCAGGGCATCCCACTCCGCCTGACCGTTCCCGGCGGGCATAAAGATGCCGTATCCCGCGAACGCGCCGCAGAGAGTGTAACGCCCGTTGGACGAAATGTCCGCCGCACGGTACAGCTGGACGGTCTGACCGGAAGCGGCGTATTGCAGTGTCAAGGTGCAGCTGCGGGAGGTGTCCACGGCGGCATTCGGCTTTTCCGCAGCCTGTGCCGCCGTTGTGACCAGCAGCATGGAGAGCAGTAGGCAGAGCAGCTTTCTTTTCATTCAATCTCTCCCTCCTCATTGATGGGCAATTTTTTCTTGGGCGGCTCGAAAAACACATAGAGCATCAGTATAAAGATAATGGGTAACGCTACGATGGGCGTAACGATGAGCCTGTCCACGATAAAGGCGTCGGACAGCACCTGCATTTTCCGCAGATCCTCCGATGAAACGCGGTGTCCCCGTACCAGCAGACGGTGGGTATTGATACCGTAGGGCGTACAGGTGATGAGCGTACAATAGTCCTCGCCCTCGGTAATGAGCAGGTCGCCCACATCGGTGGGCAGGACAGTTTTGATTTGATCGACCTCATAAATCATCGCCCGATCAAGGACGGTTATTCGAAAAGTGTCTCCGATTTCCAGCTTGTCGAGATCAGTAAACAGCTTTGCGCTGGGAAGACCGCGGTGCGCTGACAGTGCACAGTGCGTACTCTCGCCACCAACAGGTAGGCTACTGCCCTCAATGTGTCCCACCGCGTGACTGAGCACGCCGTCGCTCACGCCGTGATAGATGGGCAGTTTCACCTGGATTTTATCGATGTCGATATACCCCATCACCCCGTCACCGGAGACATTCAGCGCAGAGTTATAGTCCTCCGTCAGCACCGTATGCTCCATAAGCGGGAAATCCAGCGCCGCGAGACGGGTGTTATAGTCCGCCGCCGCCGCGAAAATGTCCGAGTAGTCCTTGGGCGTCAGGCTTTTCAGCATGGCATCGTAGTCCTCCACCACTTTGGACTGGGTGATAGAGTTCCAATAGCTGCTGATAGATGGGTATAACAGCAGGGAGAGACCTATGAAGAATATAGCAAGCAATATCAGCGTGATTTTTCGTCTGATCTTCATGGGCTTCTCCCTGCGGTCATGGGGCGGTGAAAGCGGGGGAGGCAAGCTCCCCCGCCGTGCCGCCGTTGAGTGGTTTGATTAGAAATTCTCTTTGGAAATGCGCTTGTTGGTTACCAGGAACAGCCCCGTGCCGATGACAGCCAGTGCGCCCAGCGTGATGAACAGCGTGGTGCCGATACCGCCAGTCTCAGGGAGGACGGTTCCCTTGTTGTTCTCAATCTCCTTTACATGGACATTCTGAAATGCGATGGGCGTTACCAGCGTTGTTCCGTTAGCCGCCTGCGTTTTGTTGACATCTGTTACCTTAACGCCGGCAGTCGCATTGCCGCCTTGCTCCAGAGGCATTGTGATCGAGGCAGTCAGCTTGTTGTAGCCATCGGGGGCCTTAGTTTCCGTTACGGTGTATTCGCCGCCAGCCAGACCACGGGCGATGATCATGCCGTCAGTAGGGGTCACAAGCGTGGTGACCTTCATGCTCTCCTTCTTCGACGGATCAGAATGGTCAACATGCTCGGAGCTCCAGTTCTCCTCGTTTGCCAGATAATAGACACCGGCATAGGCCATGGAGGGATAGAACGCCAGCGGCTCTGTATCACCTGCCCGCGTGATCGTAAACTCTGCACCAGCCAGAGGCTTTTTGACGCCATTCTCCGTTGTGTACTTGAACAGCTCGCCAGAGTAGGTAACGGCCTTGGCTTCGCTGGGATTGCCGACCTGTGCTCTTGTCGTAGAGTCGTTCGGCAGGACAAACAGCGTCGCGGTGTTCAGGTTACCGTTGTCGCCGTAGATCACGCCCTTGCTTTTCAGCACGCCCTCATAGGTGATCTTGATTACATTAGACTTACCGTTGTTGTCAAACTTGAAGGATCCATCGCTTTTCAGCCAGTTAATGTGGATGCTAAACTTGCTGTCGGTATTATCGGCGTTCTCCACATACCAGTCGGCATCGTTTTTTGAAGTGGCGGGAGTTGTGGAAGATCCGATCGCGTGGCTGTCGTTAGAAGTTTCGTCTACACCCTCGACCCAGCCCTTTGTCAGCTCGCTACCGTTGACCCAAACTCTAACGGTGCTAAAGTGCATGAAGACGGCGGGGCTCTCCGTATCCTCGATGATATACTCCTTGATCATCTTATCGCCCTGATAGTTGGTGGCGCTGAAAATGTCAATCTTGTAGTCCAGCTTGCCGCCGATATCGGCGGTGCCAAGAGCGCCGTATTCCGTGCCTGTTCCGTTGGCGCCGGTCTTGATGAATTTGCCTCCGGGTTTGGTGCTGTCATCCGGATCAGTGCCCCAGCCGGGCTGCTGGTTCTTGTCGATCACTTTTCTTGTCTCATTGGCATGGGTCAGTGTTACGGTAGCGCCCACTCCGCTCTTGATGTAATAATAGCCCTTGTCCAGCCCGTCAAATGTCACGGTGTTGTTGGTGGGGGTTTCAGTCTTTGTTGCAGTCAGACTGGAAGCATCTACATTCTGAAACCAAGCCGCAACGGTTTCCTGCTGGCCTTCCGCGATGGAGACGGTGTAAGTACCAGTATGTGCGGTGTCCTCCGTCAGCGTAAAGGGACTGCCAGATGCACTAACAAGGGAATACCACGGATCAGTACTCTTGATCGTGTAGGTCGCACCGGCAGGCTTTGTGTCGCCGGCCGTGCCGTCAATATAGCTGGCATCGAAAACCTTATAGAGCTTGTACTCCATGCCCGCCGTGGCATTCTCAATGATGATCTTGCCTGTTCCTGCGGCGAAGGCCGTCACCGTCAACAGCGACAGCGACATGACCAGCACCATGAGCAGTGCCAGCGCTTTTTTCGTGTGTTTCATGGTCTTATTCCTTTCTCTTTTTATAATATTTCTGCTTGCTGTATCTCCGGGATATATCCTGCGGCGCCGCCGTGCCGGTACGCCAGTCGGGAGAGACGAACCAATTACCCCAAGCCCTCCTTTCCGTACCTGCGCCTGAGAATATATCCGGTCACAACGGCGGAGAGCATCAGGAAAAGTCCGCCGTAGATGAAAAGGTAGGGGGTCGCGCCGCCTGTTTCGGGCAGGGGCACGCCCAAAGTGTTATACACGGTCAGCTCGGTGTTTTCCGTGATGGTAAAGGTATATGTGCCACTATCCGCCACCTGCTTGCCGCCTCGGTACACGGCGGCGGTATAGCCGTCGTACTTCGTCTCGGTCAGCGTGACCTCCGCGCCGATGGGCAGGTTGGCAACATTCTGCACGCCGTGATTCGTCAGCGTGAACGCCTCATGCACCGTCGTTTTCTCCCCGGTGTTGGGATCAGTGATGACGCAGGACACAACAAAGGGGAAACTGCCGGAGGTATCGGCGCCGTTGACGATTTTTTCCACCGTCAGCGTCGCGGCGGATTTCCGATAGTCGTTGACGAAGTAGAATTTGGGCTGGCTGTGTGTGCTGAGCGTCGTCGCCTGCCCAGACTTTTCCGTCGTAACGGTGTAGGAGAGATCGTCCAGCTCGTAGCTGCACTCCACAACATCCACGGTCTTGCCGACCCATTCGTCGCTGATGGGGATGCTCTTGCTGATCCACCAGTCGCTGCCGTTCTGCTTCCAGTCGCCCAGCGCGGCGGCAGGAAGGGTCTGCAATACCGTGTCACCCTCCCGTATTTCAAAATAGAGGCGGCTTCGCAGCTCGGCGCGGTGCTCGGCGGTAAGGTCGCCCCGCACCGTCTTCTGAATGGTGATGGTGGTCTCGTTGGATGAGGGATCGGGCAGTTCCTGACTAAACCAGACGTTATCCAGGAAGTTGCCGAGGGTTGGGTTACCGGCGAGTCCCCCGCCTGTGTACTCTTCACTGAGGAAGAAGAAGCGCGTCAGGTACTGTCCCTCCGGCACGGTATAGGTTCCTGTATACTTGCCCCAGGTCGTGCCGTCTGAGATCTTCTCGATGTAAAGGCCGTCCGCGTCATAGACCGCTGCGTTCCCCAGCACTTGCTTTACATGTGAGCGCAGGCTCTCGGTGTTGCTAAAATACTGCGTCGCCCGCGTATCCGACACGATGCACAGATACATGGTGTCCTTATCGCGCCCGATCTTATCGCCGCACCCTGGTCTCTGTGCGTGATATAGCTGCCAGTTCATCGTTGTGCCGGGGACAGTCAGGACGCTCTGGTATAGAGCGCTGTCCTGCTCCGCATTGATCTCGGCATACTGGTTGCCGTCGACGGGCCATACATCTACATATGATGACGACCACCATCCGCTTCGGTAGCTATAACTGTATCTCCAACCGCTCAGGGTCTGGTTGGTAAGCCGCACGATCTCGATCTTATTGTCGGTGGCGGTGGTGCGCCATTCCAGCCCCGTGTACCCCTGCTCGTACTGCGAGGACGCCCAGTCGTTCTGAGGGCGTTCAAAGCTGCCGTTCAGCACGGACTTGTTATAGTCGGTATTGGTGATACTGGCATTGACGCTGGTTTCCGTACCGTTCAGTACAAGGACTGCCTCGTATTCCACGGAGGACACCGCATCGGTCACTCCGCCGCCATCCAGCGCCAAATACAGGTAGCTGCCGCTGGGCCCGAGGTTGGAGGAGGTGGTACCATCGGCGTTGCGGTAGAAGCTCCGCGCGACGGCCTCTCGCGTACCGTTGGCCTTCGTCCGATACCAGCGGTAGGACACCTGTCCGCCCGCTTGGGCGTCTCCGCCGTTGAGGGACAGGTCATAGTGGCCGTTTACCGCGATGTTGTCCTGCATCTTGAGCGTGGCCGTTGTCGGGTCGATGGCGGCGGTTGCCGGTGCGCGTCTCGGTGCGATGCGGAGCATCTCCGCTTCCGTCTGTGCGGCGTTCTCCGTCGGCGCCATATCCCATACCAGCGCGGCCATGCGCTCGTTCAGCCCCTCAAATTCCTCGTCCGTCAGCGATAGGAATTCCTGCGTGCGCGCAACGAGCTCCTCGTCGGTCAGGGCGAACAGCTCCGCTCCGGTCATCTCCGTCAGAGGGATAAGCGATGTGTCTCGTCCGATAAGATATGGGTCGTTCCCACAGTCCTCTTCGCCGTCCATCGCCGTCACGTCCCATTTTTCCGGGTCAAGACAGTCCGCTGTGTGGATATGCTCCGGCTTCGTGCACAGCAGACCCTCCGGCGCGACAGCTGGCACAGTCGTCAGGCAATCCGCCGTATGCTGGTGTACCACTCCGTCGGGCGCATCCTCCTCACTCACCTCCGGCAGCGTGCAGAGCAACTCGCCGCTGCTATCGAAGCAAAAGCTGTCGTGGTGATGGATGAACTGCGGCGAATCCTCCGTACAGAGCAACGCACCGTCTTCTCCATAGCACGCTGCGGTATGAATGTGCAGTTCCTGCTGTACCGGACAGTCAATGACGGTATGCTCCGGTACGCCCGGAATCTCATAGCATTCATCCGTATGGATATGTTCCTCCTGCCCGCAGTAGGTGTCCGGCGCGGTGTCCAGCGTGATGGCCGGAAGGATCAGCGCATACGCCGTCACGAACACCACGGCGCAGGCGGGTACAGAGAACCACCGGTGCCAACGCTGCCGCAGTAGGCGCTTTTTATTCAGTTGTTCCGTCTGTCGCTGAATATCCCGATTCACCGCATATTTCCTTTCTGAAAATTCATTTTATCTTTCCGAATGATGAGAGCGGCCAGACGCGGAAGATTATCTTCCCCACGATCTCGCTCTGTTCCACGCAGCCCACCAGCGAGCTGCGGGAGTCCACGCTGCTCTCCCGATGGTCACCCAGCACAAAGTATGTTCCCGCCGGCACCACATAAGGGTAGTCCAAATCGCTTGTTCCGGCGTCCTTTTCCGCAAGATAAGGCTCGTCCAAGAGGCTTCCGTTCACGGATACATTTCCGGCGGCGTCAATATAGACGCTCTCTCCGCCGGTGGCGATCACTCGCTTGACCAGCACGCGGTTGTTGTAGTAAAACGCGATAACATCGCCCGTTTCAAGGGAGGGTGACTTCACCGAAACCACAATGTCGCCCTCCGTCAGATTGGGCTTCATGGAGGTGCCGTAGATCTCCAGCACCGGCAGCAGCAATGTGGCAATCAGCACACTGACAGCCGCCACCACTATCAGCGCATAGATCGTGCTTCGCAGAAGCTTTCGGTAGCGTCGGCGGAATTTCTCCCGGCGCAGTTCACCACTCAGCTCCTCAAGTGAAGGGATCGGCTGTTCCTTTTTGCCTGTCTTCTCGCTGTGGGTCATTCTGCTCCTCCAAATGCTCTGAATATATCCGCGCCTGCTGTTCCGCATCCTTAATGATACGAGCGGCTTTGCGCCGTGCATCATCAAGTAAGCCGTTTGCGATCAGTTCCATGTTGCTGAGATATTCTTTCGCAGCACTGTCCGCAGCCTCAAAAACTCTGTTCAGACGCATTGCTGCCTCGGCCATTGTGCCGGAGGTCGCAACAATCTGCTGCCGCTGCGCCAGCCTCTCATTTGCCTCGGCCAGTTCTCGTTCAAGTCGCTCCAGCTTCTTCCCCTGCGCAAGCAGCATTTCCAGCAGCTCATAGCGGTTGAGCTTTCTCAGTTCCTTTTCCGTCATCGGGCGCTCCCCTCCGCAGGCGTCAGGTTTGCTGCGCCGCTGATTCCAATCAGCGGGTCGATCTTGCGGAGTAGCAAAGAAAAGGCGGAGTAAAAAATATCGTCCTCGCTGACGGCATCCTTCTGTATATAGCCCAGGTGTATCCTCACCGCCGCCGAAACGGTATCGTCGATGAGCATGGTCACAATGGCCAGCCGCTGGGCATCGTCGGAGAGACCCAACGTTTTCCCGGCATTGATAACAAAATCGGTGAACACTCGGAAATTCTTCTCTCGGACAGCCAGGACATCCCGGTTATAGTAGCCAGACTGATAGTAGCGCCAATAAAACACTGTTCTGTCCGGGTCTTCCATCAGGTACCGCCAGTATGCGCCCCAAAGCAGTCGACACGCATCAGCCAACTTCACCGGTTTGGCAGGAGCGATGAGTTGCGTCCCGATGACGGTCCTCATCAACTCCGCTACTTCGAAGTCCACCTGCAGGAATGTATCCGCCAGCAGCTCCGGTATATCGCTGTAGCACTGGTAGATGTACGGATCGGACAATCCGCAGCCTGCGGACAGTCTCCTCGTCGAGAGACGCTCGATGCCCTCCGTAGCTACAAGGTGAAGCGCGGAGCGCTGGAGCTTGTCCTTCAGCTCTTGTTTTGAATATCGACCTGCCATACCGTTCCCTTTCCTGCCGTGTAGCGTACACATTTGCGGCTGTACAAGCGATTGCTTTTGTGTTTGCTAAAAGCATTGGTAAAAATTAGCGCGATGCAGCCCGACTTCAGGAGGTCAAACCGTAATCGCGTTCCATACCAATGCAGACACTTCGGTACAGCATAATTTTCCGTATGTAGTAAACGCCGCAGGATTGCGGGTATGTGATTTCTGCAAATGCACGGAGTCACCCCCAAAAAGGGGCGCAAAAAGGTGCGCCAATGAAAACAGTCTGTTCATTGGCGGTGCTTACTGCGCTGTTTTAACAATATTTTGGGGAGTATCCTCCAAAAAAGTGGCGCAAAAAACGGCATCTTCTCCTTGCAAACAAAGCAGAAATATGATAAAATCGTCTACACAAGCGGTTGCTAATCATTTTTGCCGCGAGTCTACTACATACGGAAAATTATGTTGCAGATGCGGCCAGCAATCCCAATCGATCCATCCTCCGGCGGTGTTCTGCACCGGTGGACATGATGTAGATACGTGTTGTATCGATGCTGCTGTGACCGAGAATGTCCGCCAGCTTTGCAATGTCTTTTTCCATACGATAAAATGTCCGGGCAAAAAGCTTCCTCAGATTATGAGGGAACACCTTGTCCGGATTTACTTTTGCCTGCACACATAGCCGCTTCATGGCCGCCCAAATATTGCTTCTGTTCATCGGCTTTCCAGTTCGCGTGCGGAAGATAACCCCGCTTTGCAGCCCTATGACATGCACATATTGGAGAAGTAGCTTCTGCAATCCCCTGGGGATTAGAATGCTCCGGGTTTTGTTTTTGCAAGAGATGGAGACCTCCCCGCGACGGACAGCCTCCACCGTGAAATATTGCAATTCTGATACACGGATACCTGTGGCGCAGAGTGTTTGTAACAGCAGCCACAGACGGCGGTCATGCTTTGCGGCATTTAGAAGCCGGTGGTACTCCTCCTTGCTCAATTCTCTGCTTGCGGACAGGTAGGCTTTCTTCTGTATACGGTACAGCTTGACCTTACAATCTGCCCTCCCGCAAAAGGCAAGAAAGCTGTTGAGCGATGCCAGCATGGAGTTAATGGACAAAACGGCGTAGCCGCGCACAGCCAATTCATGTTTATAGGAAATCGTCAATTCCTTTGTCAGTGCCTGCACTCCGGCGTACTGCGCAAAGATTTTAACATCCCGGACATACTTTTCAATGGTAGCACTGCTTTTTTCATCCTCATGTAATTTTTCAGCATATCGCACGATCAACTCTGTAGTAATATGTTTCGTTGCCATGACATTCTCTCTTTCTGTACCTCTTATTGCTGTTTTGGGGTGCAGTTTTATTATAGCTGTTTTGCAGAGTTCTGGAACAGGGTGGACACGCAATGTGAAGTGTTTTCGCTGCCAAATGGCATCACTATTTACGAAGCAGGAAAGCAGAGAAGCCCGGCTTTCGCCGGACTTCCTCGATGAATGGTCAACGCTATGCAAGCCCCTTTATCGCCACAACAACAAGTCTGGCATCTCGATCTCTCCCGCCGCAGGTGGACAACGTCAACAGCTCCTGCGGATAGCTCGGCCTGATTTCGGTGTCATATAGTGCTTTTCGGCATATCTCATCCACCGCCCTTGTGTACTCCTCGCTGTCTGCAGCTGACAAAAAATCATACCACGGATCATCCTTGTGCATTTTCAGCACGGCGAATACGGTGTATTCCGCGCAGCCCTCTGTGGTTTCATACTCAATTACCGGATGCTCCTCGCGGAACAGCACATCTTCGTATCCATGAAGTCCGGCGAACATAGTCCCATCCTTCATGTTGTGACCGTAAATAATTCTATTGATATCTCCGGCCTCGCTTCGGCCATCCAGAAACGGCACGCCGCAGATACTGTATTCGCGGGAAAAGCTCCTCCGCAGATATCGCTGTGGTTCATCCGGCGTGAACATCACGGGATAGTCGATCATCGTATCTGGAACGTAGACCCACCCGATGCAGTCTGCGTTTTCCGCCGTCAGTGCGGCAATGTCATGCTTATGTACTGCACTCCCTACCAAATCACCAGCACTTTCCGGCGGCGAGTTTTCTTTGTCTGACGGAGCTTTCGGCTGCACACGCTGCGCCAGCCCGTTGAAGTCCTTTTGGGCCTCGCGCCTGCTTTGCAGCTCCCGGAGCGCCAAAGCTCCCGAAACCACAAATATTGCCGTAAGGAAAAATACAAGACAGCGTATGGCGTTTTTTTTAATTGAAATCCACGCTCCTCTCAATCCCAAGATGCAAACCATTTTCTATATTAGTGTTTTAATTATAGCGCTTTTGAGGAAATAGTGCAATTCTATAATCGTTTTTGATTGATGTTCTTTCTCTGTCTTAATTCTCCGATAGAGTGGGCTGTTCTGGTGGGTCCATATTGAACCCCTCCTCGGTCCAGCAAAGAGGTATAGTTGCCCCTTGGCGTGGAGATTTTTGCTTTTTGGCTTAATGAAGTGGATCGTACCAGGGCGCTGTACGATCCACTTTTCATTTATTTCAGCGTATAGAGATTGGATGTGTTGCTCCCATTGGGGCGATACCGGGGCAGCTTGGCGAGATAGCCGTGCTGCTCCAAATCCGCCAGCGCCCGCTTGACGGTGCTGCGGGAGAGGTTCATATCTCTCGCAATCGTCTTGATACCGGGCCAGCAGCTTCCCGCGCTATTGGACCGGTCCTTGAGGTACATATAAACGGATACAGCCCTGGGCGGCAGGAGCGTGTCGGCGTAAATGCTGTCAAAGTAGCTCACCGGTCCACCTCCTGCCGGGGAAGATTGTAGGGGGTGCGCTTGTGCGGCATACGGTCATAGTCGATGTCCTCCGCCACCACCATCTCCTGCACGGGCGCATCGTGGAGCTGACCCTCGCCCTTAACAGAACGGGTAGCCTTCTGCTCCGTCAGTTTGGGCGGATACTTCCGCACGATGGCGCGGGTCAGCGCATCCTGATCGGCATAATAGACCCTTCGGGCCACCTGCTCCCCCACACGGTATTCCTCCTCGAAGGTGATGCCCCATTCGAGGAACAGACGCAGACGGGTACGCATGGGGTGGCATCCGGTCTTCTGCACGATGAAGCTGCCTTTGGGAATCGACTTGAGCTCATCGGCCGTCAGCAGGGGGCGCTCCATCATCTGCAAGCTCTGGCTGGGATCGTTTTTCCCTCGGCTCACAGAGCCGGAGAGCACCGTGCGGTTGCCGAGGGCTTTGGAGAAGGCATCTGCCGCCTCGCTGTTGGGCGCAAAGCCGCCGCAGATCACATCCTGACAGTTGTCCATCAGGATGGAGGCGCCTTCTTTTCCGTAGTTTTTTACAAGCTGATCCACTGACTGGATGATTGGTACCATCGTCAGGCGGCGAGAGCGTCCAGCACTGAAAAGCGGCAAAATATCAAAGGGCGGCATGGTACCCAGCTCATCGCAAAAGAGGATAACACGATTTTTCAGTTTACCGCCGTTCTCATCCGCTACCGCGAACAGCTCACGGGAGAGGTTCTGGATCATTAAGCCCGCCATGAAGTTCTTCGTCTGATCCTCCTCCGGCAGGATGAGAAAGATAGCGGATTTCTCCGCCGCAAACTTCTCCGCGTCAATGGCACTGTCGAAGCACAGGATCTGCTCCAGCTCACTATCGAGGAACGAGTTGAGCCGGGACAGCACCGTGGACATGACGGATGCCATCGCCTGCTCGGAGCTGTTGAGTGCGGCGCCTGCCAGCCAGCGTGCTTTGTGCTCGGACGGCAGCTTGTCCATGAGCAGCTGGAAGCGGGAGCGTCCCCGCGCACCACGCGCCGGCTCCAGCAGATCCTGCACCAGCTTGAATACCGACACGATGTGCCGCCGCTCCTCAGGGTGTTCCTCATCCGGTGGCAGAAACTCCGCAAGCAGCAAGATCGTGGAGGACAGCAAGCCCTCCGCCGCATCGTAGAAGAAGGCGTTCTGTCCGTGGTCGGAGTTCCCCTCCGGGCTGACGATGGACTTGGCAAGGATCTTGGCATACTTTTCGGCTTTGGCGCGGGCAGCGAGATTGTCCGGTTGTTTTCTGGCGATGTCCATATAGCGGTTGATGAGTGTCAGCAGATTGTTGCCGTCAGATCGGGTGGGGTTGCGCAGATCGATGACGGAGATATGCTTGTAGCCATAATACTTTTTGGCAATAGAGCCGTAGTTGCGGGCGAGATCACCTTTGGTATCCAACGCCAGAAAGCTCATGCCAGACGCGCAGGCATATTCAAGGTTGGGATAGAGGAAGAATGCCGTCTTGCCCGCGCCGGAGGCGGCGATCATCAGGCAATGGATGTCGTCGCCGTCCACCAGCGCAGTCAGTTCATCTTTCTTGCCCTTGCAGCCCAGCACCAGCCCCTGTTCTGTGGGGAGGCTTACTCCCTTGCGCCAGTCTGTGACCTTGAACGGCACATGGGCATAGGTCTGGCGGATCTCCTTGTCGGTCGCCCAACGCGCCGTGCCGTGCTGTCCGTCACCCACGGTGCGGGACTTGATGCCGCTGAGTGTATAGTGGTAGGACAGCATGGAGAGTCCCCCAATGATGGCGAACATCCCCAGCCCTGCCGCGACCAATATCCCGATGTTGGAGCTTTTGATCGTGTCCCACATTGTCAGCAGAAGGTTTGGCATAGCTCGCTCCTTTCCATTTTGTTTTCCTGTTCTGCCTTGAGATCGTCGTTCCAGTCCTTTTGCTGCGGTACGATCCGCTCTGCGGAGATACCACGCTCCTCCAGCAGTTTCGCCATGCGCTCACTGGCAGCATGACCGGCAGCGTCATTGTCCAGGCAGAGGTACACCTGCCGGAGCTGTGGGAGCTGCCGCAGCATTTCCAGCACGGGGATGGAGGATGTCCCGCAGCAGGCCACATAGTTATGCTCCTGCCATCCCTCCGTGAAAAGGGAGATGTAAGAGAGCAGGTCGATAGGGGCCTCGAAGACATAGAGCGTGTCATCGCCGCCGAGATAGTGAAAGCTGTGCCGCGGGTCGCTGCCCTCAATGTTGCCGCGATAGCCTTGCCCCATGGTATACAGCCCACGTTTATGCCCATGACGGGGAACGCCGTGTTCATCGAATCCGACGAACACGGCGTTGTGGTATTCCTTTGTCCCGTCCCTGGATTTTTCACAGCTCTCATAGATGAGCTTCTTGCGCACGAAGGCATTGAGTATCTCGCGGTCGATGCAACGCTTTTGCAGCAGGTAGGCATACACACGGCGCATGGACTCACTCTGCGGCGGCAGCACGAAGGGCTTTGCGGGCTTCGGCACCTTCTCCCTTGCCGCAGGGTAACTTCCGCCGAGATCATCGCCGAGGAGCAAAGACATAGCGTCTGGGTAGCTGAGTCCATAGAACTGCTTGACGAAGCTGATGGCTCTGCCGCCCTGTTCGCTGGCGTGATCGAACCACTCGCAGCCGCGGATGGTGATGCTGTGGTCGCTGGCAAGGCGTTTGTCCCTGCCGGATGTGATGAGCTTTTCCCCACGGCGGCGGAGGAACTCCTCCAAGTCCACCGAGGCGGCTTGCTCTTTTTGCGAATCGGTAAAGTGGATGTATTGGCTCATAGACCCCTCCTAAAAACGATAGAAAGCTGTCCCCTAAAGGGACGGCTTTCTATCGTAAAGTATGAGATTATAGTTGACTGGTTCTCTCTCATTGAAACGTTGCCCACTTTTGCAGCAAACTTTTCAACGAAGCAGTTGATTATTCTCTCGTATCAGTGTATAATATCCGTTGAAATGTAGCATGATAATGCCAGCAAGTTTTCAACGGAGGTTGGGTTATGGAAATTAAACGAGATCGCTATTTGAAGAAAATCATCTCCTTTATGTGGGATGGTCAGGTGAAGGTGATCACTGGCATCCGCAGATGCGGCAAGTCCTATCTGCTTCGCAATCTGTTCAAGAGTTACCTTCTCAGCGAAGGCGTTGCAGAAGACCACATTCTGTCCTTCGAGCTGGATTTGACCCGTGATATTCGCTATCGCAATCCGTTGGAGCTTGCGGCTCATGTCCGCGAGATCGTGGAACACAGTGCAGGCCAATATTATCTCTTTGTAGACGAGATTCAGATGTCCGACGAAGTTCCGAATCCCTACAATCCGGATGGCAAGAAGATCACCTTCTACGACGCGCTCAACGATTTGAAGTCATTGTCTAACCTGGACATTTATGTGACCGGAAGCAATTCCAGAATGCTGTCCTCCGATATTCTGACGGAGTTCCGGGGGCGCAGCGATGAGATCCGTGTGCATCCGCTTTCCTTTGCCGAATACTACTCGGCGGTTGGCGGCGATAAGCAGGACGCTTTTGATGAGTTTGCTTTCTACGGCGGTATGCCGCTGATCCTTTCCCGCCCCACAGACGCCGCAAAGATGGCTTATCTGAAATCGCTGTTTTCAGAGGTTTATCTGAAGGACATTGTAGAGCGGAAGAAGATCAAGCGTGAGGATGTGCTGTCCGCGATTCTTGATCTGCTGTGTTCGTCTATCGGCTCTCTAACCAATCCGACAAAGGTTGCAGCCACCATCAACACCGTGCAGAAGCGCAGCGGTGAGAATGTCGTTGCCCTGAACACCGTGAAAGCCTATATGGATCACTTATCGGATTCCTTCCTCTTCACCGAATGCAAACGCTGGGATGTCAAGGGCAAGAGCTATTTTGACTATCCCAACAAATACTACTGTGAGGATATCGGATTGAGAAATGCCCGTATCGGCTTCCGCCAGCAGGAAATGACGCACATCATGGAGAACATCATTTTCAATGAACTGATGATCCGTGAATGCTCCGTTGACATCGGCATCGTCTATGGCAATGAGAAAAATGCCAAAGGAAGGATCACGCCGGTCGCGCGGGAGATCGACTTCATTGCGACCTCCGGTGGTAAGAAGACCTACATTCAATCCGCCTACGCACTGGGAACAGAGGAAAAGGCGATCACCGAAAACAAGCCCTTCGCGCTGACTGGCGATTCTTTCCCGAAGATTATCGTGCGTCATGACATTCGCAAGCGTTGGTATGATGATAACGGTATTCTCAATATCAGCGTCATCGACTTCCTGCTGGATGACACGCTTGTCTGAATCCTCTTAAAACAAAACTGCTCACCGGAAGCTAATCACGGTGAGCAGTTTTAGTTATAGAAGAACTATTATAGTCCGCTCCAGAATTTTCAATCCCGGTTCTGAAGTGCAGTGCCAACCATGCCGAATTGTTCGTTACGCCTCACACCGGACTTTTGAGTTCATGTACCAATCTCCAAGTAAAATCGATATAATAACCTCATTCATGATTATTTGTTTGTATCGCCAGCTTTCGATGCGAATCCAGAAGAGCCTGCTTCATCTGCTCGCCGGTCAGTTCGCCTTTTGCCCATGCATAGGATAATGCTTGGGCATAGCGGGACACCGGTGCGCCCTCAATGGCGTTGATCGCGTCGGCAGTCTTCACTGCGGTGATCCTTCGATTGATTTGTTTTACGGTCATGTGCGCACCTCCTTGCCGACTTTAGCATAGCATAGCTTTCCCTGAAAAGGAATAGGTTTTTCAAAGAGCCGCTCCATCTTAGGTTATTTTTACTGCATTTGCGGAGAGATGTCCTCATGGTCATCCGCCTTGTGTCCCATCGCCATGCGCTTCTCCTGCAATCTGCGGCGACGCTTCTTGTCAATCTGCATCCCTGCATAGATGGCAGGCTGGGCGGCGTTCTCGCGGAATATGCGACTCATCTGATGGAGCATCCGAAAAACAGCTGTTCCCGCCGCCGCACCGGAGAAGTCCTCCTGATGGTCGATGAAATACTGCGCGTAGGTGTTGCCCTGTGCCGCTGACTGTGCGAAATAGCGCAGAGCTTCTTCGCGGTCCACTTGCACCTCTTGTCCCAGCAAATAGAGCTTTCCCAGCGTGTATTGGGCAAACGAATTCCCTTGGGTGGCAGAGCCCTTCAGAAGCTGAATGGCCGCATCTATATCCTTCGGCACACCCTCCGCGCCGGTGAGCAGCAGCTTGCCGAGCCGGTATTGCGCGTATGGATTGTTTTGCTCCGCTGCCTGCCGCAGCCAGTGAATGGCCTGCGGGAATTGCTCCTTCTCCAGCAACAGTTTGCCCAGCGCGTATGCGGAGCAAGGATTACCGACCTCCGCCGATTTTTGAAACCATTCTGCCGCTGCTTTTCGGTCAATCGATATGCCAAGCCCGTCCCGATATGCCCTTCCCAGCTGGTGTGCCGCGATGGTATAGCCCTCCTCCCACAGACGGTGGAGTGTGACCAATGCCATTGACTTCTCGCTGGGATCTGCGTCCGCAGCATCTAATATGCTTTTTGCTCTGCGGTAAAACCGAGCCCGCTGATAGATCATCCGCTCCGCACTTGGATCTGGAGGAACAGGCGGTTCTT